>Ga0208162_1000454_pt1 | contig 23802 bp, 46 predicted proteins | sample CB_VirMetaG_4_FD_184539 | JGI IMG/M metagenome (GOLD analysis project Ga0208162, IMG submission 184539) | Freshwater to marine saline gradient viral communities from Chesapeake Bay - CB_1508_1M Viral MetaG (SPAdes) (version 4) | ecosystem: Environmental > Aquatic > Marine > Coastal | place: USA... | reverse complement strand
GATTACAAAATACTTTAAATAGTCAAATTGAACAATTTAATTCTCAATTAAATTATAATAGAAATCAATTTAATACACAAAACTCTTTAGCAATTGAACAATCAAATGTTGCATGGAGAAGACAATTAAACACAGCTAATACTGCAGGAACTAATGCTGTTAATCAAGCTAATGCAATGAATGCTTTTAATATGAGTAATCAAGCATTATCTTTTATATGGCAAGAAATGAGAGATGCAGCTAAATGGGAATATGAAGCAGCTCAAAGTGAGCAGGAAAGACAAACAAATTTAGCTATAGCAGCTTTAGGAAATGAAGCAGCTTCTGATGCAGGAAGAGCAAGTACATTAAAAACATTAGGTGGATTTGCTATTGATATTTGGGATAGAATTGATAAAAACGAAAGTAGTTAATTAAGTATTGACAATGGTCAATAATAATGATATAATAGAGGTAATAAGACTTTATAGAAACTTTGATAAATACAATCATATTTCTGATAGAGATATAGCAAAACAAATTATTCCTTCTTTATCATTGAATCAATACAAAATTTTTAGATACCCAACTACTAATGTTGCATATGCATTTACTAATTGGGCATTTTTAAATAAAGAAGTTGAAGAACGATTTAAGAAAACAGGTGTTCTTGAAAACTTAGATTGGGATAGTGGAGATATTTGTTGGCATATAGAAACAGTAAATACTCACCCAGCTAAATTAAAAGAAATATATAAGTGGACAGCAGAAAGATTGTCTAAAGATATAGGTGATAATAATAAATATATATATTGGATAAGAATGAATAAATCAGGTAAAGGAATAAAAAGATTTAATAAAATGAAATTATCAACAGGAGTAAGAAAATTTAAATAAGGAAATAATATGGGAAGTGTAACACGAGTATTTAAGCAAACAAAAAAAGCAGTAACTAAACCTTTAAGTAAAGCATTTAAAGGTATTGCTAAAGGTATTAAAAAGGTTGGTAAAGCAACTATGAGAGGTGTAGCTAGAATAAATAAAAAACTAGGACCTTTAGGTAGTATTGCTTTAGCTGTTGCTATGCCTTATGCATTAGGTGGTTTAAGTAATATGATTGGTGTTGCAGGAGGTCAAACTGGATTAATGAACTCAACCAATATATTTCTTAAATCTATAGGTAATGTTGGTAATGCTATACGAGGTGGTTATCAAGCATTTAATGCTAAAGTTTCAACTGCTTTTTCAAGTATTACAAACTCAATTAAACAAGGATTTACTAGATTTGCACCAAAAGGTGAAGGTAATATATTTTCTCGAATATCTCAAGGTGCTAAAAATTTATTTCAAGCAGCTAAAGAAACTACTCAAAAGTATTCTCCTATTAAAGGTAAACAAGGAACAGTTACAGTATCAGATAGTTTAGACCAAGTTTATACTATGACAAGTGAAGAAGCTGGTAAAGCTATTAGTAGAGGTACATTAGATGTTGCTGATATATCTAAACAAACTTTAGGAAGTAATAAATGGTTTGTACAAGGAAGTAAAGAAGCTGATAATATAATTACTAATACAATTAATAATGCATATGAAAAAACTTTAAATACATATAGTCCTAGTGCTAAAAGATATTTTAATGATTTAAAATCAAAAGCAATGGATATGAAAACATATACTAATGATTTAGAAATAGGACAAGTAATTGAAAATAAAGGAAATTTTGTAGATGTTTATGATGCTGTTGACCCAGGCGTAATTAAACAATTTGATGTTGATTTAAGTAGAACTGGTGATTACAATATCTTAAATGAAGAAGGAACAGAAATGGTTTTCAATGGTAATAACACATATGGTACTGGAGAAAAAGCTCAAGGATTTACAACTAAAGCAAAAGCTGCAGGTAAGTCAGCAGTATCATCTTTATTAAAACAAAAAGAAAAACCAGTAGATGTTACTACAGTAGATTTTACTTTTGGACAAGGTAAAGGATTAATGACAGATATAACAGGTACTTATGGTGGTACTGATATTTATGGTTCAGCAGGTGGAAACTTATTACAAGGTGTTTATTCTGATGTTGAAAGAAATAGAATAATGAATTACTATAAAAATATGAACATATTAGGTAGTAATTAATAAAAGGAATAATGACAAAAAGCACAGTAAACAAAGCAGGTAATTATACTAAACCTACTTTAAGAAAAAAAATATTTAGTAGAATAAAAAGTCAAGCATCACATGGAACTAAAGCTGGTCAATGGTCAGCTAGAAAAGCACAAGCTCTAGCTAAAGCATATAAAAAAGCTGGGGGAGGATATAAATAATGTCCTTGGCTAAATCACAACAAAGTTTAAAAAATTGGGGAAAACAAAAATGGCGTACAAAATCAGGGAAGAAATCAAGTGTTACTGGAGAAAGATACTTGCCTTCTGCAGCAATAAAAAATTTAAGTGCTTCGGAGTATGCAGCAACCACAAAAGCAAAGAGAAAAGCAAAAGCCTCAGGTAAACAATTTAGTAAACAACCAAAAGGTATTGCAAAAAAAGTAAGGAAGTATAGAACATAATGGCAGAAAAAATACAACAGAATCAATTTGATGAGCAAGGTGTAAATCCTTTCAATGCTCCTATTCCTGGAGAATCTTTAACTGCTTCTCCTGATACACCTACAGCATGGGAAAGACCACCTGAATTTACAGACCAAGAAGAAGCTATGAGAGCTGTATATTTAGAATTAACAGAACAAACTACATTAAGAAAATTAGTTGAGATAATTGATGATGGAGTTGCTTTAGATGAAATTGCACAAGTTATATTATACAAAGGTTATAGGTCAGGTAAGTTTAATCCTGATATGGTAATGTTATTAGCAGAGCCAACAATATATTTATTAATTGCTATTGCAGATTACGCTGATATTAAAGATTATGTTTTATATGAAGGTGAAGAAGAAGATGACCCTGATACTGAAATACCAGGTGATGATGTAACACCTATTAATATGGATGAAGATGATGAAGTTGTTGAAGAAAAAATTAAACCAACTGAAGAAGTATTAAGTAAAAGTTTATTAGCAAAAGTTAAACAAGAACTTCCAAGCAAAGTTGAAGCTGCTGTAGAAGTTAAAGAAGAAGTTAAAGAAGAGGTAGAAAAATAATGGGATTTTGGACAGACTTAGGTAATATTGCAGTAGGGGCTATTGAACAAGATAAAGCAAACACTAAAGAAAGATTTGCTATTAGAGCTGAAGAGTTACAAGCTAATAGAGCTTCTTTACTTAAAAGAAAAGATAAAAGATATGAAAAAGATATAGAAAACTATTATAAAGAAAAAGATAAATTTAAAACTATTGAATCAGCTAATGCTGCTTATAGTAAAGATGGTAACGTATCACAATATGCTGCAAAAATTTTACCATTAACAACTCCTGGTTGGAAAGACTTACCTGAAAAATTAAAAACAAGTATGATTAATGGTTATAAAGGTGAAACTATTGATTATAAAATGGCAGGTACGTTAGATGAGATTGAACAAAATGCTGCAATGGCAGATGCTGCAATTACTAGATATACTTCTACTGCTCTTGATGATGCTAGAGGTAATAGATTTTTAATTAATAAAATATTAGGTACAAAATCTAAAGCTGAAGCAGAACAATTAAAAGATATGGAAGCAGCATTGAAAGCTCAAAATGCTGTTAAATTAACTGAAACATCTGTTAATCCTGAATTTGTAGGTTTAAAAGTAGAAGGTACAGGTGGTTTATATAGTAATATTGATAAGGCATCTGATGGTTATAAAACATTTAGAAATAAAAACTATGAACAATTAAAAAATATTACAGATTTAAATTCAAAAGTAACAAGTAAAGATAATAACGAAGCTATTAAAGCTTCATTTAAAAATCTTGGAATGACTAATACTAAAGATTATTTTAAAGAAAATAGACAATCAGGTGAAATAACAGGATTTATGAAAGGTGGAGCAAATTTTGCAGAATCAGTTTATAGTACTTATAAACATAATCAAGATTTTTTAAAAAGAAATGGAACTGATTATTTATTTGTAAAATTTAATGGACAAATAGGTGAACTTCCTTCATACTATGGTAAAAGTAATATGAATGGTACTGTTGCAAATCGAATGAAAGATTATGCAGTTCCTGTTGCAAATAATAATATTCTTGGAAAAGGTGGTGCATTAAACTTTAAAACAGTTTTAAGAAATGAAGATAACTTAATTGTTGTACCAACAGCTAATACTATTGATTTTGATGATACTATTTTTGGAAGTAACAAAGTTTTAACTAATTCAGAGAAATCTGACGTATCACAAACATATGCAAAAGTTTTAATGGATATATCTTCTGAAAGAGTTAATGATGAACTACAATTAAATCCATTACTTTTAAAACAAAATCAAGCTAGATTACAAAATTTAAAATATGGAGAAACTAATTCATTATTAAATGATGTTAACTTTAAATTTGGTGCAGCTTTACTTCAAAAAGGATTAATAACTAAAGAACAATTTTTAGAAAATAATGTTAATAATCAATTTTATAATTTTAAAAATGATAAAGATGAAACTCCATTTAAAGATATAATAGATAATATAAATGTTGTAAAACCTAAAGAAACAGGTGAAACAGGTAATGTAACAGGTAAAACAGGTAATGAACAAGGTTCTATAAAAGTTAAATTTAGTGATGGTAAAACTTACACTTTACCTAATACTGAAACAGTTAGAAAAGATTTAGAAAAAGATAAAGAAAATATAATAAGTCAAGAAGTTGTTCAACCAATAAAACAAGAAGAAAAAATTATTGACAATATAAAAACTGATACAGTTAATAAAAAGAAAACTCCTGCAGATTTTGGTGAAACAAATAAACCTGTATTTGAAACTAGAGAAGAAATTTTAAGAATATTACCATATCCAATGTCAGGAAAAGAAATAAAAGAAACTTACGCAATTGATAATACTACTGTAAAATTTAATGACCTTACAAAATTTAAACCTCTTACATAAAACTAATGAATAATGGCAGAAGAAACAAACATATTCGATTCGTCAAAATACGACAAATACATTATTCAAAATAATGAACAACAATCTGATGTTGTTATAACACCTCCTACTACAAAATTTGATTCTAGTAAATATGACAAATATTTAACTACTGAAGAAGCTCCACAACAAATAGAATCTCCTAAAACAGAAACAACTTTTACTACATCCGAGCAGGAAGAACCCTCTTGGTTTAGAAAATTTACTTATGGTTTTGATAAACAAGACCAATTCTTCGGTAATGTTTTTAGATTAGGTAAAGCTAAACTTATTGATATTAGAGATGATGATAGAGATTTAAAACAAGTTTTACAAGACAATGCTGGTATAGAAAATCAAAAACTTTTAAATAAATTTGAAAGATTTAGAGGTGGTAAATATAATGATGATATTTACACTAAAGCTGGGGAAATGGCATCTATGCTACTTGACCCTTTTTATTTACTAGCATATTTAACACCTTGGGGCAGAGCTGCCACTATGTCTTATAAAGGACTAGCAACTGTTGGAGGTGTTACTGTAGGTCTTGATAAATTATTGTCAGACTATGTGAAAACAGGTGAGGTAAAACCTGGAGAAGCTGCTTTAGCTGCAGGTAGTGCTGCTGTGTTAGGTCCTGCTGCTATGAAAACTTTTAAAACAATAAGTAAATATTTACCAGGAGCTGATAAAAAAAAGATAGCTCAAATTATTGAAGTTGCTAATGGAGCTAAAGCTAAAAAATTAGGTTTAACAAAAAAAGAATTTACTGATATTCAAAATATAGTTAGTGATAAAGAATTTATAACATTAAATAATTTAATTAAAAAAACTGGTGAAAATCACTCTAAACCTTTTCAAACTATTGAACCAGCATTTCAAAAGAAAATTTTAAATATACAAAATAATATTGATAAATTAAATAAAATAAATAAAGAAAAATTTACTAAATCAACTGCTAATAAAATAGAACAATTAAAAAATAACAAAGCAGAACTTAAAAAAGAATTTAATTTAGAAAAGAAAAAATTAATAAAAAAACAATCTGATGCATTACAAAAAGAAACAGATTTAATTCAAAAAAGAGATGTAAAGATTTTAGAAAAATTAAAAGAAAAAGAAAGTCTTACAGATACAACTATTAGATATGTTTTAAATACTACAACTAGACCTTTAATGGGTGCTGGTATAGGTTATGCCTTTGGTACTTTATGGGGTTCTGAAGATGATGATTTAAATAAATGGATTATTGGTGGTGCAACTCTTGGAGCATTACAAAAAGGTATTCAAGCTAGTAAAGTATTACAAGTTGGTGATAAAAATTTAGCAACAAATATTATTAAAAATGAAGCTGTAAAATTAACATTACAAAAAATAAGAGAATTAACAGCTACAACTACAGCAACAAAACTATCAGCATTTGGTGGTAAAACAGAACAATTAAGTAAAATTTTATTACAAAACATTGATTCACCTTATGCTAAAAATTCTGTATCAAAAGTTGCAGATGAAATTCAAAGAACTTGGACATCAAGAGCTGTTGAATTAACAAAAAATTATACAAGAGTTGAACAAACTAATGTATTAAATTCTTTAAGAGGTGGTAAAAATAAATTATCAGGCAAAGAAAAAATATTAAAAGGACAAATTAGAACATACCTAGATGATTTTAAAAAATTATATAATGAAGCAGGAATTTTTTCTAAAGAAAATATAAAAGATTATTTTCCAAGAGTATATAACTTTGATAAAATAAATAAAAATCCAAAAGAATTTGAAAAAGTTTTAACTGAAATATTTAAAAATAAAGGTAGTAAAAATCCTAAAAATGCTGCTAAAAAATTTAAAGACCAATTAAATAAAATATCATCAGGTAATGTTGTTAAAACAAATGTAGATGATTTTATTAATGATAAAAAAATTAGTGATAATTTTATTATTACTCCATTAAGTAATCATATTAATCAACAAAGAATTTTAACAGGTCCATATGCAAAAGTAGAAAAATTATTAAGTGATAATGGTTTTTTAGTTAATGATGCTGCACAAACATTATCATCTTTAGTAAATAGGTCATCTAATTCTATAGCATTTTCTCAAAAATTTGGTGCTAATGGTCAATTTTTAAAACCTTTTTATCAAGCAATAAAAGATAAATATAAAAATACAGGTAATGAACAATGGAGATTATTAGCTCAAAAAGAAATAAAATTAGTTAATGATACTATAGATGCTTACTTTGATAGATTTGGTAAGACTAGTGAAAATCAATTAAAGGCTTTATCAGGAACATTATCAACAATATCTAACTTAAATATGTTAGATAGAGTAACAATAGCTTCTTTAGGAGATTTAATTCAACCTTTTACTAATTCAACAAACTGGACAAGTTGGTTAAGAGCTTTAAAGAATACATCATTTACAGCTAAAGGTGAAAAAGGTATAGCAAAAAATTTAGGTATAGCTCAATCAAATGAAATACAAGCTGCATTACAAAAACCTTTAGCTATTAAAGGAGATGAAATGACAGCACATTCTAGTTGGCTTGGTAATGATAAACTAAGTATGAGAGCTGCCAATAATTTATTTTTTAGACTTTCAGGATTAGAATGGTTAACAGGATTTGCTAGAAGATTTGCTTATAATGCAGGAGCTGCTGATGCTTATATTACTTCAAGAAAACTTGCTAAATATGTTAGTGCAGGTAATAAACTTTCTTCATCTAAAGGTGCAAAATTAGTTAGAGATTTAGATAGATATGGTATTAGTATAAAAGATGCATTAAGAATTGGTAGTACTTCATTTGATGATGCTGTTAAAACATCAATAGGTAAAAAGAATTTAAATGATGCTGCTATTTTAGCTGCAAACAGAGATGCAATCATACCTCAAGTTTCTAATAGATTATTATTTACACAAAGTCAAACACCATGGATAAGATTAATGGGTCAATTTATGTCGTGGGCTATGGCTAAATCTGCTCAAACAAATAAAATATTACAAAGAGTAGAAAATGGAGATGCAAGAACTATGGTAAAAATTTTAGCATCTATTCCTGTTTATGGTGGTATTCAAGAATTAAGAGAATTAGCTAAGTATGGCGAAGTTCAAACTGATATTGATGCTGATACTAGCGAATGGTGGTCAGAAGCTTTTAGATTATCAGGTATGTCAGGTATTGGTCCTGAATTTATTGCAAGTAATATTATTGGACCAGGCTCAAGACAACCTTTCTTTTTAGGTTTTCCTGCAGGTAGTATTGCATTTGAAACTGATAAAATATTAAAAGATTATTTAAAAGGAAATACTGAAAGAGCAACAGAAAGATTTTTTCAAAGAATATTTATTCTACCTAATTGGAGAAATTTTATATTAGAAAGAGCAAAAGATTTTGGAGTTGATTTTGATGATGCAGGTAGAAAATTACCTGAAACAAAATTAGAAAGAAAACAATTTAATACAGGAGATGTTGTTGAAAAAGATAACATTAATCAAGGAAAGGAGGAAGATAATATGAATGTTAAAGATATGGCTAAAGTTGGTGCTGTCGCTACAATGATTAATACATCAGGAGTAAATGCTGATATGATAAAAGCACAAGATAACTTCTTGTTGCCGAAAGCTAAACCTAAAGTAGAAGTAGTTCAAAAGGAAAAACCTAAAGACTATAGTAAACTTTCTGAGTTACCTGAAGATAAAAAAAAATTTCTTTTAGATAGTGCTTCAGTAATTTATCAAAGTAATCAAGGTAAAGATGTACCTTCAGATATTTTAATTGCTATTGCATTAGAAGAAACTGGATATGGTAGTAGTAGATTCTATAAAGAAGGTAATAATTATTTCAATATGGTTGCTGAAAAAGGTGATAATAGAATTAAAGCAAAAGGTGATAACACACAAGTTGCTAAGTTTGAATCACCATCTGAAAGCATAGATAAATTTTACACTTGGGTAGAAACTAAACCTCATTATAAAAATGTTAGAGAAACATTAGAAAAATATAAACAAGGTGAAGCTACTAAGAATGATATTATTGACGCAATCTCAGATACTGGATGGGCTGAAAACCCGAAATGGTCTGATAATGTTAAATCAATACTAAAAGCTAGAGTAAATGGCAAACACTCAGAAGAGTTGAAAAGTCTTGAAAGTTCACTATTTAAAAAATAGTTGACATTAAAGATATTTCTCTCTATAATATACTAAGCAACGCCCATTTGGGGTTGCATATAAATATCGCTTAACGAAAGGATAACAAATGACACGATATAATTTAATAAACTTTGACCCATTTAAAAACTTCTCTATCGGTTTTGATAGAATGTTTGATTCACTAAATGAGGTTTCACAAATAAACACTTCTAACTTTCCACCTTATAATATAAGAAAAATTAAGGATGGTCAGTATCAAATAGAGATGGCTTTAGCTGGGTTCTCTAAGAAAGACATTAACTGTGAGTTACAAGATGGTGTACTTACAATTAGTGCTAAGAAAGAAGATAAAGATAACGATACTTTAATACATCAAGGTATTGCATCTAGAAGTGTTGTTAGAAAATTTACTCTTTCAGAGTATATTAAAGTAGAAGGTGCTGACTTTATAGACGGAGTTCTTAAAGTTAAACTCTTTGAAGAATTACCTGAAGAGAAAAAAATAAAAACAATTAAGATTAAGTAATCTTATAACTGGGCATCAAGAGAAATCACAACGCAGCCTTGCTCTGCCCAGTACACAAAGGACAATATGATTCCATATAAACTATTATTCAATATAGGTTCAAAAGCTGTTGGCACTTATATGAACAGACGTAAAGAAAAGAGTGAAAGAAAACACGCTATTGCTTTACAAGAGATGGCAACAGGAAACGAAAGAGCAAAAAGAAATGGTTCTTTATTCTTAGATTTAATTCTAGGTTCATTTATACTTGCACCATTAGGAATACTTGGCTATGCTACATTTTGGGGAGACCAAGATATGTTAGCTAAAGTAGAATTTTATTTTGAACAACTTAAAAATATACCTGAGACTTATCTTTGGTTAATCTTTATAGTTGTTGGAGGAAATTACGGAATATCCGTAACTAATTTATTAACAGGAAAGAAGTTTAAATAACAATGGACTTAGACTATGCTCAAATTTCTAAAAAAACTTTGGCAAAAGTATTTGGATTGGTTATTCAAAGATTTTTATAAAGGTGATAAATGAAAGTATCTGATAATACAGCAGTAAGTATGCCAATTAAAAACATGATTGGAATTATTGTTGGTGTATCTATGGGTATCTTTGCTTATACAGAATTGACAAGTAGATTAACGTCATTAGAAACATCAAGAGAATTATTCCAAGCTGACTTACTTAAAAAAAGTGAACAGTTACCTGTGGACCAAGAACAACTAATGCTTTTGGAAGACTTATATAAAACTGTAGAAAAATTAGAAAAGAATCAAGAACAAAATATGACTAACAAAGTTAATATACAATTCTTGAAAGACCAAGTAGAAAAAGCATTAAACGATATTGAGAAATTAAAAGATAAACAAAGAGAATTTTCTAATGGAAATGGACATTAATGGATAGAGTACATAAAAAAGTAATTAAATACACTCAACAAAAATGGGAAGATGTTAAACAAATGAATATGTTTAAGATGCTTAGACAAGAAGTTGAGATAGGTGCTAATGGAACTCAAAAATATACTATTAAAGAAGGAAAGAACAAAGGGAAAGTATTATGATTGAATCTATTGTTGCATTATTAATGTTTATTGGACCTGATATTAAGGAACATAGAATACAATCTTCTATGTCTGTATGTCTTAAACATAAGCGTGAAGCTACAAGACAAGTTAAATCTAATGTAGATTATAAATGTATTAAATCTAAAGCAGAACTTGAAACAAATATTGATGGGTCTAAATCTATCAAATCTTTAATATTAGAATAATGGGAAAATTTGAATTAATATTATTTATGTGTTCTATGGTTGCACAAGAATGTGCTGAACCTAAACCTCAAATACATTTATATCGAAGTCACTACGATTGTATTGCTGCAGGTTATTTACGTTCATTCAAAGAAGTACAGATACTTAAAGAAGATAATGTTAATGATTTAAAAATTGTTATATCATTTACTTGTAAAGAAATAACAGAATCTTAAGCTAAATATCTTGCAATTTTTTCTAAAAGAATATGCATATCATCAAACTTAACTTTAGCTTCTCTTAACATAGCATTTACTATTCCTGAATTTTGTTTTTTAAAATGTAAATGTACTTTATCTACAGGATATAATGATTGTTCAGTAATAAATTGACCTTGATTATTTATAATCAATTTAAATACAGCTAAATCTGCTTCTTTTCTTTTAACTCTTTTACTAGTCTTTTTTATTTTTCGAAGTTTCTGCATTTTGTTTTCTCAATAAATCCATTAAAAAATCATCATCATTTTTTTCTGTTTGTAATTTTGTAATAGGTTTTTCATTATTAGTATAAACTTCTACTGTTTGAATACGAACAGGATTAGTCATAAATACAGGAAACTTAGGATTTGATTTTGATTTAACCATGAAGAATCCATCTTCAGCAACACCAAATGTTTCAATATTTTTAATATCTAAATCATTTGAGCCGACTAAACAAATTCTTATATTGTATATAGGTGGAGCTGAATTGATTTGATTACCACTCATATCATATACTTTATTTACCATTGTTATCCATCACTATCATCAATTAAACTATCAATACTTTCTGTATGAATTTCATTTAATTTTTCGTTGTTTCTTTGTATCTTCTTTTTTAAGTGAGCTTTCAAATCATCTATCTTTATATATAACATTTTATCTATTGTAGGATTAATTCCATACATAGGTAAATCATTTAATGAAGATATAATTCTTCTAAAACCTCTTGCTCTTTTTTCTAATTGTGTTATTTGTGATTCATTAATCATAGTCTCTCTCCAATATCATTTCAAGATAATGAATAGCTTTTTCAATATCTTTTCTTTTTCCTTTAAACGGATGCCTACAAATATATTTAATAGCATTACCTTCTGCAAACTTTAAATTATTTTCATTAATAAATTCTGCAGGTTGTACCTTAAAAGATTTATAATGACTTCCATCCACCTGCTTATTAAGTGAATCATAAACTACATTTTTAAATATATTTTTATCTGTCATTTTTTATAGGTCCTTCTTCAATCATCTTATGTCTTCTTAAATCTTTTTCTGTTGGTTGAAGTGTATCATTCAATTGGTCATATGTCAACAATGGATTCTTTTTTAATTTTTTTACTATCCATTTATAAGACCAAGGTTGTAACTTTAATGTTGTACCTTGCCAATAATGAGTTTGAGGAGGCATCAATGTAAATATATTTTTTACATTTACCTTAGCTTGTTCTTCTTTATTCAACAATCCTTTCAACCATATAACAAGAAACTGCTCTGCCTTTCTTCTTATCTTACTCATTTTCTTAGTGTTCATTCTTTACCTCTTTTTTTTCATGTAAAACTTCATACATTGCTTCACACTTTGAATTAGGACAACTGTAATTACTTGTAAATAAATAATTAGATTCACCATATACTTCCTCTGTATCAAAATCATTACCCCAAATTACAGGTGTTAAACAGTAAAAACATTTCATTACTTTATTTCTGTAAAGTTTGTTTCTCTATCAAAATATTTATAATCAATTGTAATAGGTTTAAATTCTTCTAAACATTCTATTACATCAGACTTTTTAAATTCTTTACAAGAATACACATCTAATTGTAATAAAGCAGGGTCGGTCTCATCCCATGTATGAATACCAATATGAGATGTATCTATAATAACAACACCACTCAAACCTTTATTACCTTTCTTAGATACTTTAGATGAATATGGACCTGCTAATATATTCATATCTATTTTATTTACTAGCTTATTCATCCAATCAATTGTTTGTTGTTCAGTTTTTACAGGCTGTTTAACTTCTGCTCTGATAAGAAGATGTTTATGTTTAAGCATATTTTTTATTAAAAGTTTTTAATTCTTCTTTAAAGTTTTTAGTTATTTCTTCTACATTAGGTTCTTTATTTACTTCAGCTAGATAAACATTTTTACTAGCATATTTAAATATTCGTAAACCTTTACCATTATTACTATCTTTATAACACTCAAATTTATGAGTACAAAATTGACATCCAATTGATAATTCTTTGTTACCTGCCTTAGTGTTACTTAATGGATAACATTTTTCTTCAGGTGGTTCTTTCTTTTCTAATGTTTCTCTTAGTGTTTTAATTAAATGACTAGCATTAGGTTTAGCTAAATCATCAGGTTGATACAAACATATATCACCTGACACTTTATCTATAACAAGAAACGCACCTTTTTTTGTACCTTCAGCTTGTTCATACCCTGCTATCTGTGCATGATAACCAAATGGGTCATCACCTAACAACTCACCTGATTTAAATTTCTTAAAACTAAATGATGATGCTGACTTTACATCACATACTTCACCATCTATTTTACTATCTAAGTGTCCAGTAATACCATCTACTTCTACTTTCTTTTGTTGGTCTTCAATTTTATGTCCTGCTAATTCAGCTAAGAATAAAACTAAATGCTCTAATATATGTCCATATAAAAATTTTAAATTAAGACTATCATCACCAGCTATATATTTTTTAGGACTAAATCTATCATACCATAACTGTCTAGGTGGTTTACCTAGTACTGACATTCTTAACATTCCTTGTTTTTTTCTATCAGGATTATTCCAAGCTAATAAAGCTTCTTTTATATTACCAAGAAACTTATTCATTTGTTCGTCTGTAATCTTGGCAGACTTTCCTTTAGATATATTTGCAATTAACTGCTTAATGTCGTCAGCTAATGTCGCAATATTCTTAGTGTGTTTCTGACCAGTTGTTTCCAATTTTATATTCTCCATTTAGTGGACACCGAACATTTAATAAATCTCCTGCATCTCTGATTGATTGTACTGCAAGTCTTCCAAATTCGTCTGCTTTATCTGATTGAACTTCATACTGAAATTCATCATGAACATTCACAACTGGAAAGGCTCTGATTCGTTTATTTATAACATATTGTTGTAGCAATGTCAACGCTTTCTTCATAACACAAGCACCTGCTCCTTGCAACAAAGTATTTAAAGCTGCATGAGGATGTCTTATAATTATTTTTCTTTGGTCGAGTCCTCTGACCCATCTACGTTGAGCCACTCTTTCCACTTTTTCTCGTAAGCGTCTAAGACTTGGCGTTGCTCTAAGAAATTTTTCTTTAATTCTTTCTCCATCTCTTTCCGTACCTCCAATGATAGAGCCAATTTTTCTATTCCCTGCTCCATATATGAAAGCATAGATGAAAGTCTTCGCCTCATCTCTTGATTCCAAACCAGCAGCAATTTTATTTGATGTATGTATATCTCCATTAATGACTTCATTTATATAATCCTTATCGTTCATGTAGTGTGCTAACATTCTTAATTCCAACCCTGATGCATCCACACCTACTAATTTATAGCCCTTATCTATTGTCCATAATCCTCTACATTCTTTACCATATGGAGAGTACACAGCAGGTACTTGAGCCATGTTGGGCGATTGATGACTCATCCTACCTGTAATTGTACCATTGGTAATTACTTTGCCATGCACTCTTCCATCTTCTCTAACTGCTTCAATCCAGGAGGAAACTTGGGCTATTCTTTTTTGAAGCATTAGAAACTTGTTAATCAATTTAGCCTCAGGAATATTTTTTATTTCAGATAAAACTTTTTCATCTACAATAATATGTCCTTTGTCTGTTTTCTTTTTAGGCTTCCATCCAAGCATAACTAATCTTTCTGCTATCTGTTGTCGTGAGCCTAAATTAAATTCTTTATATTTTACTTTAGTAAAGGGTACACCTTTAACATAACCTCTAGCTTTATTGTTTGCTTTAGGGATAAACTCTTCTTCTATTTTTAGGGGAGGGAAAGACTTTCTAACTTGAGTAGTTAAGTCATTCATATCTTCTTGAAATTTAGCTTGTAAACCATAAGCATTTACAATATCTAATTTAAATCCTTTCTCATGTTGAGCCTGTATTATTTTAGCAACATCATGCTCTAACTGTACTGACTCTCCAAAATCTTTAATCTTTGTAATTAAAAATTTATAAAGTCTTTCAGTTAATTCAACATCATTTCTACAATACTTTAACATATCATCAGAAAGAAAATCAAATTGTTCAAACTCTATTTTAGCTTGACCTAGTTTTGTACCCCAGTTTTTAAGTGAGTGTCCACCATCTATTACTGGGTTAAGTAATCTTGATAAAATTAATGTATCTGTAATCTTACAATTCTCAAATAAATCTTTACCAAAAAATTTATTAACTACTGGAATATCAAATCCAATTATATTATGTCCAATAAATTCTTTAGTCTTCTTAACAAATTCTTCAAACCTATGTAAGTTTTTACCATCCGTAAACTGATAATATGTTTTATCATGCTTACAAATAATACACCAAATTTTATCTGCGTTGATAGTAGTCTCTATATCAAAAACTACTTTATCAAATTGCATCTATATTTACCTCTTTCAATCTACCAGTATCAACATCATATTGTAAATCACAACATGGACCAGTTAATCCTGCAAATCTATTTTTTAATACTCTTACTCTTGTTGTATTTCTTATTTCAGGGTCTGCATTTTGAGCATCTCTTTCTAAACCAATTACCATATCAGATAACTGACCAATACTAGCTGACCCTCTTAATTGAGATAGAGAAGTCGCAGCACCTTCCTCATGACCTTTGCCATCAGGTCTTCTTAAATGTGAAACAACTATCATAGCAACGCCTGTCTCTTGAACAAGTGTTCTAAGTCTAGTCATAATCTCATCTAATGCTCTTCGTTCATCTCCATGACTTTGGTCTGATACTATAATACTAACGTGGTCAATTATAATATACTTACAATCTAATCCCTTAGCTAAGTATCTAACTCTTGATACAATATTATCAATAGAGTTTGAGCCAAAATGGTCAAACATAAATACTCTACCTGTACCTACTGTTGCATCAAAGTAAGTCTTCATCTCTTCTTTACTTACATGAACATCAGGTAAATGTAATCTTTGATTTGCTTCAATACTCATTAAACCTTTAGAAGTTATTACTGGTGTTTCTTCTAACATTAACAATCCAATATTATCTTCGGTAGATTTAATCATATGATGTACTACTTCTCTCATCACTTGAGTTTTACCTAAGCCACTTCCTGCTGTAAATGTAATTAACTCTGAAGGTCTAATTCCATAAGTAATTTTATTCATACCCTCAAAAGGATATTGAACAAAAGATTTTAATGTTGGTTTAGTTATAGCATCAAATAATATATTAGCATTAATGATACCATCAGGAGCATAGATTTTTGCATCCCAAAATGCTTTAGTATATACTTGTATTTTATTTTGTGTTAAACAATCTGATGCATCTTTATATCCCTCAGGTAAATGAAGTATCTTACATTTTCCAGGCGAAAATAATTCAGCTACTTTCAAAGCACCTTCACGACCTTGCTCATCATTATCAAAATTTATAATGACATTCTCAAATTGTTCTAACCAATCTAAACTTCCTTTAATATCTTTAACTGCTGAAGTTATACCATTCTTAATACTAACTACTGGTGTTTCATATCTATCAGTTTTAAACATTTGATAAGCTGATAGAGCATCCAACTCTCCCTCAGTTATTATTATATATTTATTTTTTGTGAATAAATGTTCTCCAAATAAACCTGACAACTTAGTATTACCTTGCAAACTAAATTCTTTTAACTTTGTATATCTAGTTTTAGTTGCTATCTTTGCACCTTGTTTATCGTGATATGGGTAATAATGATTTGTTATATTACCAATACTATCCATCTTAACTGTAACACCATAACGCTTACAAGTTTGTTCTTTAATATTTCTATCTATAATTTCTGCATAGTTAGATTGTTTGAGATAATCCTTTACCTCATATTCATTTGTTGATTTTGTTGATTGTATTTCTTGTGTTTCCATATTGTATTCCTTTATGTATTCTTGACAAGAAAAACAATATGCTGACCCATCCTTGTTTATTGAAACTGCATCACTACTTGAACATAGTGGACAAGGCATATGATATTTTATAAATCCATTATCGTTTGTTTCCATTGTCGCCCTCATTGTTATTTACCTCATAAAAAAAGAGGAGGCAACTCACTACTAATCGCCTCCCCTTCGGAGTTAGAAAATGAACTATCTAAGTTATTCATTCTCGATTGATGATACTAAAAATCTTCCTTGATGTCAACACCATTTGAAGATTTCTCTACGCTAAAGTCTTCTTTAGGTTGATACTCTATAAGGTCAACAACTTGTACTGCTTGTAAATCCAAGCCTACACCTGTCTTACCTTTATAGTTCCAATCATAAGATTTGTACATAACTTTAACTTTACTACCATTACCGACTATTTTGTCTAGTGGTTTTTTCTCTGCATCAACTAATGTTGGCTGAGAATTTCTATCTCCATTTGCTTTGGAAACTTTTCGTTTAAAAGTTACAAGGTTCTTAACTGTCTTGTCTTCGATAACAGACTCCTTAAGATTAATCCCTTTGCTCTTAAAGTCTTCTGCGTCTTTATCTGATAAAGCCACATCAACTCTCCACATTGGTTCAAATTTTTCATTGGGTCTTGTAATTGATGCCCAATATGCTGTACCTTCTACTATTGCCATTTTATTTTTTACCTCTATTTATATTTTTATTTTTTATTATTGATGAAACTCTATCACAATTACTCATCATTGTCAACAACAATCTCATCTTTTTTTTCTAGTACTTCATCAATCTTTTGATTGATAATCTTTTTTATTTTATCTTTCTTCTTAGCTTTTGCCTCTACTTCAGCTATTCGTTTACCTAAGTTTTCAACATCTGCATTAGCTTGTTCTAATTGTATTAATAACTTTTTAATTCTAGCATCTTTTTCGTCTGTTAGTTTTATTAAGTCTTGCTTCTCTTCTGTTAAATCTTTAAGCTGTTCTTTATAGGCTGATAATAAATCTCTATTACTCATAATTATTTAATTAACATTCCTCCTAGTATTATTAAAAATAGTATTAGGTCTAACCAAAATACTATTATAAGAATATTCCACCACATTATAAACTATAACATCTTTCATGAAATAATTCTTTTATAGGTATAACTACACATTTACTTGCCCTATAATCACCTATGTTTTTTGTATGCGTCTTCTTATATTTCTTTACTATTTTTTTTAGTGTTGCCACTCTGAATACTAACATACAATATTCTTTCTTCTGTTGTTCAAGAATATGAAACCACCACTTAGCATCTGTCTTATCAATGCCACTAGGTTTACCTCTATACTCATATTCAATTGCTATGTTCCCTGTTTTTCTCCACCAACTTCGTTCAGTTTTAACTTCAATCTTATCTGAAGACAACAGTTCGGCAACTCTCTTCTCTCTAATTTGACCATACTTTAAGTCTATATCAAACTTAGAATTGTTATTTAATTTCATATTACCTTTCATTTTCAAAAGTACAAATATACTCTAGTAAAAATTTATTCAAGTTTTTAAATTTAAATAACTTCTTCACATTTGCATCCTTTATTTTTTTAAATAATCTACACACAAAATAAGGTGACATATTAGAATGAGAACAAACTTCTACAAAATATGCATCCTTAGTATTAAACCAATCATTAGCTTCCTCAACTATTCTTCTTCTGCTTAAACCCCATGCATGAATATCTATATCAAGTGCATCCATCATTGCTCTAACAATAACACTACGCCATAATAAAACCTCAGGAGTAATATAATATCCTTGTCCTTGACCCTCCATCTGAGAGTTAAAAGTGTTTCTATTTACTATCATTTAATATCTGAGAATTTAATAGAAGTTTGTTTTACTTTATTTATCTTCTTGTTATATTCTTTTTCGGTTATCTCTTCAATTGTATTTCTACTTTCCTTAACATCCTTAGATATTATTGTAGCATTATCCGTAAACTTTATTTTTTGTTTAAGTTTTTCTTCATGCTTTACATCAGGATGATAGTCTTCTATACATATATGTACATTAACATAGGACTTCTTTAAATAAAACTTACTCATTTTCATACTCCTTTATTATTTCAATAGCCCTTGCATGAGCAGGGTGACGTTTAATATAACCCTTCCACTCCATATAAAATAAAAGTTGAAAGATAGCACTCTTAGATTTTCTATTCATATATGTTTTCATTTCTTCAAACGTAGGCATAACATTATTTTTTTTAGCATAGACTTTTAAAAACTTATAAAGTTTATATTGTTTAGGTGTTAACATTGTATTAAGCATTATCCTTATTAACCCAACCTCCATCATCTACTCTTTTATCTTCGATTTGTTTTTTGAGTTCTTTTATTTTTATTTGTAGTTCACCATTTTGTTTTTGATGTACCTTACTAATTGCTTGAAGATTTTCTATCTTTAATTTTTGTTCAGCTATTATTCTTTCTAAGTCATTTTGACCTTTAGTTTTTTTAGCTTCTTGTACTGTTTCAAGAATAGATTTTAAATATGTATCAACCATTAGTACTAAAACTTTCCTCAGTTCTTACTACATCTTTTTCACCTAAACTATAAGCAACAGATTGCTCGAATAAATAATATTTATTTCTATCATATTCTTCTGTCTTCATCATAAGTTTAGCATAAGCATCTGCATCATCTCTTGTTGCAAATCCTTTTTGTGCATAGAATGTAGTTTGTCCATCTAGCTTTGACATAACTATATATCTATTTGTTTTTACATTTTCTTTTTTACCAAACATTTATATCCTCCTATTTATCTTCTTTAATTTTAACAATTAATTCAATTGTTGTACTTGAATGTTGTGAAATAGTATCTTCAAACTCATCTATTAAAGGTAATAATCGTTTTAAATTATTAGCTTCATTTATATTAAGTGTATTTTCTAATTGTAAATTACTACCTCTCTTACCATTTTTCCAAGGGTAAGTGTAATGTTCAACTTTAGTTTTACTTACGTACATTTATATCCTCCTAGTTTCTTGTATCAATAGTTCATTCTCAAACTTTGATTTTTTATTTTTTCTTTTTATATTTTTCCTAAATAGTTTAAGGAAATAATTATATGTAAATATAGTATAGTTTATTTTCTTACCATTTTTTCTCATAAGTTACTTCCTTAATTTTTTTATTGTATTGATGCTTTAATATCTCTTTAGCAATTGAAAGTGTAGGGTTCGGTGACATTTGTTTTGAACATCCTGATAACACAAACATTCCAAGTACTATTAATAATATTATTCGCATTGTTCTTTAGTTGGTTTTAATCCTGTGTTCTTATCATATAACCATACATATGAATAAGCCACATCACCATCTTTATCTAAACATTTTTTACCTAAACTTAATCTAGGGTTTTGAATACTTGAACACCCAATTAAAGTTATTGATATTAAAATTATTAATATTGTTCTCATTTATTCTCCTTGTTAAAGATTATCTTATCACACTTAATAAGATAAGTCAAGTTTAATTTATAGTTTTTTCTTTGCACATACCACTTTCAATTAGAGATTGTGCTGTTCTTCCAAACCACCCTTGCAATCTCCAACAAACCCCAGTATCTATTAGATATTGCCATGCATCTATTTCTTCTTGTGTTGTTTTTGCAGGTATATAACCTTCACAAATCCCAACTGCTGTATGAGTATCATATATTAATCTTTTATCTAACTTCATTTTTTTATACCTCCTATAAAATTCTAATTCATTCTTATCTAAAAAATTTCTTCTGCCAAAAATAGCTTTTTTTAATTTAATTTTTTTAACCATTAGTCCTCCAATATTCTTTGTATCTTTGCAAGTTTATCAGACTTATCAGATATATCATCCCATACTCTTTTAGTATCTTTGAGATGACTTCTAATATAATGGTACAAATCCATATCTCCTATCTTAATAAATACATCTTTACTTTTAGAATAATGTTCTTCGTTTAGGTGTTTGTGTATATCTATTGGTATTTTACTATCACCTATTAAAGAAATTAATTGTATTACTTTACTTACTTTCATTCTTTACTACCTCCGTTAAATCTTTTCTAACATAACTATCTTTCCAACTATCATATCTATCACACTCGCCCATCAGCCAAGCATCAAAGTCTAAATCTAAAGCCTTCTCATACGCCTCAGTTTTATTCTTTGCCTCAACTTCATTGTGATACATAACTACTTCTTGTCTCCACACTCTATACTTTTTCATTAGTTCAACCCTAAATATCTTAGTTCATCCATTAAATTTATATCATCAGCTATACCTAACACTTCTTCTTCTGTTAGATTATGTTCACTTAATCTATCTTGTATATCGTGTTTGATAAAACTTCTCATTACTAATTGTTTAGTAACATCTTCTAAATGTTTTATTTTTTCTTTTAGTTTTTTTATTTTTTGCTTATCATTCATTTCCACCCCATTAGTTTTAACAAAACTCTCTCTATCTTATCTATTAATTTAATTAGTTTCTTCTTCATCTTCCCCTTTCATTTCTTGTACATCAATTAATCTCCAAGGCAATTTAAGTTTATCATTTTCTGATTTTATTTCTGCCTCGTATTCATCTTTTGCATACACAAAAAATTCTTTTAACACTCTATATCTATTCATCAGTAGTATCATCTCCTCCATATTCTGTTTGAATATCATCTCCTATTTCTGTACCAGTAAACTTAACAACAGCCCCATCCTCTTCGTATGTTGCATCATCTACCAAGTCAACTGCACAAGCCAAGTCTGTTATCTCTCCTCTACTTAACTGCTTATCACTTTCAATTTCAAAATTTCTACAATCTTGTGAGTACTCCTCATAAGTATAGAAGTATTTTTTCTTAGGTATTGGAACATCTGCGTTCCTATACTCTTCTTCCCTTGTCATTGGTTTCATATGCTCAGCATCATCAGGGTTAACATCATCAGGATGTAACTCTTCTGCGTACACATCTAAGTTCCCAAAGTCAAACGTATCTACTATCTTATCTTTTGCTTCTTGCTCATCTTTTGCATCAACTATACTTGTCTGCGTAAGTATTACTTTATATCTAATCATTTATCCTCCTGTTTTATTCTTATATTAATACTGCCTTATTATTTTAGCGTTATATAATTCAGAATTTTCTTTAGCTTCTTTCTCTGCTTTAGTCTTTGAAACATTAAAGGCTCTTCCAAAACTAACACCCTCATTACCTTCCCAACTAATTAAACTAACATTATATGTTTTACCACTCCAATGTTTTTCAATTTTTACTTCGTACATATCTCCTCCTATATTTTTATTTTATTATTCAACTACTAAAGTAAATGGTTTAGGTATCTTATGTTCTCTACCTTTATAATCATTTGCATTTGTAAAGGTATCAAACAACTCTACAAAATCATCAACTTTTTTTCTCATTCTTTTACTTAAAGATAATGCCTGATTATCTACATAAAGATAAGTTATATCTTCTTTTTGTACAGAAACATTTAAAGTATTATATGCTTCTTGTAATGCTAAAGCAATTGCACAAGTATTTTCATCACCTCTCTTACCCATCTTTATATCTTCGCTTGTTATATCTATTAATCTTCTCATCTATCCTCCTATATTTTAGTTCCAAATACTGAGTACTCTTCCTCAGGTTCATCATCCATATAATGAAACTTAATTCCTACTGGTGGTTTAGGTTTCCTCTCAGGAAAATGTTCATCAAACTCTTTAAACCATGCGTCAAAATCATACTCAATTGTTTCATTAAACTCTTGCTTATAACCCTCTTCATCCATACCCCATCTAATATTAAGAGTACATCCCTCAATACTAAAGTCTTCTAGTGTTGCCTCTGCCCATCCATCCTTATAAAACTCATCACTTCTAAAACACTCTGCAACATAATCGCCCCACTCTTTTAAACTTTCCTCACTCCATACTCTTTTTAATTTCTTAACATCATAATAAAAACTAGCCATTATTTATTCTCCTCTTTTATATCATATAAATACTTAGGTTCAACATCATATAAGGGTTCAGCTATCCAAGAATGGTCTCCATCATATTCATAAAACTTTCGTTCTCCCTTTTCATTTTCTTTAAACAAAACAACTCTCCATATTTTAGTTTCTAACTTATCCCAATCTGTTTTACTCATTATCTATCTCCTCTTGCTTTATGGTTCGCCTCTTCTTGTTCTTCCTCTGATATATCTTCGTCATCCTCATCAGGTTCAGGTGGTTCACCTGCATACTTACTCATCAAGTGTGAATTGTTTTCATCAACATCACTTTCAATATCACCTGCTATCTCAGGTATGTTAAACTTCTCTGTATCAAACCCTGCTTTTTTACATCTGTTTACAAATTCATTTGATACTGTAAATCCACCTGCCATATATACTCCATCACCCAACTCACCACTTTTATATTCGTTATAACAATCCTCAGCTATATCAAATATTTTTTGTGGTGTATCTTTATAGTGTGCTGTTTCCATTTATCCTCCTATATCAATCTTGGTTTATCATTTGTTAACACATATAAATAACCTTTATCATCTGCAATAAAATGTTTCTTCATATATCTTAACTTCGCCTCTGCCTCATCACAATTACTTGCTATTATTTTAATAGCTTGTGTTGG
>Ga0208162_1000453_pt1 | contig 23832 bp, 39 predicted proteins | sample CB_VirMetaG_4_FD_184539 | JGI IMG/M metagenome (GOLD analysis project Ga0208162, IMG submission 184539) | Freshwater to marine saline gradient viral communities from Chesapeake Bay - CB_1508_1M Viral MetaG (SPAdes) (version 4) | ecosystem: Environmental > Aquatic > Marine > Coastal | place: USA... | reverse complement strand
TGGTTACAAGAAATAGGAGAAAAAGATAATCTTGTCAAGTATTATAGAAATCCAGGCCCTGATAGGTGGGGATTGACTATTTTGTATGATGAGTTGGTAGATAATGTAGCAACAACAGACAGATTGTTTTTCTTTCACTCGGATATGTATCTAATGCCAAATGCAGTAGAAGAAATTGATAAGTATTTAAAAGAGGGAGTGGTAGTATCATTGACAAGAGTTGAGCCCCCATTACACCCTGCTGGACCAGAAAAGATAATCCAAGACTTCGGTTTAGAACCAGAAGAACTAAAAGAACAAGAATTATTAGATTGGTACAATAGATACAATCCAACACAAGAAACTACTGAAGGAGTATTCGCACCTTGGGCAATCACAAGAAAAGATTTTGAGGAAATCGGTGGACACGATTATATGTTCAGACCACAATCCAAAGAAGATTCAGATATATTCAATAGATTGATGTTAAATGGAGTAGAATTTAAACAAACTTGGAAAGGGTTGGTTTATCATATGACTTGTCGAGGTTCAAGATTCAATCCAATGGCAGGTGGTGGTGTCGGAAAAGATAGTCCGGAGTGGTTATACACTACGAACAAAAATATGAGAGAGTTTATTAGAAAGTGGGGAACGGCAGTTCAACACGACCAAATGATGAAACCAATTGTATCACCAGTTTATGATATTGGATTTGAATTAACAGAAGCTGCAGATGTGAATTTAATTAGAACATTAGAACCTTGGTGTGGTTATATGGTGGTTCCAGCTGCAGAAGAGATTGAACAATATATCAAAGAAGAACAACCAAACACAGATTATCAATTGGATAAAAAATTACATACAGATTTACCAGGTATTCCAATGTATGATATTAGAGTTAGATTTAATCCTTGGGATTTCACACAAGAAAGTTTTAATATATTACAAAAATTACCAGACATCATCAAAGATAGTGGTGAAGAAGGACAAGAATTCGAATTAGATATATTCGAAATATCAATAGACAAAATGACAGAACACCAAGAGGACAATATAGTATGCAGTTCAACTTAGTAAATAAAAGAACAAAAGAAGTAGTAGATGTAATCCAAGTAGTCAAAACTGAAGAACAAGTAGCAATAGAATTCTTTCGGAATAAAAAACAATTAGACAAAGAATCTTTTGACAGATTGTACGAGGTCAAGAAAGATGACAGAACTTGATTTACACGGATTTAAACACGAAGAAGTAGAAGATAAGTTAGCAAATTTATTGATTCTACATTATAATATGGGAAACTTCCCTATTAGACTAATCACAGGAAAAAGTGATAAAATGAAACAAATAGTTCGTGAAATAGTAAAGAAACACGGATTTACAGAAGATGACTTTTGGAATGAAAGTCCAGGAGCAATAATATTAAGGAGTTAAAATGGAAACATTACAAATTTTAGGTTGGGTATATTTAGGTCTATCCATTGGAGTAATAACAGGAGTATTTATATTGGGATTATTCCAAGCAGGCAGAGTTACAGCATTAGAGAGAGAAATCAATGATTTAGAGTTCAAAAATAAAATTCTAAGGGGTGAAAACAAAAGATTATCTCACAGAGGTAAACCAGTTCCAAGAAAAAAAAGAAATTGGAATAAAAAACCAGTTAAGAAATAGATACTTTTTTTGATTAGTTATATTTATTATCGAGTATGACTAAACAAGAACAACAAGACTTAAAATTAATTGTATATCGTATGGACGAAGCCGACAAACGAGTCGACTTGTTGCATAAAGAATTTAAAAGTGATTTACAAGAGTTACACACAGATATCAAATTTATCAAAGAAAATCTATTCAATCCCGAAACAGGACTATGGGCAGAAACCAAACAAAACTCAGCATTTAGAAAGAATACTACAATGTGGAGAGGAATTATTGGTGGTGGTTTAATTGCCGCATTAGTAGAAAGTTTTTGGGGTATGTTCACAAATTAAATCAAAAAAATCAAAGAAAATACTTGACTTTTAGCAGAGTTATTCATACATTAAGTTGTTATGATAATGATGATAAGGAGAAATTAATTATGGATATGGGAACTTTCGCTATGGGTTGTATGAATTATGAATTAACAAGGGACGCTGGTAATCTACCAGAACACGACATTGAGTTCCAAAATGAAACTGGTATAGGTCCGACCTATAATAATAATGAACCTATGACTGATGAAGAGTGGAGAGAAGCTCTTGAAGAAGACGGCAGAATGACACCGGAAGAAATCGATGAATATATCGATAGTTTCCATATGTAAAAAAAAACACTTGACTTTATCATTTATTATTTGTATATTATATAGAATTTAAAAGGAGATTATATGGCTATTATTTATGAAAAGAATTTTACTGACCCTAATGAAAAGGTTGTAAGACAATTTACTAATTGTTGTGGTGCTTCTGACAAAGGTACTGAGTTCGGTATCGTGTGTAGAGGTTGTTATTCACCTATTGAGGGTTATATGGCTGACGGAGATGATTCACCAGAAGAATTTGAAAACTTAATCAATAGTGAAGCAGTATTAAAAGAATTTAGAGAGTTTGTCAATCAAGAGTGGAACACTTATATGGAGTGGCACGATTATATAATTGAGAAACATTTTGGAAAGGAGAATTAAATGGCAAGATATTTTGTAAATGTAACTATGGAGATTTTCACACCAGACCAAGGTGTTGGTGAGAAAGCTGAAAAAAATGAAAATAGAGATGCGAGGTGGTTCGCAGATACTATTGCTGAGAAAACACAAGAACACATCAAAGATGAGTTTGAACACTCAGAAAGAGATTATCATTTAAATGAAGTTCAAGTAAATTATATGGAAAGGAGTTAATATGGACTTAGTATTTAATTTATCAGATTTAGTTCAGGCGTTAGAAGATACATTAACGCATGAAGAAATAGAAATATTTTTATCAACGGAGTGGGGAATTGCGTAATGTATTATGATTATGAAGACTTGAAAGAAATGGTTGTTTGGGCATACAACAACCAAGTCGGAACTTATATTGTTGGAGATAGATATGATGAGGACATATTTGACGAAGAAAACGACAACTATATTCCGATATGGAGATTTGTAAGAATTTGTAAAGAAAACGGATACGAGGGTTAATTATGGAATTATTAGGATATATTGTATATGGTGTAGGTTTATTAGCATTTACCTTATGGGCAATGAGAAATGCCGATAAGTATGGGAACAATTTTTAATGGGTGAAATACTACATTTTATTAAGCACTTTTTAGGATTATGTGGAGAAGCTCACCCAAGTGTATTGGTATCGGGTGGAGCATTGATAACTTGGATTAGTGTTTATTATAAACAATTATTAGAATATGTAAGGAGTATGTTTTAATGGAAATGATTATAAATATTTTGGTTATAATTGGAATGGCGTGGGTAATATCAAGATAATGGAAAACGTTGTATCAATAGGATTAACCACATTGTGTGGGATAATAGCACTATATTCATTTATAAGGAGTCAAAATGGATAATGTATCACAAGCAATGAATATTTTCGGTGGTTATTATGAAACTGAAAGAGGTTGGAGACATTATAGGGCTCAAGGTAAAACTTATGATGTTCAATTTAATCCAAGAACATTAGAGTGGAAATGCACTTGTCCACATCATATTTTCAAAAGAGTTCAATGTAAACACATTAAAGAAATTCAAGGGGGTAAAAAGTAATGCCAACTGAACAACAACAATGGTTAGAAAAATATAATACTTATCATGCCGCAACCGAATACAATAAACAATATTACGGAAAAAGAATTAAACAATTAAAACATATGTTGGAAGACGAAAAGTTTTTGGAGTTTTTATCCAATAAAGATTCCAAAGAAGACGCACTATTATTCTTGGCAAAATCAAATGAATTTGATATGTATATCGCATTCAATGAACAAGGAGAACCATATATCCACGACCAAGATTTCGGACTAATCAATCATATGAAAAAAATGTTAAGAGTATTACAATCAGAAAACTTTATCAGATATTCTACATCAAGACCACAAGCCAAAAGATATGTAGAAATGTATTTGTGGTATGATAAAGAACCAGTAGATACAGAACCATTACCGGATTTACCTTTTTAATGATTTATGAAAAAATAAAAAAAGACTTGACAAAGTGAAAATTATTTAGTATATTACCAGTATGACATTTAATGACAATCAAAAACTTTATTTATCACGAGGAATTGTTAATCGTGAAACTATTCGTGCATTTAGACACGATAATTTTCATAAAATTCCAAGAAGAAAAAATATATATGTTTTAAAAGATTTAAAAGTAACACTTCAAAGAGTCGTTGAACAGAAACTACCAGTTGGTTATATGTGGATTTCAGAAGATGAACTTTTCAATGGAAACAAAGAAGTTATTTATTGTAAAAATGGATTAGCTTCTACCGGAGATGTTATAAATAGAGTTAGTGATTATGATAGAGGTAATATTTATATTTTACAAATTATTCCAAATGAGTGTTTTTCAAACCCAGATGATAAATTTGACCAACTTTTAAATAATGAAATGGAACAAGAGTGGTATGGTAAATATAAAATAGAAGTTGCTACCGATAGAGGAACAAAAGAAGATGTAATTGTTCCAAAACAAAACTTAGTTAAATTTTTAGAACTAAAAGTAAAGACACTTAAAAGATTACTAAATACTGATATCACTATGAAAAAGTTTTTACCTTCTCAAAGACACATTGATTGTTTAGATAAGTATGGTGATGTAATTCAGAAGAATACTCGTTATTTTTTATTAGATTGTGTGATGAGATTTGGTAAGTCTTTTATATTTTTAGAAATGATAAAACAAAACTATCACAATCTTGATGAATATAAAGTTCACGCAATCTTTTGTCACGACACAAAAACTTATGGTGGTTGGAAAAGTAAAGTAAAAAACTACTATTCTGATTGTATAGACATTGTTGAATTAAAAGAACAAAAAGATTTTGACTTCACAACCACATTAACTAAAAATGTTGTGATTTTAGTTTCCCCACAACTTATTTCTTCTGATGAAAAATTGGACGAGTTGAGAAAACTACATATTGAGGTAGAGAATACTTTTGTTGACGAGGCTCACGACTATTTTACAGAAAAGTGGAGAAACTACTACGAAAGTATAACAAGAAATAACATTACATTAGCTTCAGGAACTGCTGCTGGTATTAAAATTACTTATCGTGATTTCTTTGATGAATATAATACTCACACTTTTAGTTTATTTGATTTGATTAGAGTTTTGGAAGAAGAAGATGAAATCAAAGTAAGACCAGTTATTAAAAGAATTAATATTTCTGATATGGGTAGTGGAAAATATAACTTAGGAAATCTACAAGGTGTAGATGAATTAAATGAACTTGTGGAACCATTAGAAGTAGATAAGTTTCTTGAAGCGATACACGATACAGATTTAAGAACTTCACCAATTAGTGTTGGAAAATCAAAGCATAATGTTGTTTTGGTTGATAGAGTTCAGTTTGCAGAATATTGGAGAGATTGGATTGAAGCAAGACCAGAACTAAATATCGTTCCAATACTTGTAGCAGGAACCGAGGGTAAACGAGATGCTAAGACTGAAAATCAAGTAAAGAAACTAATTGAAAAAGCAAAGTCTGACGGAAAAAATACATTAACAATTACTTGTGGTAGTATGATTCAAGGTGTTTCTATTCGTGATTGGAAAGAAGTAATGAACTTATCAAGTGTTTCAACCTACACTATGTATTTTCAATTTTTTGGTAGAACCTGGGAATTTGACAAAGAATTAGATTCTGGAAAAACATTTATATTGTATTGTTGGGACTACAATCCAGATAGGGTTTTAAAAGTTATTGCACAAGGTGTTGAAAGTTTAGTGATGACTGATTCTTCTATGAATAATAGCTCAGTAGCTGGTATAGATTACTTCTTCAAAACTATTAGTATTATGGATTACTATTCTGAATCTAATGGTTGGATAAAAGTTCCATTAGACAACTTAATCAATCAAATTAGAGAAAAAGTCGATACCACATTATTAGGAACTGGTTTTAAAACAAGAAAGATAGCAGATACAAGAAGTGAAACAATTTTTGGTGAATTGAGCCAAGAATTTATTGAACATTTATTGTCAAGAAAAGAAAAACCAACACAAAAACAAATTATTAAAATTAAAGATTTAAAGTCTGAAATTGAAAAACAAAAATCTAATTATACCAAAGGACAAAGTTCTAATAGTAATGAAAAAACTTTGGTTGATATGAAGTCTATACTTGATAAGATTATTGAAGGACTCAACACATACACAGATAAAATTGATATCGTAATGGAAGTCCTATTAAAAAAGGGACTAATCAATTATAAAAATATTAATGAGTTGTTTCCATTGTACGATAATGAAATGGTAATGTCTGGGTTCGAGTTTCCAAATGTAGAGACTTCAAAATATTTTATGGATTATATTGAAAAATGTGGTGACAAAATTAAAATTAATAAAAAGTTAGAAAACAACCATAATAGAATTCCAAACATTACAGATGATTTAGATTTATCAAAAGAAGATTTCTTTGAAAAGTGTGATTTGTATGATGACATTTACACTTATGGTAAAGATAAATCACAACTTCGTGTTAAAGACGCATATAACATTTTAGAAGCAGAACTAAAAAAGAATAAACCAACTACTGATTCAAGATTTTTAATAAAATATCCAAAAAGTGGTTCATTACAGATTGCATTAACATATTTATTATATAATGGGTCAAAAAAATATTTTGGAAAAGAATTGACAAAACAAGAGGTTATTAATATGATAGAGTTCCAAGAAGATAATGATAAATTTGTTGAATCATTAAACACTACAATTGGATTTACAAAACTAAGGGGAATGGGGTTAAGTAAAAAAGACTTTATTATAATTAATCCACCATATAAAAGGGGAAAGCACCTTGAAATATTATTAGAGGCATTTAATCAACTTAGTGATGGTGGAACTTTAATTTGTTTACACCCATCTGCTCAATTTTTAAATGGAAAACCTGCTGATTCTGAATATTCTGAAAAAGTAAGAGATATTGTTTCAAGATATAAAACAACTATAAAACTAATAAATGGAAATAAAATATTCAATGCAGGATTCTTTACTCCCCTTTCAATTACACGAATAGAAAAAACTTTAGATTCTGAAATAAATGTTATATACTCTCATATTGATGAATCAAATAAAAAAGTAAATACATATAAAAATATAAATGATATTTACATACATTCAAATGATATAGTTTTATCTATAATAGATAAGATTAATAAAAAAAATCATAAATCAATTTCGGAGTTTTTATTTAGAAAAGGTCATATTAATAATCATTACTTAAAATTTAATATTTTAGCTGGTAATAAACCTAAAGACGGTAAGTTAAATCCTGATTTTTATTGTTTAATATATAAAAAGGATGAAAATGACTTTGATAAATTATTTACCAACTCACCAAAAGGAAAAAGAAAAAGTGGTGGGTCTATAAATGAATTAGGGGTTGATTCAAGAATGCACGGAAAAAATGCCCATTCTTATTTAATGACTAAATTTACAAGATTTTGTTTATCTTTGAGAAAGACTGGAGGAGATTTAAATTATATAGATTTAGAGATGATACCTTATATGGACTTCTCACAAGAATGGACAGATGAGAAACTTTTTGACTACTTTGAACTAAATCAAGAAGAAATAGATTTTATTAACACTTATATTCAAAATTGGTATGAACGAGATAATTAAACAATATATAGAGCACGCTAGAAACTTTGAATATATGAGTGGTGTAGAAAGAGATAAAGTAAGAACTAAACAAACTCACGAGATATTCACACCAACTGAATTGGTTCAAAACATATTAGATGATATGGAAAAAGATAATCCAGAGTGTTTTTCAAATCCAAACTTAACTTATATGGATAATAGTTGTGGAGACGGACAAATCTTATCAGAAGTCGTGATAAGAAAAATGGAACGAAGTGGTTGTTCATTAGAACAAGCACTAAGCACAACATACGGAGTAGATTTAATGTCAGACAACATTGAGTTATGTCGAAAAAGACTACAAGGCCCAAATCCAACAGAATCCATAATCAAAATTCTAAACAATAATATCGTATGTGCCGACGCATTAGAATACGACTATTCATTTGGTCAACCAGTCGGTATCGAAATATTTTCGTAAAATAATTCAACAAAGTTAAAGAAATTTTATATTTTTTAATAGTATATACATATATATTATTAAAGAGATGAAGTTTCCCCAATCACATACAATCACAAAGTTAACGCTCACCACGACTAAATATATCGTAATGGGAGTGGTGTTTACTATCGGAGTAATCGGTGGTATATTGTCAATATTATTGACAAAGTTTACGGACACGAAAGATATTGCAAAGACGCGTGGGATGTCGGCAGAATCAAAGATTCTCCCGAAAAACACGATAAAACGCAATGACTTCGGTTATCCGGATAGGAGTGTTAAAGAGTAAAATGGACTTACCTTTATTCTTAGTAGTGATGATTACGACTTGGGTAATAATCTCAAGAACAAATAACAACTACAAAGGATAATGATGACCGACGAAAACAATGGAATATGGAATGGTGGGAAAACAAATATAACGAAAGAAGAAGCACAAATATTTAGACAAATGGAAGATTCATATGATTTAGATGATAGTGAAGTGGAATTCCGACAAGAGTTAGTAGAGAGAGAGAAGTTAATGAAAGAAGAAGCAAAAAACCAAAAAATCCAATCAAAATATAGTTTAAGCAAAAAACCACTACACGAACTATATACCGATATAGATTATTCAGAGCGCACCAAGATAAGCGGTATGGGTGGTAAAGGTGGTCCGGTTGAAGCGATGAAATCAAAAGCAAAAAAAGAGGTTTCCAAATGACATTTGCGGGTTGGGTTATGATTTTGTTTTGGTTAGGGTTTTTGATGTTTGGTATCGTGAGTTGGGCAATCAATAGAACGTTTGTACAATTGCAAGATATCGAGAAAATCGAATTAGATGAATTGGATAGAGATAATATCAATTAATTGATTATGCCATTTCATTTGAGTAAATCAAATTTAGAATCGAAACCAAAGGTTTCCAATCACAATAATGCGGGTAAGCTCAAGAATGAAAACGCTACATTATATTTAATCGTATATAAAGATATAATAAAGAGTATATTTAAAGGAGTGAAGGTCATAGAATATAGAGAGTGTACGGATTATTGGAAAAAACGACTTGTGGATAAACCATATACAAGATTAAGAATAACGAACGGATATGGAAATGATACACGACCATATGTTTTGATGAAATATCAAGGATATGATATAGTGGATAGAAATGGAACACCACACTACGCTATACCAATAAACCGAGAGTTATGGTTAGAACAAAGAACAACAATAGGAGGTAAAATAACGAAATGTTAGTAATGAATAAGTATTGTACATCTAAGTGGACATCAGAATCATATAGACAAGCAAGATTAATTAGAAGTCGTAAATACAGAAGATTAGAGGAGTTAAGGTTAGTGTCTAAGTCTGATAGCGAAGTATCAAAATAATGTCAATTCTGAATACATTATTAGTAGTGTTAGGGTATGTAGGGACTCTGAGTATAGTGGTGTGGTCAATCATAATGGTTGAACGAGATTAATCGTGGAGAGGCGCCGAATCAAGTCATCGGTAGAAATCGCTTACGCCCACCTATTCGGTGGGTTTTTTTATGCTTGAAATATATTTATAAACAAGGTGGAATATATAATAACAGGATTATTATTTTTGATTTTTTTGGTATTGGTTAAGATATCAATGACTAAAAAAATCGTTGAAGAGAAGTTTCCTTGTCCTAAGAAAACATCTAAAACGATATGGTATAAGAACGGAAAGGAATTATAATGTTTATTCACGGAGATACTTTTTTCGAACAATATGACGAAATAGGATTGATTCTACTGATATTGTTCTTAATATCATTAAATCTCATCAGTATATTCAGATAACCACATCAAGGGAAATCAAGGGATTTTAACCCACCAATCCCCACAAATCACATATTTTCTACATAATCTATATTTATTGATACAGATTAAAGGTGTCAAAAATAAATAACATTACCAAATATGTAATACTTTTGTCTATGTATGACAAGCGTTTTCATATATGACATAATGACACACATAGGAGTATCAAAATATGAAAAAGAAAGCGGGTCGCCCTTCAAAAGGCATGACTTTATCCAAGCACAACATCGAATTAGCCATTAAATCCACACAATCAATGGGACAAGCGGCTCTATATATGGGCGTGGCAAAGAATACATTTAAAAAGTATGCTAAACTACACGAATTATGGGCACCGATTAAATCTTCAAAAGGTATTAGAAAGACTGGAAATGTAGGTAGTCAATTAAAACACGACTTAAAAGCTATACTGGAAGGTAAAAATCCTAACCCTTATCGTGAGGATACTTTATTAACCAAGGGTATTAGAGAAGGTTATATAGCGTGTAGATGTGCAAATTGTTCTCAGGACTACTCATATATGGACTCTGCCGAGAAATTACCACCATTAATTCTGGACTTTTTAGATAGAAACCCGATGAATACCAGTCTGGATAACCTAAGAGCGTTATGTTTTAATTGTATTTATATACTGGCACCCACTAAAAAAGGTTGGTATCGACATAGAGAAACCCCAATTGGACAGGCCTTAGATGAAGCCACACCCGGAATACCAGATTCTGAACCCCGAGCTATCCCAAAAGATGACAACTTGTCATACATTCCATTTGAAGAATTCCAAAAAACTTTAAATAATTGATAAAAAACACTTGACATTGTCATTTTTTATTCGTAAATTATATGGGATGCTTAAAAATAAGCGCTGGAATTTCTTGGATTAGTGCTCTGATGAGCTTTGATATACCCCTTAAACCCCATCATTTATTCATTTTATGCGCCATTGGGAGCTAAGTCTGACATAATGACAGACGGCGGGCAGTCCAAATAGCGATTATGCGGGCACTCTAAATCCTATATATAACACTACTATAAGTAATACTTAGCTCCAAGGTGCAATCGCTACCACAATTCTTGACCCCCCTACCCCCTTGGTTTGTCGTTAATCACGGCGCCAGATGGCAGTATATAGCGATTCGGACTGGTTTTTATATCGAGGTCAATTTTTAGTCCTATGGGAATTATTAACACCTTTATTCGTATCACGAAGCGTTGGATTCTGATGATTAGCGATGATGTCTTGGAGCTAATCTTTTTTGTGTATTTGATTATTCTTCTCTATACTTATCTATATGAACAACAACACAATACAAGAATCACGCAGTACCATTATAGACAAAGTGGCACAATATCTGCATTGGTTAACCATTCCTAAACAAGAATTTAATAATATGCCTATATGTCCTTTTCTGGATAAAGAATTAAAACAAGATTTATTGTATATCGATATATGGTATCCACACGAATGTTCTTTTATGGATATTATGGAATCCTTTTTACTCTCTAATAAGAACAGCGCTCTCGTTATATGTCCCAATACCCATACTATTGATTATTCTGAGGTTTCCCGAAAAACCATACAAACTCAAATCACCGACCTACTGCGTAGGAATCCACAAACCGATTATTTAAAATCAATGATATTCTCACCTTATGAAGATTTTGAAGTTGCTGGTGTCAAGACCAGAAGTGGTGCTCCTTACTTTTTAATTAATGTTGCCCCGACCAAACAACTGGGTAAATCACATAAAGACTTACAGAAGACCAAATATTTTGATAACTTTTCAGACGAAGAAAGGAAGAAACTAAATGTTAAATAGCGTTAAACTTTGCGTAAACTTTGTCGGGTGGTCGTCGTGTTAAAAGTTTACGGACGATATGGTTGTGGATATACCACGAAACTTAGACAATATTTAAATCAATTAAACGAACAATATCAATACTATATATTAGACGAGGATTTCACCAGAGAAGAATTTTATTTAATTTATCCACCACACAGAACTTTTCCATTGGTGATGAACAATGATGAATACTTAGGTGGTTGTGATGATTATATAGAACAACACTCAGGAGAACCCGTATCACAGAAAGGAGATTATTGTGAAATATGATTCCCAATGTTGTGGTGCTGAACCAAGTGGTTCCACTACAAGACAACCAAACGGATATGAAGCCGGTATATGTTCAAAGTGTTTAAGAATCACAGATTTTAATGAACGACCAGAACACCAATACACAACACCATATCAATTGATTAATCAACGACTAAATTCTATTGATGATAAATTAGATAGAATTGAACAATTGGTTATGAAGTTCTGGGATGTTCCTGAATCAGGTTTTGATGTTATGGACGAGGAAAAAGACCAACCACAAAAATAAATTACATTTTCAGGAATTTCAATTATATATATTATTGCGGTTATAGAATAATGTAGTTCGATTGACTTCCAGTTAATAGGTTCAAGTTCATACTTGATAACCGCTCTAACAATTAAAAAGAAAGTGGGTTATAAATATGCCGAGATATAAAAAACATTCTCATCAAATACCAGAGAACTTCAGACGCAGGTGTGAAGATACTCAATCAGTTAAACAAGTTCAACACAGATATATTAAAGTACCAGCAGACTGGACATCAAAAGGTAAAAAAGGTATTCAAGACTTTACCGATATACCAGGTGCGATAGTTAAGAACTATTCATCTACTGAGGGAGTTCCAGAGGATTTAAGAGAAGAGTTTATTAACTCTTATACTGAGGACGATTTTATTAAATTATAATGAGAACACCAATCAGATACGCAGGTGGTAAATCAAGGGCGTATGATTTTATAAGTTCTTATATCCCGTTCTGGCCAAGACCTAAAAGAATCATCAGTCCGTTTATCGGTGGTGGTTCATTAGAGGTTCGTTGGGCAAGTGAACTCGGAATAGAAGTTCAAGGATATGATGTGTTCAATGTATTGGTTAATTATTGGAAACATCAAATCAACAATCCAAAAGGTTTATACAATATACTGAAAGGATTGGAACCAACCAAAGAGCAGTATGACGAAATCAAAGACATACTATTGCATTGGGATAAGGTTCAAGAGTTATTTAAAAATTGGAAGACCGACCATTACGACAGAACATCTAAACCATTAGATGATGAGTTGGGGGCAGCTTATTATTGGTTCAATCATAATCTATCATATGGTCCAATGTTCTTAGGTTGGTTTAGTTCTATATATTTAAAGAAAGATTCATTGTATGAAAACTCAATCAATAGAGTGAGAGATTTTTCAGTATCGAATCTTTCAGTAGACTGCGGGTCTTTTGAAGACACTATTACTGCCCACGATAATGACTTCTTATATTTGGACCCGCCATACTTTATGGAAAAGAAAGAAGGAGATGATGACAACAAGATGTTCAAAGCAATATACCCGAACTCTAATTTTCCAGTTCATCATACTCACTTCGACCACGAGAAACTAAGAGATTTATTACATTCACATAAAGGACAATTCATATTGTCGTATAATGATTGTGAATGGATTAGAGAGAATTATAAAGACTTTGAATTTAAAACACCAGAGTGGAATTATAGTTTCCAAGCAGGTGAAACAAGAATTGGTAAGAATAGACCAGATGGACAAACATCAAAAGATTCACACGAAATATTAATTATTAAAAGGTAGATATGAAAATCTTAGGAATCAACGCACTTAACCACGACGCTGGTATTAGTCTTATAGAAGATGATAAAATTCTATTTGCTGCACATAGTGAACGATATAGTGGTATTAAGAATGATAGTAATCTGAATAAAGAAATGTTTCAAGATATGGAACAATACGGAACACCAGATAAGGTTGTGTATTTTGAAAGACCTTGGATAAAGAAACTCAGACAATTAAAAGCTGGACAATATTCAGAAGTATTCACATTAGATAATTTACCACAACGACATTTAGATTCGGTATTGGGTAAAGGAATATATACAATTGACGAATATGTTGACCACCACTTATCACACGCAAGTTCTACTTACTTCACCAGTCCATATACTGAAAGTGCCGTTGTAGTGATTGATGCTATTGGTGAGTTTGATACAATATCTATATGGTATGCCAATGGAACTAAGTTGGAAAAAAGATGGAGTCAATCATATCCACATTCATTAGGATTGTGGTATAGTGCTATGACACAACGATTAGGATTGAAACCACAAGAAGATGAATTTATTTTAATGGGTATGGCAGCATGGGGTATTCCTAATAAGAAACTACAAGAAGAAATTAGATTAACTTTCTTTGAGGGTGGAGATGATATTAGATTTGAACTAAATCTACATAGAGGTTGTATGAATTGGAATCCGTCTTGTTTACCAGACGACGGAACTGAACAATGGAAGTTTGATGTAGCACATAATGTTCAAGTAGTATGTGAAGAAGAGATACTGAAAGTATTTAGGAAAGTTCCCAAGTTAGTTCCTGAAACTAATAACATTTGTTATAGTGGTGGAGTAGCATTGAATTGTGTTGCTAACTCAATGGTCGTAGAAGAATATCCAAACTTATGGATACTACCTAATCCAGGAGATGCTGGTTCATCATTAGGTTGTGCAGCATATGTAGGTGGTGTTCACTTAGACTTTATGGAGAACGGAGCATTCTTAGGTTATGACATCAAAGGAGATTATCCAGTTAAACAAGTAGTTAAGGAATTACTCAAAGGTAATCTTGTTGGTGTTGCCAATGGTAGAGCCGAGTATGGACCAAGGGCATTAGGTAATCGTTCATTGTTAGCAGACCCACGAGGTAAAGACATTAAACAAAAGATGAACGAGATTAAGAACAGACAAGAGTTCAGACCATTTGCACCAAGTGTATTGGAAGAACACGCACACGAGATATTTGATATGCCAACAAAGAAGTCTCAGTTTATGCAATATGTAGCACCTTGTAAGTTCCCAGAACTATATCCGGCAATATGCCACGTTGATAATACTTCTCGTGTTCAAACCGTGAGTAAAGAAGATAATCCAGGATACTATAAATTGATTAAAGAATTTTACAAAAAGACAGGTTGTCCAATGGTATTGAACACAAGTCTTAACATTAAAGGACAACCAATCGTCAATGACGAAAAAGACGCAGATGAATTTACTAAAAAATATGGAGTGAAAGTATACAGATGAAGATAGGAGTAATCGGTAGAGGTTTCGTAGGAGGAGCTATTACTAATGGATTTGAGAATCAAGGACACAAAGTATTAGTTCACGACACTAAACTAAATACCAAAATAGAAGATGTATTAGAAGCACCACTATTATATATATGTGTTCCAACACCAAGTTCAGAAGACGGGAGTTGTAATACTGATATAGTAGAAAGTGTATTGGGACAATTATCAGAACTTGATTATGAGGGTTCAGTATGTGTTAAGAGTACGATTGTTCCTGGAACAACGGAAAGGTTTAGGTCTAAGTTTAAAAATCTAAACATAGGATTTGTTCCTGAGTTCTTAAGAGAGAAGACAGCAGTAGAGGACTTCTTATATAATAATAATGTATTGGTTATTGGAACTGATGATGAAACTACAAAAGAACTTGTAATTGAATCACACGGAGTTCTACCAACACATACCGTAACAATGACACCAACTGAAGCAGAACTAACAAAGTATTTCAGTAATACTTACAAAGCAATGAGAGTAACATTTGCTAATGCGTTCTACAATCTATGTCAATCAATGGGTAGTGATTATGATAAAGTAAGAGATGCGTTTTTATTTCACGGAGTTGGAGATGGACACTATTTAAAAGTGAATAAACAATTTGGTGGATTTGGTGGAACTTGTTTACCAAAAGATTCCAAAGCACTTGCTAAGTTAGTTGATGACTTAGGATTACCTATGGAGGTATTCAGAGTCATAGTTTCTGATAACGAGATATTTACTAAGACAGGACAAGAAAACAGACAGGAGATATAATGGCAGAAAAAACAAGATACTTAATAGAAATCACTTATAGTGAATCAAAAGAAGTAGAAGAAATAGTATTAGAGACTGATGACTTGGCTTGGTCAATGAATCAGTATCAAAGAAATAGACAACCATTGACTTGGGAAATGAAAGAAGAAAACTTACCATTATCTTTAAGTCACAAGATGGGTAAACCATACACAACCGAAACACCAGACGATTGTTGTGGGATGCCAGAATATTGTAGTTGTTGTGACTAAAGATTACAACAAATTAGGAGATTATATTTTTCGTCGTATGCAGAAAGAAAATCTGATGAGACGAAATACCCACGCAAGAGAATATATGACAGGGTTGTATTTAACATCATCAGACATACAACGATACATTAATGATTATTATGAATACGGAATTGATTACACCGGAGATGATAATATATCAGCAGATGATATGTGGGATTTCTCAAAACAACCAGTAGACCAAGCAACCGGAAATGATGGTGTGGTTTATTGGGATAGAGAGTTAGGGGAAAAAGAATATTAAAAAAAAGCTTGACATTGATAATTATATTTTGTATATTAATAATCGATGCGTAAAAGTATGAGGAAGGACATACGATTAGTATTCGCTTGTATAGCTCAGTTGGTAGAGCAATTGATTTGTAATCAATAGGTCGTAGGTTCGAATCCTACTACAAGCTCGGGGTTGTAGCTCAGTTGGAAGAGCATCGCACTTGCACTGCGGAGGTCGCTGGTTCGAATCCAGTCAGCTCCACAAATGTTTTATTAATGGTTATACTCTAAGGAGGTGAAGGGAAATGGAAACAGCTTTAGCAGCTCAGGTAGCAATATTAGTTATAATACATGCTATGATTTTAAAAACGTAAATGGAGGTTATATGGATTTAGTAATAGGATTACTAACACTACTTGGTGTTGGTTATTTAATCTATAAAGATAATACGAAATAATAATATGGCCCGGTCGTCTAATGGTCAGGACATCGCCCTTTCACGGCGAAAACCGGGGGTCAGTACCCCGTCGGGCTACAAATGTGGTCGTGGCAGAAAAGTAATGCATAGGATTGCAAATCCTATTTGTGTTGGTGCGAGTCCAACCGACCACTCAAAAAAAATACTTGACAATTAACAATTAATTTATTAACTTAAGACTATTATGAAGAACACGATTATATTTGATTTAGACGGAACTCTCGCTAACATTGACGAGAGAAAACAAAAAGCACAATGGGAGTCCAACGATAAAGCAATGGATTGGGATATATTCTTTGACCCAGAGAATATTAAATTAGACAAACCAAATCCACCAGTAATAAAATGTGCACAGATGTTTCACGAACAAGGATATAAGATTGTTATATTCTCTGGTCGTAATGATAGGAACTTTAAAGAAACTAAACAATGGTTATCCAATCATAATGTTCCTTATGATTTATTAGTATGTAGACCAGACAAATTTAAAGATGAATCTTGGCCAGTAGCCGAGGGTAATCCTGCTACTTACGCTATGAGATTTATGCCAGATGAAAAACTAAAGAAAGTTATGTTGGACACTTTCGTAGATATCAATGATGTCTTTTGTATCTTTGAAGATAGAAAGAAAGTAGTTGATATGTGGAGAGATTTAGGATTAACTTGTTTCGAAGTAAATGAAGCAATATTTTAATGGAGGTTATATGAGTTTAAGATACAGAACAGAAAGATTCTTTGATAGATACAATCATCTAATGGAATTCATTAGAACGATACTTGCTATCATCACCGTTACATTACAACTTATTATATTATCAAGGATTGTATGATAGAGAATTGTAGTAAGTGTAATACAAAAATACCAGACGAAAGAATTCATCTCGGATACCGAGAGTGTGTTGAGTGTAGTTCAGTAGAACCATATTCAGCACACTTGGTATATCCACACAAGACTGGTGCATTTGTTCAACCGGTTTCATCAGAAACTAAAAAGAATTTAGATAGATTGGATAGACGAGCAGTCAAGGTTGGTGGTAAGATGTCGGCACCTAATTTAAAAGAGTGGACAATGCCAGAACCTAAACCAATTAAAAAACCTAAACCACAACAAAAAGTTTATTACAATCAAGTAAGTTTTGATGATAGTTATGAACAAACAATCAATACTTATAAAAAGAAAGGTTATGCAGTTACATTAAATTATCTAAAACAATTATTTAGAAAAAACAAAATTACAATGACTACTAAAAATAGTTTAGTCAATACATTAACTACTATTCATATGATGGATAGAAAAACAAGAAAGAGGTATTTGAATGGCTATGTTGGATAATACAGGACATACAAACGGAGAAAAGAGAACTCGTCAAGGAAAAGGAAAGAACACTAAGTTTGGAACCAAACCACAAACACACTTAGGAGCAGTTCCAAAAAAGACTTTATCAAAATATAAAAAAAGGAAATAGATGTTTAGTATACTATTTAGTATATTCCAATTTATAGTTGGAACGATTGTTGGTATCATAGGATTGATTGCAATCTATGTATTGTTATTTGAACGGGATAAGTATAACTGATGCCGTTAAGTAGGTGGTCATCACGACACAAGAAAACATTTGGAGAAAAGAAAAAAGAAAAGTGGGACGGAAACTTTCGTTTACCACCTAAACCAGATAGTTATTATTCCAAGACAAAAGGTTGTTGTCGTTGGTGTGGAACCACAATACTAAATGAAGACGATACTATCAATATGAGAAAAACTTGGCACGAAGATTGTGCTACTGAATATTTATTAATATATCATAGTGGTGAACAACGAGCACAATTGTGGAGTCGTGATAAAGGTATTTGTAATCATTGTGGTAAATTTAGTATGGGGTGGCAAGCAGACCACATCAAACCTTTGGTAGAACAAAAGGGAGTATTAGAAGAAGACTTAGATTGGTCTTATTATAAATTAGAAAATTTACAAACACTATGTAAAAAGTGTCATAGAGTTAAAACAAACTCAGAAGTAGTGTTAAAAGGTAAAGGTAAAGTAAACTATAAAAAATGGAGTAAGTAATGGCAAGAGATATGAGAGAACAATTTATCAAAGCATCAAGATTACACTTTCAAGCTCACATAGAAAAACACAGAATCAATGTTGAGAACTTGTTAGAGAATGCGGTCGGTGTTGGAGAACACGGAGATGTTATGGATACAATTGAGAAAGAGTTAGAAGAAGTAGCTAAGTATCACGACTTATTAGAAATGTTGGATACATACTTTAATGGTAAATCAAAAAAGAAACTATACGGATAAAGGAATTACAAATGAAAGAACTTAAAGCAACTCGTGTGGTTCCAGGTGATAGATGGCAAATCTTAGAGGACCCAGACAATAGAATTTATACTTCGTTGACTGAGTGTTTGAATGCTATCTTCCAACAAACTGGTATGACTCAATTCTATATGGATGCCAAAGCAGGAGAAGTCCACATAGAAGACGGAGTTCAACCTAAACCAGAAATTAAAAAATTCTCTTTATATGGTGAAGAGATTTAATGAGTAAAGAAAACATCATAACACAAATCAAAAAGAACTCAAACGAAGTCTATCGTATTTCTGAAAAGGAATACGAAGGCTATCGTTTCATTGATGTTCGTATCTATTATCAAGATAGAAAAACACAAGAGTGGAAACCTACACAAAAAGGTATCAGTATTATGCCAAACAATGCAGGACAAATCATTGAGGGTATAATCAAAGCAATGGAAGTAATGGGTTTTACAAAAGAAGAAGAAAAAGCTTGACATTGTCATTTATTATTCGTAGCATTAGGTATGAATTGTAAAAATTGTAACACTACGGATTTTGTCGGGACTATCTTTTATCCTGCATTATGTATTCCGTGTATAATAAAATTAGGAAAAAAATAAAATAATACTTGACATTGTCATTTATTATTTGTAGCATTACTTATGATGAACAATAATTATACTAACTTTTGGAACGATATTCAAGTCAACACTAATGTTGATATTGATGACAAACCAAAAGTAGACCACATCGCATTAGCCGGTTATCGTAGAGCTATTGCAAACTTTGTCAACATCGTAACTAATCGTTCTGATATTAAAGTTCGTTATCAACAAAACGGAGATTCTTACACAGACGGAAAAACCGTAACGATTGGTTCTAAGATTGACGAAAAGAATTTTGACCACGTTGTAGGATTAGCACTACACGAGGGTTCACACATCTTATTATCTGACTTTAACTTTTTAAGACAACTAAGACAAAACACACCAGAAGAAATTATGATGATTGGTGAAGACTTAGGTTTCACAAGAGGACAAATTGTTGGACACCTTAAAAATATGTTGAACTATGTTGAAGATAGACGAATTGATTATTATGTCTTTACTTCTTCACCTGGATACAAAGGTTATTACCACGCTATGTATGACAAGTATTTCCACTCTAATGCCATTACCAAAGCATTAAGAGATAATACTTTCGGTAATGAACCAACCTTAGAAAATTATATGAATCGTATTATCAATTTCACTAATAAAGAATCTGACTTAGATGCTTTACCAGACTTGAGAAAGATATACAGAAGAATTTTTACATCGGTTAAACACCTTGACGATATGGACGGAGCGTTCAATGTCGCTTGTGATTGTTTAACTTTTGTTTACAACAACATCAAACCTTTACCAGAATTTGACCCAGAACAAGTTGGTCAAGGTGGTCAAGGTAAAACTGGTGGACAAGGTAGTGGACAATCTAAATCAGATATGTTAGATAAAGCAGCTGAACAATTAAAGAACGGCGACTACAACGGATACCAAGAAACAATGGACGAGATTAGAGCAACTGATTGGACGAAACAAGTCAAACAAGATATGTCTGGTCAACCAATGTCTACTGGTAATGATTCTGAGTTTTCAGACTTAACACCACAACAAGCAAAGACTTTACAAAATGCTTTGAAAAGACAAAAAGAATTTATGGCTGGTCAACAGAAAAAGGTCGGTAGACTTACCAAGAAAGATTCTCGTATTGTTCGTTCTATGGAAGAATCCGGTGTAACTCAAAAACAAGTAGGTGGTGATGTTGAACAATCTAATTGGAGAAGTAATAGTAAAAACTTTACTGGAACAACTCAAGTGTTGTTTGTTAAAAACATTACTCAACAAATGATTGATGATAATGTGTTCCCAAGTTTGTTCGGTAAATCATATTCTTATTATGGTGGTAGAACATCAGACTCAGTTATCAATGGTAAAAAACTTGGAACTCAATTAGGTAAAAAATTACAAGTTCGTTCTGAATCAAGAACTCTTAAAAATTCAAGATTAGATTCTGGTCGTATTGACAAAAGATTAATCGCTGAGTTAGGTTTTGGTAATTCAAAAGTTTTCTCTACGACTTTCGTAGAAAATTATAATGACGCTGTTATTCACATTAGTGTTGACGCTAGTGGTTCTATGGGTGGTGACAAATGGAAAAACACAATGACCGCTGTGGTTGCGATTTGTAAAGCAGCTTCAATGATTAGTGGATTAGATGTAGTGGTTAGTTTCAGAACTACACATTATTCCGGAAGTGGTTATGGTAATTCACAACCTATGGTTGCTATCGGATACGATAGTCGTGTTGACAAGTTTAGAAAGATTGAGTTGTTATGGCCTAATCTTTATCCAGGTGGAACAACACCGGAAGGACTTTGTTATGAAGCCATTATGAACGACTTTGTTCCAAGTGCTACGAATCGTGATTCATATTTCTTAAACTTCTCTGACGGAATGCCAATGTTCGGAGATAGTTCATTTGACTACTATGGACACGAAGCTCTACAACATACTAAAAAACAAGTAAAAGAAATCGCTAAAAAAGGTATTCAGATTTTATCTTACTTTGTTGGAGATGACGGCAGACACGATGATAACAATATGAGAGATTTCAAAACGATGTACGGAAAAGACGCTGAGTTCGTTGATGTAACTAAAGTATCATCGTTAGCAAAAACTATGAATAATTTATTTTTAAAAAAAGGAAAATAATACTTGACTTTGTCATTTATTATTTGTAGCATAGGGTATGATAAATAACGAAAATAACAAGAAAGGAAATGTTATGGAAAATATAGTTGTGAGAGTTGAGAGGTCTGGAAACAGATTCAATGCTTTTGACGCTAATGGTCAGAAGTATACTTCTCAAATTACAACTGGTGCTCGTAAGAAAGCCTTCAATAACAATATGGCATTAGAACAAAGAGTCAACAAGTCTGGTAAGACTTATTGGTGGGCAGTTCCTATGTCTGAGTATGAAGCAACTACAAGACCAGTTGTTCCAACTTCTTCAGTTGATGTTCCAAGTGGACACGACGAAGTTGTAAACTTTATCCACTCTTCTTATTCATTAAAGCCACAAGGTTTGATGATGAACGAGTTGAAGTGGAAATACTTAATCCGTTCTGCCGTTCGTGGTAAGAACATTTTGATGACTGGGCCAGCAGGTTGTGGTAAAACTATGGCTGCTAAGTCTTTGGTTAACGCCTTAGATAGACCAGACTTCTATTTCAATATGGGTTCTACACAAGACCCAAGAGCGACCTTGATTGGTAATGTTCACTTTGAGAAATCAAAAGGTACTTACTTTTCTGAGTCGTTATTTGTTAAAGCTATTCAAACACCAAACGCTGTGATTCTTCTTGATGAGTTGTCAAGAGCACATCCAGACGCTTGGAATATTCTGATGACCGTTTTAGACCAAGGTCAAAGATATCTTAGACTTGATGAACAAGACGGGCAAGCAACTATCAATGTTGCTGAGGGTGTTACATTTGTAGCGACCGCTAACATCGGAAATGAATACACATCTACGAGAGTTATGGATAAAGCTCTTATGGATAGATTTACGATTGTGGAAATGGATGTTCTTGACAACACTCAAGAATTAGAACTTCTACAATATATGTTTCCGCATGTTGATGTTCAGAATCTAACAGCTATCGCTGAGATTGCCAACACTACAAGAGTTGAGTCAATGTCTGAAACTGGCAAAATTGACACTGCTATTTCTACGAGAACTTCGGTTGAGATGGCTGGTTTGATGTTTGACGGATTCGGTTTAGATGAAGCAGCACAAGTTAGTGTTTATCCTCAGTTCTCAAATGACGGCGGTGTTGATTCTGAAAGAACCTTTGTAAAACAATTGGTTCAGAAATACATCAACGACGGCTCTAATGATGACTTGTTCAACGAGGACGAATTAGATGACGAGTATGACTCAGATTATTAGACACTAATGTGTCAGAGTGGTGGGCTTTTCATTTCCTTTCACCCACCACTCATTAATTAACCAAAGGAATTAGGAGAAACGACTATGGACGAATTTTTCGTACAAGGTGTAGTCGGTGGTGTTCTGAATAGACACAAAGGCCGTACACTTGATAAAGACAGAATACAAACATTAATGGTTGAGATTGCATCTAACATTGATAGAGCAACTCAATTTCAAAATGTAAAAGAACTATCAGAAGAACAATTAAGAAACTATAATTTTATTATGAGTGAAATATCTGAGGGAGAAAAAGAACATCTTAGAAATTGGACTCGTGGTAAAGCAATCGACAATCCACTATCCATAGAAATGTGGAAAGGTTGGAAACCAACACCAGTAGAAGAAGAAGGACTATCACAAGAATATTTAGATTATTGGACTTGTGAGATATGTGGAAAGAATACACACGAAGTAGATTATGATTACTTAGGTA
>Ga0208162_1000452_pt1 | contig 23869 bp, 14 predicted proteins | sample CB_VirMetaG_4_FD_184539 | JGI IMG/M metagenome (GOLD analysis project Ga0208162, IMG submission 184539) | Freshwater to marine saline gradient viral communities from Chesapeake Bay - CB_1508_1M Viral MetaG (SPAdes) (version 4) | ecosystem: Environmental > Aquatic > Marine > Coastal | place: USA... | reverse complement strand
GGATTTCAGGATTTGTTGCAGGTGCTTGGTGATGTTGCAGCATTCAAGTACCACCCGCAGACAAACAATGGTTTCAACGCCATCGTCAAGGTTCTCTCAGAGTGGGGGAATTGTGAGTAGCAGGATTGCTGCTCTTGTATTCGCCTGTCTTGCATTGAGTTGCAAGAGTGGGGAGGGGCTGCAACTCCCTTTCGATCTGCCGGCGAGCAAGCCGGCGGAAATAGATTCGGTTCTACTGCACAGTCTCAGCCCGCTTCGGTGGGCGGGGGGCCTGTGCATCATTTCGGGAGCAGCACTTCTGTTCGTGTCTCAAGCCTCCAAGGGCTGGATACCACTGGGGATAGGAGTAGCCTTGGTGGTGATCAACGCACTGCTGGCGGGAATCCTCCAGAACCAAGCGGCAGTCTGGCTGATCTTCGGTACAGTGATAGTTGCCCTGTTGACACTGGGCTTAGATTTGAAGGAATTTACCCAATGGTTGAAACAAACTTTCTCACGTCAATTCTCATCATTGTCCTCGCCTTCCTTGCAGGAGCGTGGGTTGGACGAACAATCCTGAGTTGGCTCCGAGCCTTGCTCCTCGGCAAAATCGGTCAGTGTCCGACCTGCCCTGACAAGGTCACGGACGGTACTGTCAAGGATTCTTGACGCGACGGCTGACACTGTTGGGGCCGGCATGAACGGTCCTCGCAGACTGTCCGCCTGCCTCTTCAAAACTCTGTAAGTGTCAACTGGGACTCGGATGCAGATCGAGGCTTTGCCCGACCGCAGCCGGATTCCGTCGTCTGTTGTGGTGTGGTACTTCTGGTCTGACATGTTGCTAGTATACCTTGCGAAGGAATCCAAGGATGCAACACTTCGACCAAAAGGTGCCGCATAACGAAGTTAAACAAGAAATTTTTAACTGGATTGTTCAGGTGCTATCAGTCCCTACTCCTCACTTCAATAACATCCCCCCCTGTCCATTTGCCAAGCCGGCCCTAGACGCCGGCAGGGTTGATATCCGCGTAGGTGGCAGAGGCACAATTATGGACGCCGTTGACTACTGGCCCCCAGAGGTAGACATCGTGGTGGTGGTGCCAATCAACAGGGCGGTGTGGGACTGGGACGAGATTGAGGACTGGTGCCGTGACCAGAACCGCATTCTTGAGAAGTCAGACTTTATCTTGGTGCCCTTTGTGCCAAATGGGAATGCCCCCAAAGCAAACCAGCCCGATGTAGATTGTGACTGGGCCAATCAGGAATGGGACTGGTTGGTCGATGAAGATTATCCCATGATTTTTCTACAGCGTCGATCTGAATTGATAGACGCTTCAAATCGCCTGCGGTTGCGTGGGTACTACAAAAACGTCCCGCCCAAGTATTTGCGGTGGGTCGATGAGAGGAATGCCAATGGCACGCGGAATGAGCAAGGGAATGCGAAAGGGCAAGAAGCCCGCAATGAAAAAGAAGGTAGTCAAGGCTAATGCAAGCAAAGCCATCCGTAACCGACGCCGCACCCGTGGCGGAGGAATGTAAAACCAGAGACGACCGGGGCCGCTTTGTCAAAGGGATAAGCGGTAACCCCGGTGGTAAGCCAAAAGGGGCAGTCAGCCTCATGGCCCGGCTACGCGGTGTCCTCGCAGAGGAGACGGCGGATGGTCGCACTCGTGCTGACGAAATGGTGGACCTCATCCACCAAGCAATCAAGGAAGATCCGGTCAAGGCTTGGCCGATTCTCAAGGACTTTGTTGCTCGTGACGAAGGTCCGATTGAACAAGTACACCGTTTGCAGGTGGCACAAGAAGAGCAGCGTCAGCAGGACGCAGAGGTCGATCTCGCTCTTGAAGCGTATTTGCAACGTGGCATTGAAAGCGACGACTAATGAACACAGATGCGTTCAACATGGCCCGCGAAGTCGAAGCGGCTGAAGACTTCCGGGACCGTCACCTCACATCTATGAAGAGCATGGTCAAACGCTTTGCCGGCGTGGACTATGACGCTTACTACAAGAATGAGGTCCCACCGGACGTAGACAACCACGCCTACGAGTACATCAGTCTTGTGCTGCCCAAGATCATCTACGACAACCCTGCGGTTCGTGTAGACAGCCGCCGGCCAGCCCTGCAAGGCGAGACTGTCACGAAGATTCAGTTGGCACTGAACCGTTGGATTAGCGACACCAACTACCGCGAAACGCTGCACCGCGTTGCCATGGACATGCTGTTTGGCTGGGGCGTCATGCTCACAGTCAGCGAGCCAGTGCCCGGACAACGTACTGCCGAAGGACCAGTGAAGAACCTGCCACGCTGCTACCGGGTGGCACCGGACCAATTCTTTATTGACCCGAAAGCAAAGCACTGGACAGAGGCCCGCTACATGGGCCACTCATACACCATGCTTCGCTCTGAGTTGGAAGCATTGGCAGAGAACGACGATTCGTACGATGCACAGGCCATTGCAGATATGGCGTCTGGCGAAGGCGTTGACAAGCAGCGTGACGCTGACAGTTACCGCGATGTGTCAAACTACCGCGACGAAGTTGCCATCTACGAAATCTGGGTGCCTGACACCGTAGACCCAACCAACAATGGAATGCTCTACACGCTTGCGGTTTCTGGACCGACATCAAGCGAAGACGATGAACCGTACGTTGGGTACATCCGAAAGCCGCAGGAGTACTACGGCCCACGGTCTGGACCCTACACCCTGTTCGGCGTGTACCACGTCCCTGATGACCCATACCCCTTGGGTCCGTTGACGGCAACCAACCAACTGACGCTTGAGATTAACTCGTCGCTGCGGCAGATGGTTCGCAACGGGCAGGCGTACAAGCGTCTGTATCTGGTCGATGCCAAGAACAAGAAGTTGGCAACGGATGTCAAAGAACAGCAGGACATGTACGTCATCCCTGTTGAAGGTCTTGACCAGCAGCGAATCATGCCCATGGAGTTGGGTGGCCTGACCCCGCAGCACGTTCAGTACTCTGAGTTGCTGACACAAAAACTTGACCGGCAGTCCGGCATCAACGACGCCCAGCGGGGCAACCTGTCCGGCAGTGCCACTGCGACTGAGGTTGCGGTCGCGGAGTCCGGTGCCACGGTCCGCCTGTCCCACATTCAGCGTCAATTTGCTGAAGGCGTGACTGATGCTTTGCACACCGTGATGTGGTACATGTTTGAAGACGACCGCATCTCTTTGCCGCTTGGTCGTGAGGCCATGATGCAGTTGGGCGAGATTGATCCAGTCTTCAAGGGCGGTGATGTCGAAGGTGACTACGACGACCTGATGCTTCAGATTGACCCGTTCTCGATGGAGCGAACATCTGAGGTTGTACTGCAACGTCGTGCTATTGAAGTAGTTGGGTTGATTGGAAACATTGCCCCCCTGTTCGCACAGGCGTCATGGGTGGACTGGCCGCGTGTCATTGAGATGCTGGGGCAGACCATGAACATGCCAAGCCTCGGCTCCATCATTGACGTGGAGAAAGCAAGCAAGGCCATGCAACAAGGTATGATTGGTCCTGCCGGCAGTGGTGGTGGTGGAGTGTCACAACTTGCCCCATCAGAGAATCCTGCCGGCGGCACGGCTGCTAATGAACAGCAGATCGCTGCCGCACTGCGATCCGTTACAGCGAGGGCTGGAGTTTGATTTACCTGTTTAAGACCAAAGAGGGTTCAGACATCGAGTTGGATTTCCCCATGGGGACAGCCCCGAAGATCGGGGACTGGATTGTCCGCAACGGTGTCGAGATGCAGCGGGTCGCGTCCTTCCAACTGGATGAAGGCGGCATTGCACGCAAGACCCACCAATATCCGTATGTCTCCCAGACCCTCCCCCGCAACCTTGAAGGGTGTGACTCTACCAAGTCAGGCAAGCCAATAATTCGATCCCAAACACACGAGCGTGAGATTGCAAGGCAGCATGGCTACACAAAGGAGTAAATACGGTACGATGTAGTCCATGGAAATGGACAGCAATATCGTTGAACCCAACTCTGTGCCCGAAGTGTCTGAGTCCACCTCAGAGGCTGTCGAAGCGTCGAACCCTGCCCAGTCGCAGGACGATGCGGTTCTCGACCGTCTTATAGGGATGCACGAAGAGACAAAGGGCGAGCCGGTCGAAGCATCATCTGAGGTAACAACCGACGATGACGCCCTGACCAAAGCCGTCAACGCTCTGAAGCGGGACGGCGTTCCCGAATCCGTCATCGCACAGATGAAGGAGAACGACGTAGAGAACCTAACCGAATGGGGCAACAAGGCTGCAAAACGGCAGTCCGAAGTTGACTCATACGGATCTAGGCTCAAGGCTCTCGAAGAGAAGCAAACCCCCGAAGGCGATACGCCGGCAGAAGCCAGCACAGAAGCCGATGACCCGTTTGCAGATGTCGAAGCGAGATACGGTGCGGACGCCGCGAAGCCCCTGCGAGAAATGGCCGAGCAGATGCAAAGCCAAATGCAGCAGGTTCAGGCATTGACGATTCAGTCGGAACTTTCACGGGCTGAATCAAACATGCGTTCAGTATTCTCTGACGCGGACTTTGACCGTGAAAAGATCACTCGTTCTATGTCAGCATTGGCCGAACAGTATCCCGGTCGCTTTGAATCCGTCGAACAGATGATGTTCGTCGCGTGCTGTCAAGAATATGGCGAGCCGAATTATTCCAAGATTAAAGAGGCAAACCTGACGCCACCCCCTGCGAAAGCACAGCCAACACCCGTGCGGTCTTCTGGAGCAACGCCTCCTGCCAAACGCACGTTGACTGGAGCCGAGAGGGACGAAGCGGTTCTTGATGCATTGATGAGCGGCAAAGATCCTGAAGAGGTCAAAGCAATGTTTTCCTAAAGGATTTGATACATGGCATCGCCAGTCCAAACCTTCGTTGACTTCATGAACTCAACCGGGCCGACCTACATGACCTCGGCTCAGGATGTCGTGAATGAAGCAGTGAAGAACACATACTGTTTCTCCCGTTTGCTCAAGGGCAAAGGGGAAGATAAAACCATCCAAGGCGGCACGGAAATCCGTGATGTCGTTCTGTTTGACGAATCAAACACCTACCAACACTATCAGCCAAACGAAGTGTTCTCTTGGTCCAACCCACAAGTGACCGACACGATCACCCAACACTGGCGATTTGCGTTGGATCACCTGTCCTTCACGGATTCTGAAATCGAGTTGAACTTCGGTGAAGGTCTTTCCGGTGAAGGCCAGAAGGGCGTCTACAAGCGTCTCAAGCGAATCAAAGAGCAGCGAATGATGACTTCCATGCTGAACGGTATGGAAACTGACTTGTTCCGCCCAACCTTTGGCAACGCTACCGAAATGGAAGGAGCCAACGGTAAGTTGCCTTCGTCCATCCCTTCGTTCATCACCGAGAAGACTGTTGACGCAACTGCCGTCACTGGTCGATTCCGTGGTGGCCGACCTCTTGGTTACTCCAGCACCGTGATGGGTGTTGACCCAACCAGCGAACTGCGTTGGACCAACGAAGTCGTGTTCTACAACAAGGGTGCTGCCGCCAACTCCGGCGTGCAAACCAAGCCCGCTGACTTCAACGGTCACTACAACGAAGCCGCACTTGAGTCAGGCACCACTAGCATTTACGACCTCTTCGGTGCGTTTGACGAAATGTTCCTGCGGTTGCAGTACATCCCACCAAGCACGCAAGCACAGTACTTTGAAGACGGCAACTTGAACCGTCAGATCATTCTTTGCTCGCGTGACGGTATCAACCAGTACAAGCGATTGCTTCGTGCTTCTAACGATACCTTGGTGTCGTACCAAGACCCAGCGTACAACTCTCCTACCTACTCCGGTATTGAGTTGATGTACTGCTCTGAACTTGACACTGCGAAGATTTACGACGCAGACGTTGGTGCCAACGTGGCTGACACTGCTGCCGGCCAGAAGGGTGCAACCGCCGATGGTGCTGACTCTGAGAGTGCAGACGACACCATCTGTAAGGGTGCCCGGTACTACTTCGTCAACTTCAACTATCTCCACGGCTTCTTCCACGCCAACCGCTACATGGTCAAGCATGAAGTGATGCGGCACCCGAACCAGCCATTCACCTATGTCCAGCCCACCGATACTTGGTACAACCTCTTCTGCGGTTCTCGCCAACGTCAAGGCATCGTGGCTCCAGTCGCAATCGCGTAAGGATAAAGACCAATGAGTTTTAAACTTCCATCCATTGCTCCACCACGGGGCGTACAAATTGACCAGTACAAGGTGACCTTGAAAAATGTCACTGCGGCTACCATCGGCAAAGGCGAAATCGTTGTTCTCGATCTTGCCAACGGCGACGGTGATGTCAATGACAACAACCAAGACATGGGTCTTGATTCTGGCTTCGTCTGCTTTGTGGACGTAGACGGTACTGCTGCCAACAACGGTCCCGGCATCTACGGTGTTACTCTTGAAGAGATCACCGCCGGCAACGAGGGAAGCGTCTGCATTTCAGGCGTCGTCGATGCAGTTGTTGACGGTGGCACCACTGACGTTGCTGCTGGTGATGCACTTGCGTGCATTCTTTCTGGTGGCGTGGGTATGTTGCAAGCGTCTGCCGCAGATGCTGACAACGCAATTGTTGCGGTCGCATTGGAAGCCAACACGGCTGCTGGTGCTGCTGGAACATTCCACAAGATTCTTCTCGACGGGTTCGCAATCAACCGAGCCTGATTTCCTCTTCTTCCCATCGGGGGGGCGACAGCCCCCTCGGTGATTTCTTATGCAACTGAAGAACCTCAAAGAACAGGTTCGCTTGGCTATTGGTGGCGACCCTTCCTTCGACAGCACACACGGGGTTTCATCAGACCAGCGAATCGTTGACGTGATAAATGAGGCAGGTCGATACCTGTTCTCCCGACGCTGGCGTTTCCGCGAAAAGCATGATCAAGTGGTTGCTTCGGTGGGCACCAATGCAACGGTGCTGGATTTGCCGTCCGACTTCGACACGCTGATCTCGGTACGCATGACCAACGAACTTGACAGCACAGTCGAGTTGACAACTCCTGACCGGATCAATCTGTACCGCCGGTCCACGGTTGGCAGCAACAACCAGTATTACGTCGCTGTCTACCACTACCCCGGTTCTGTAAACGGTCAAAACGCTCCCAAGTGGCAGTTTCAGGTGTACCCGTCAGTGCCCACAGAAACCACTGACCTGATGCGGGTCACCTACTTGTATTCGTTCCCGACCTACACCACGTCGTCAGATGGCACCTCGGTCATCGACGTACCCACATGGTGCGAGTCGCTGCTCATTGCATACTGCCGAGCGTTTGCCCAAGGGTACGAAGACGAGGGTCTGAACCAGCGTCTGGCTGAGATCGACGCCGGCCCGTTGTACATGCGGGTAGCCGAGCAAGACGGCCTGCTCCAGATGGACTACGGCCCCTTGCTGCCGCAGTACCAGTACAGCAGTCTCGGTCAGGGCAGCGGGTTCTACAGCGTCACTGCTGCCGCCCCGTCCGATCCCAACTCGATTGTCTGGCGTGGGGCGTACTCAGCCAGCAATACATACAGCAAGAATTCTTTGGTCCGCTATAGCGGGAATGTGTACATCGCAACGAACGATGTAGGTTTGGGAATTACCCCGCCCACTTCGCCGTGGGATGTCTTCGTCTACGGAGCGTAATTATGTCAGTACAAATCCAACTACGTCGAGGAGAAGAAAGTGACTGGACCACGCAGGCGGTAGCCGCCGGCGAGCCTGTTTTGGTGACTGACGATGCCAAGGGACCGCTCCTGTACATTGGCGTAAGCGGCCAAAACTTCAGTGGTCTGAATGCACAGGTTGCATCGTTCCAACCGCAAGGCGGGGGCACCACCCGGTACGGCCACGTCGTTGCCACTGACGAAGACTACACGTTTGCAATGCTTGCCGCCGGCGACAACGCCCGTGCCTTGGCTATGGCAAGCGGCGGATCGTTCACCTTGCAGAGCGGGTCGTCTATGGTTGTGGACGATACTGCTACTGTTGACTTTGACAACGTGCCTGACTTCAACAAGGGCATGATTGTCTACGTCGGGGCAGACGACAACTCCGACGGGGTGGTTGAGGGGGGCACGTTCCTTGTTAAAAATGGTGGTGTCGAGGTCTTTAAGATTGACACTGATGGCAATGTGACTCTACAGCCAAGTGCTGACGGACCTAATCCAGCGTTGCACATTACTGGACCCGCTGCTCATGTTGCCTCAGGCGGCTACGAAAGCCCACTGGTCCGTATCACCAAAACTTTTACTGGAACTGATGTTGCGTTTGAAATTGATCAATCGGGCAACGTGCATTCGTACGGCAAATTCCAAGTCGGAGATGCAGACGACGGCAGCGGGCACGGGGAACCTACAATTCTGCCAGTTGTTCAGTCTCTATCGACCCCAGACGACACCGATGTCGGTGCGACCGGAGATCAAAAGGATGTTCCGTTCTTTCGTCTCGACACAGAGGGCACTGCCGGCGATGACTTCCGTGGCCGACTGACTCTGAACAGTGAAGATGGTTCAACCGCTGGCGACACTGCAATCCAAGTGTTGCAAGAAGATTCAGCGGATGCTGTGTTTGAAGTGGATTACGCCGGCGATGTTCTGATGCGTGACGGTGCTATCACGCAAACGGGACGGACCTTGGAAGACGATTCGCTTGTCCGTAAAGATGAGTTGTTGGGAACGGTGCTTGATCAGATTACATCTGTAGGCTCAACTGTTGCAATCACAAACAGTGATTCCAGTTTCCCAGTCGGGGGCATACGAGCCGTTGCACCGTCAGGAGACCATTCTGGCACATCATTCACGGTGACGATGGCAACTCTTGGCGTGAATGGTCAATCAAACATTTCTATGCAAAATGCACCTACTGGCAAATACCTTGTCTTGTGTTGGGGTACTACTTCAAGCAGTGATCGTGAAAGCGTTAGAGATTGCGAATCGACTGTCGTAGACCACATTACAGGTACAAACGAAACCGCCTTTACGTTGACCAACCTTGGCATGTCGGTCTGGGGCTATGTGATGAGGCTGTCCTAAGTGAAGTTGCCTATGACTCCCATCCCGGCACCCAATCGCGGCTTCCAAGAGAAGCGTGCGTTTGCAGAGCCAGACCCGCAGTTTTCGGTTGACTGTAACAACGTCGTGCCGTTTGACCGGGTGGAGGACAGGCTGCGTATTGGCACCCGTCCTGCGGAGTTTAAGGTGTTTGACATCGCCGCCGTGTTGGCCGGCCAAGGTACTGCGGGGCCGGGCGAAACTTCAACATTCTCAGAAGACACGCCAGCGTCTCGTAAGAAGATTCAGTTTCTTGGCTCCGCCACGGTGTACCAAAGTGGTTCTCTTGTTGACTTGATGATTGTTGTGTACGACGGTCGTGTGTATATCGCAGACGGCAGCGACACTTTCATCGGCAACGGCCAGCAGGTCGCAGGTCTTATTACGCCCGTAAGTTTGTCAGACCCTGACTTGATTAAAAACAGCGATGACACACTTTATGACAATGGTCATGTCGCACGGGTTCAACTAGATGACCGACCATTTGACCCTGACAGTTTGGTGGAAGGTGTTCAGTATTTCAACGACTTCTACTTGGTCGGCAAGAAGCGTACCGGAGTTACCCTGCCAAGCGAGACTGTCGGAACAGGCAGCGACGGTAGCAGGGGCGGCACTTACACCACAGCATGGGTCAACGTCAAGTTGCAGCCTGAAGCATCAGGCACCCGACCAAGTGACAGCCTTGATCTGACAGACCGATACATCATGTATGACTATCGGGAAAGAGATTTGGAAGATGCTGCTCAAAATTCAGAAGACGGTCTGCCACCAGACAACTTCACCCACCTGTCCAAGTGGGGTACACGCCTTGTCTGCACCAACTTTGCTGACACGCCAACCAACTACATTGCAAGTGGTGTGGCTACGACTGACGCGGTGTTAAATTGGTCGCCGGCTGCTGGAGCAGAAAATCCAATCTTTGGATTTACGTCCAGTGTCGTTGATGCGAACAATGAGCCGGGCACACTTGGCGACAACATTATCTTTTCTGCACCGTTTGGCGAGGCCGGCTTGCTACTTGGCTGTGCCAACTCCGTGCAGTTTATTACACAAGACCCCCTGTTTGGTTCGCCGCAGGTTCGGGCTTTGTCTCGGAACATCGGGGTGGTGGGCCAGCGTGCTTTTACCTATGGCCCCCGCAAAGAAATTTACATCTTGCACCACGATGGCATGTATGGCATTGAGCCAAACGTGTTCAACATTGACGAAACGTCTAGCCTGTCTGTTGCGGCATTGGGTAACTTCTTCTCCAACGTCGATTACTCTGACCTTGAGCCGCAGTTGACCTATGACTTTGACATGAATGGAGTGTGGGTATGGCTGGCAGACAACGACGCCGACGTTCAATCCACCAGCCTGTACTACGATTTGCTTACGCAATCATGGTGGCCGCAAACCTTCTTCTCTTCAGAGTTTCGTGGGGCAATGTCAAACTGTTTGTTCCGTCCGTTTGGTCGCCGGGACGCTCCGTTTACTATGCTCGGTTCGACCGGCGGGAAGATCAGCACGTTCAACCGAGGCGACAACTTGGCTTACGATGGGGAAACCCTGCCGGGTGCAGAAGGATCGACGACAAACAATGGAGATGGGCTTTCAGCAGATCTAGTCGATTTGCGTAAGATCAAGTCATACTTCTACCACTCGCCCATTTACAACCCAGACAGGACTCGCACAGAGTTGCGGTGTGTCGAGGTTGATTTGGACATCAATGACCCAGACATCGGGAAGTCTGCGAAGGGTACGCTTGAACGACCGTACATCAGCGTGCGTTCTGCGGATTCGCCTAACAATACAGCGGCGGTCAAGATTTCAGAAACAATCAGCCTTACAACAAACAGATTGACTATCGACGGCGGGACCGACCCGGATGCGGCACTCACTGGTGCATTAGATGGCGGTGCTTACAACTCTACGTTTTCTGGGGCCAACTTTGCCAACGGCGGATCTGCAACTCGACCAGAGGGTCGTTACACAGTGTCCAGCACTTTGCTGCCTGAAATTGATCGAATCTATGAACAGGAGGGCGGCAAGTACCAAATCAAGTATGACACCGTGTGGAAAGTGCAGAACAAGCAGGCACACATCAAAACTGAAGACGGCACGTCTGACCCGGTGGACGAGTACCAGTTTGAAACTGGCAACAGCGGCTTTGCCAATCCGCCTTTCGAGGCACAATTCATCACGATTGTCCCGCCCAGCGGAGCGTACTTGGAGCGTCTTACCTCTGACTTCGCAAGTCCTGTTGACAGGGTAGAGACAGACTTGGGTGTTTTATACCCCGGTCGCAACGAGCCAAAGCGGTGTCGCATTCGTGGTGGTGCTATCAGCATCGGCATTCGCAGCGACAGTCGCCCATTTATCTGTGAATCCGTAAGTGCAGGCATCGTCAATGTTGGACCGCACCGAAGCATAAAGAGTAGGAGTTAGCCGTGGGTTTTTTAAGTGACATGTTCGGCGGTCAAAGCCAGCACTACGAACGCTACGTCAATCAGATGCGTGGCGTCCTTGCACCACTCGGCCAGTTTGCATCCGACATTCGTGGCGAGTACACGGGCCTTGGCCGGCAACTTCAAGACGAGTACGGCGACCTTGCACAAGATGCGTTCAGCAGCATCATGGGGATCTATGGCGACCTTGAAGAAGAGCGTGGCGACTTTCTTGCTACGCTGGACGAACGGTTCGGTCAAAACATTGCCTCGATGGAGTCCGACTTGGCACGAGGCCGCGAGACGCTGGAGGACTACTTTGGCCGTGCGTACGACGAACTGGCAACAGGTCGTGATGCATCGCTTGAGTTGTTGGCTCAACAGTCAGCAACTGCCACGGCTCGTGCCTCGCAGGCTGCGGCATTTGGCGGGATGGCCGGCACATCGTTTGGTCAGCAAACTGTTGCTGCCACTGAACGGCAGGGTGCCCTTGAACAAGCAGCCTTGCGTGAGCAGTACGGTGCCCAACTTGCCGGTCAGTTGAACTTGGCCGGCCAGACTCTTGGTCAGTACGACCAGAACACTGCGGCGGCCCTTGGACAGTTGCGGACTGCACAAACAGGTGCGTACTTGCAAGGCTTCCAAGATTACAGCGGTCGCTTGCAGAATCTTCGCCAGTCTGCTGAAGGTGCCCGCCTCGACCTTATTGGTCAAGGACTTGGTGCTTATGGCAGCCTTGCAACAACTGGTCTTGGCTCGTATGAGCAACAGTACGGCGATTATCTGAGACGGATGATTGACGTGGAATCGGTCGGGGCAGAAGGCCGCTTACAAACAGGTTTGGGCCGATACAACCTCGGTCAACAGATAATCGGTCAAGGCATTGGCTTTGGCCTCAAAGCATTTGGACTCGGATAATGGACCCAGCAATTATCGCACAACTCGCACAACTTCTCGCGGATAAAAAGGGCAGTCAGCAAGGACCGCTTGCCGCGTTTGCTTCCGGCCTTTCAACTGAAGGGCTAGACCCTGCTACAGCATCGCTGGTGCGTGGGTTCAAGGCCCCGTTTGCCAAAGACGACGAGAAGCGTGAAAAGGAAGACGCCGAACGCGATAAAGAAATCGACAGGTTGCAAGCCAAGATCGACGACGATGCCGAAGAGCAACGCAAGCGTCGTGAAGAGATTTTCAAGAAGCGTGTTGACTACTTTCAAGACGACTTGGATGCGTTGCAGGCACTTGAATCTGGCGGCGATTACAGAGCAATTGCCGGCGGCTTGAAGTTTGACAACCTTGGTGCGTTAACTGGAGGCACAGGTCCGGGTAGTAAATTGCCAACCCGTGGAGCAGGTTCAAAAACTGGGCGAGGTAGCAAACTATGATGGGCAACGACAAAGACAAATCAGTCAACTTGAGTGGCGATCTGAAATTCTCTTTGAGCGGGGAAGGTGCGAAGCCAAAGCAGCAGCCCACCCCGCAGGACGCCATTGACTACCTCGATAGTCTTGACATCCGTTCGCGTAACGCTCTTGGGGCACGGGACGTTGGTCGCACGATCACAGGACTGCACAACAACAAAGTCTCAGAGATGGAAGGCTTTGACGTGGTGCGTCGAGACAAGCAATTCTACGCGGTCTACAAAGAAGAGGGCCGCGAGACGGTGATGATCCCGATCAGCCCAGCCAAGGCGGCGTCAACCTTGGCCGCCCGTCGAGAGTTGCGGCAGACAGCACGAGACAAACTTGAGGAAAAACAAAAAGACCTTGAGTACAAGGCCAACCTAAAGAAGGGTCTTCGTGCTGCCGGCTTTGACGAAGAGCAGGCCATGGGGTATGGGCAAATGATTGACGGCATGACATCAAAGGATGCCGGCGATTTTGTCAAGTCGCTTCTGTTGGCAAAGACTCGTGCGTCAAACGAGGTTGCTGCAATCGAAAAGGCCACAGCCGAAGCAGAACAAAGGCAAAGATCAGATTCCGCTAGGTCTGCAAGAAATGCGTTTGCCACTGTGACCGATATCCGGTCGGTATCGGAGGAAATTAAAGCCGTAGAACGAAAAGGCATGGTGACTACAACAGACCCAAAGACAGGCCAGACAACATACGAGTTTGCATTTGACGAAAGCCGTCAACAGCAAGTGGAATTTCTTCGGACGGAACTTAGTAGGTTGCGTCAACAAGAGAATATGCGTGAGCGGCTGGTTGCCAGCGTTGAGTCTTTTGCAGTGCCCCCTCGTGGTATCGACAACAGGTCTTTTTTTGCTACTGGTTTGGCCCGTGCAAGATCGCAAGGTGTATCACGAGAAGCGGTGCTTGTCGATCCGTTGTCTGACCTTGCAGAGATTATGTCCCTTGGTGAGGGTTCCGTGGGTGTCACTGCTGAAGAACAACTTGAAACCCTCCAACAATATTCGCGTGCCATGACAGGTCGTTCTTTGTTTGCAGGGCCACTTGAGCAGCAGCAATTCTTTGACATGTTGCGTGACAGTGGTTCTGCTGCTAAAAGGCTGCGTCAACTGTTGCCGGCACTCGCACTTCAGGTTGCAGACCAAGCGGAGCAAGCCGGTGCGACTCCCGCACCCAGCAGGGCAACCCCACAAGGGGGCGGCAACGCACCGTCACCAGCACCAGTGGAAATCCCGGTGAACCCGGTCCAATCAGTTTTGGATGAATTCGGAAACAACTAATGACGCAAGCCGACTTTACAAACTTCCTTGACCCTGAAGGCGAAAACAAAAAGCCTTTGACTGAATCACTTGATCCACCCGCCGAGACGGAGGAGGAGGAAGAGGAGACTGTAGAGACAGGTGCTGAAGGTTTGCAGCAACTTACTGAAGGTGCAGCGGTAGAGCCGCAAGACACACCTCCGCCAGTGCCTGAGCCGGTGGAGATTATGTCTGAGCCGGACCCTGTTGAGTTGCCAACACCCGTCCAGCCCAAGCCAGAGGCAAAGCCAGAGCCAGAACCAGAGGCTGTAGAGGTAGAACTGGACGAACACACATACTTCTTTGCCAATGAAGACCTCTTGGCTCGCATCAATGCCGGCGACGAGATTGAGGATTACCAACGTGTGGTGCCTGAGTGGTTCGAGATGAGCCAAGATTTCGTGGATACGGTTAGCAGGCTGCGGCGACTCCACGAAGCGTTGATGCAAACTGACGATAACTACGCTAAGCAGGTATCTCGTGAGTTGGAGTCCACTGATTACGTCAGTGCGACCCGCGAAATGGTGCTTCGTCAACTGGCAGCATCAAAAGGACTGAGTGGCAAGGACTTTGAACTGGCTTTGCGGTTTGCCCAGTACGGCGACACCCCAATTATGGGCGAAGAGGGCGATGAATACCGCAACAACAATGCACTTCTTCGGGGTCTTGAGGACGGACTTGACAGCGTCTACACCACATTCCGTTACGCCTTGCCCGGATTGGTTCAAGAGGGTCTTGAATCGGGTGAGGGCGAGTCTGAATTGATGGTGATGCAGTCTCGCAACATGGTGGGTGCGGCGTATGATCCATACGCTCGTCGTTCGATGTATCGCGGGGAAGGCAGCGAAGAAGAGGGTAGCCTTGGCGAGGCTATTGGCTACAACATCGGCATGGCTTTCCCCGATCTGGCGATGATGCTGGTTCCCGGTGGCATTGCTGGCAGGATTGCAAAGAAGGGTGCAAAAGAAGCAGCCGAAGGACTTGCGTTGAAAGCAGGTTCCCGCCTCAACAAGAAGATTGCCGCGTCAGTTGAGAAACGAATCACCAAAGAGTTTGGTGGCGAGGTTACAGACAAGGTACGCGACGATCTCATTATCGAACAAACCGAGAAGATGGTGGCGAAACAGGTTCGCAGGCGGATTGCAACCAGCAGTGCCGCTGCTGCGTCACCATTTGGTTACGCCCGCAACACTGGTGAATCAGCCGGCCTGAATCAGAGTGAAAACTTTGAGGCAGAGTTTAAAGACGGCGAGATGTCAATTACCTCAGACGTTGATTTGGGTTGGGTGCTAGGGGCTGGTGCTGCAAAGACCTCCGTTGACTATGTGCCTATCGGTCGTTTGCTTGGCCGGTCGCAGTTGGATGAAACAGGTATGTCCGCTGCTCAAGCAGCCGTCTATCACTCACTGAAGAGATCCTTCAACAGAGAAGGTACGCAGACAGCAACTGCAATCTATCGCAGAGAGCAGGCCAAAGAGTTGGCCCGCATGTTCCGCCGCGTTGCTGGCGATATGACGCTTGAAGGCATGACCGAAGGCATGCAAACTTTCATTGATCAAAGAATGATCAGTGGAGAACTTGACGGCGTTGAGATTATGAACGCTGTTCTGGCCGGCGGTGTGGGCATGTCAGGAATGTCCAGTGTTCAAAACACTGTGTCCACTAGTGCTAGTGTCCGCAACCTTGACCAGCGTATTCGGCAGCAGCAACGTATCGCTGTAGCCAGCACGCATCTAGCAAACGCAGCAGACAACGGCGACCGTGGCTTGGGTATTGGATACCACGAACACACAGCGACTGGCGATCAGGCTGCTCCAGTAGCCAGCGGCAAACTGCAACTGGTAAAGGCCGGCAGTCAGTCTGCTGCGTTGATGTCTCAAGAAGAACTTGACACCCTGTCCGACGACCAACTCTCCGGCATGGGCGTGGTCAGCATGGGTGACGGGTTCCTTGTCTTTGACCCAAACAGCGGCGTAGACATTCAGCAGGTATTGGCACATGGCGATACGGGACGCTTGGGTGCGTTTACCGGAAACGTCATGGGCATGGACCCTGCCACTCTGGAAGGGCGTGGTAAAGAGGGTGTAGCAGATGGTCTGACTGGCGTAGCAATTGTTGACGCTGATGGAAACGTCGTCAAGGTAATGGTGACTGACGGGCGTCACGATCAGAACGCCCTACTTGACAATGCTTCCTTGCAGGCAAAGTTGGCTGGCAACATGGGTGTTGCTTTGCTCGATGGCAACCAAGTGCTGGAGACGATGACGGGCGGCACCTTGAGGTTGGACCCCGGTGACATTATCAACTCGTTTGATGCCGCACCAGTCGAGGCTGGCCTTGGTGGAGTGGATGTTACTATCGAAGCACAGGAGGCTCAACTCGAAGCATCTCTGAAACGAGAGGTCGGCAAGGACGGGATTGTTGAGATCATCCCCTCTGAGAACTTGACCCCTGAACAGCAAGGGATTGTTGAGGCTGGTAACAAACTGGGCCGCAAGGTTGTGTTCTACACTGCTCTTGACGGCGAGGGGAATGAAGTTGCTATTGAGGGTGCAGCCGTCAGCGGTGGCACCGACGTGATCGGCATCGACGCGAACCAAGATGGCCGAACTCTTGGCTGGCTTGACACTCTGAAGCACGAGAATGTTCACCACTTGGCAAAGGAGAACCCTTTGCTTTGGGGCGAGTTGGCCGCACGCATGTCGCAGGCAAGGGCTACCGGAGAGGTGGGCAAACGTAAGGGCTTGAACATTATTGCGTTGGCTGAACAACTGTACGCCGGCGACCAAGCCAAGATCAATCAAGTGCAAGTCCAATTACGACGCGGCGAGATTGACGAGGTGTTGAACTCGATCACCGCTGAACTTGAGCAGGAAAGACTTGAAGCACAAACTGCACCTGACTCAGAACAGAGGCGTCTTGCCCTTCAACGCATTGGAGAGATCGAGCGTGCAGTCAACCTGTTCGTGGATGAGAACCTAGCCGACCGTGGTGCCCGAGTTGGCTCGCAGGCTGGCATTGATTCCGTTCTCAACCCCAACGCATCCTTGGGTCAGCAAGTTGCCGACCGCTTCCGCCGGCTGTTGACGCGGGCCGGCCTGCGTGGACGCGAAGCACAGTTGTGGCTTGCGGCACTCGAAGCACAGATTGACAAGAAGCCCATTGAGTCAGTGCCCATCTTCCGCGAGGACGGCACCGTCGAAAAGGCAAACGCAAAAGAAGCATCTGATGTGGTGCTGGCCGGTGGACCCGGTACGCCCATGGAGCAGGTGTCACCTGTCAACGTGGATGAGTTGGCAAAGGAGCAAGTGGTTGCTTTGGCGAGTGACCCGGAAGCCGCCAAGCAAATGTATGGCGACCTGCCCGGTCTTCAGCAGATGCTGGACAAGGAAGTTGCACGCCGGCTTGAAGAAGAAGTTGGTAGTCCGGAGGACATTGACGAACAGGTCAAGGCTGTAGCGGACAAGACTCCAGAGAACCATCGCTCAGAAGCCCAGCGACAGATCGGTCGGGCACGCAAGCGTCACCACCGTGGCCGCATGATTGGCGATGCGGAGTCAGACGCACGATTCAGCCGAGGTGTTAACAACGGCACCAACTCTGATCTGCGTGACCTTGCCGCCAAGTACAACGAGTTGAACGGCTTGCCCGAGATCGACACATCCATCCGCCCGTTCGATGAGCAGCGTCACATCCGCTTGGGTCAGGCCATGCACGACGCAGCCCACGAGCCGGGCAACCCAGATGTCATGGCAGCGTACGCGGCGTTTAAGGAAGAGACTCGTGCCCAGTACGACATGCTGATTGATGCGGGCTACAACTTCATCGCACACTCCACGCCCGGCAGGGAGCCATACCAGCCGCCAGCAGAAGGTGACACCGACCGACGCAGCCCGTCCCGCAAGATGCGTGACCAAGTGGAAGAAGAAAAGACCTTGGTCTTCTACCCCACCATCCAGCCCGGTGCGGAATCATTTGGCAACACAGACGAGCAGGCAAACGACCACCCACTGCTGGAGCCAACTGGGCGTATGGTCCAGACGGATTCAGGTGAAGTCTATGAGATGACTGACAACGATGTGTTCCGCGTGGTTCACGATGTGTTCGGTCACGCAAAGGAAGGCAGCACCTTCGGCACCTATGGCGAAGAGCATGCCGCATGGCAGCACAGCCAGATGTACACCGATGAAGCACTGCCGGCTTTGATTGCAGAGTCACGCATGCAGAATGCTTTCGTTAACTACGGCCCGCACATGCTGCGTCCCGATGGCACTGTGCCAAGTCGCAACGACCCTGACTTTGTTCCTCAGTCCGAGCGTCCGTTTGCAGACCAGAAGGTGTTTATCCCACCGGCTGAAGCCATGCGATTCAGCAAGCGGAACCGTGAGCGACACCTGAGTCGCATCGACGAAGCCTTGGGTCCACAAGCGTCGTACCTGACTGAAGAAGAGAAGATGGCGATGCAAGGGCCGGCTGCGGCAGCCAAGGTGGTTGAGCGAATCGGCACCATGACAGGACAGCCTTTGCTCGAAAGGGCAGCAGAGATGGGCCTTCCAATGATGAAGTGGTACACCGCTGCATCCATCACCATCAGCGAAGCGGCCAAGGGCATGGGCGTTCCTTCGTGGCAGTTGGCAGGCGTGCTGTCTGCAACCTCACCAAGCAAGTCTGTCGCTGACTCAGTTGACTTGACACTCACAGTGTTCGAGCGGTGGACTGCTGCCGGCAGGCCGACCGACCCGACAAAGATTGAGCAGGCTTTGACTGACCCCGAAACTGGAGAGAGCATTCTCTATCTTGGGGCCGACGTAAACAACACCATCTCTGTGCTGTCTTCCACTACCCGTGAAGAGTCCGAGCAAAGGTTCAGCGGGCTGAAGGTGTCTGCATTCCACAAGGCTTTGATGAATGAGTTGGGCGAAGTGGTCAATGACTCATTGATGGCACGGGCGTTCGGTATCGACAAGAACAAGATGACAAATGCCACCGAGTACCGGGCTGGCACCATCATCACTCGTCGTGTGGCAGAGCGTTTGGGCGTCCACCCCTCTGAGGCACAGGCTGCGATTTGGGTCATTGGCCGCGTGACGGGTGAACGTGTCTCTACTGCACGCAAGCAGCAGCGTGAAGCATTGGAAAAAGGCAAGGCACCAACCCGTGGCGTGCGGTCTATCTCGCAGCAGGAGTTGGCAAAAGAAGACATTTACCGTGGTGATGACATCGCCAACTTGATGTCTGGTCGAACACGGACACTCATAAGTGGCGAAACCAGATCCTTCGCCCCACGCCTTGCAGCACTGGGTGTTGATGTTGAAGCAGTTGACGCCAAGTTGTCTGAGTTTGAAGCAGACAACCCCGGCTTGACTCCTGAAGGGTGGACCGAGCGAAGCCTCGACGCCGGCATGGGTCGCAACACCGCACGCCAGTTTGTTCGCAACATCGACACGTCGTTCATGCTGGAAGGCAACGAGGGTCCGTCACTGCGTGCCAGCCGTCGAACTGATGTTGAGCGGGCCAACGGGCTGTTCAGAGATGATGCAATCGAGCAAGCAAGACGCGACCACAACAACCCCAACGCTCGACTTGGTTTGGTGTACATGTCACCTGAGGACTACTTGGCCTTGGCAAAGCATATTGACAAAGATCAATTGGATGCTGATACGCTGAGAGACTTACGCCGTGCAATCAGAAACTCGATAGCAACCGATACCGGGACTCTGACTGACATCCCCCACCTGTCCTTTGCAGAAACTGCTGTTGATGAAAACCGGATTAGCATGGCAGTGGTCGGTCATGAAGGACGGCACAGGGCACACGCAATGAAGCAGGAGGGCATTCCGCTTATGCCGGTGGTCTACAGGCTTGGTGAAACCTTGCGTGGTACGTTCACGGACGACGGCAACTTCAACGACAAAGACACTGGCCGCGTAAGGCTTCCGTATTCCGTCACCAACGAAGACGGAAATGAAGTCGTAATGCCCAAGCCTGAGCCGGCTGATCTCAAGGCGAGACTCAAGTACGAGCCACGGTCTTCCGCTTTTCTTAACTCATACAAGGGTCAGCCATCGAGACAGACGGGTGACCCTGATCAGGACGTGCCGTTCGAGCAGATTCCAAGCCAAACCGCCACAACCCAGAACATGTTCTTCATTTACGCCGACCGACTGGGGCCGGATGGGGAACAGTTTGTTCAGGGTTCTCCTATGACTTATACCCAAGAGGTTATGAATCGCCAACTCATTCTTTTCCATGGCGGCTATGTCAAAGGGGAACAAGAAGGCAACCCACTTATTGCATCTGAATATGGTGCGGCAGGGCCGGGCATCTACACCACTCCTGACTTTGGTGTTGCGAGGGGCTACGAACCCCACGGTTCTACTTACGACGCTGGCGGCATTGCACCGATGGTCTTCAACCCAACAGGGATCATTATCAGTGACGGCTTTGGTTCAGCGGACTTGGATTCTGGCACAGGAATACCCATCTTCAACCCGGTAGCCATGGGTCCAGACATGAGTTTGGCCCAGTCTATGAATGACAAGCACAGGGCTATTGCGACTGACGGTCGAACCACCGACGTTCGGAAGGATGCACACACCATCCAACTCAAGGACGTTCTTGGTTCGGATCTCAAGGGGCTGGACAGCGATTCGTTCGGGGACGGCTTTGGTCCCGTGGTCATCATGACTGGCCTGAAGAGTATAAACAGAAGTTTGCAGGATGGAACGCTGCGTCTGGATAGCCTTATAAATGATCAAAGGGACCAGAACCTTCCAACCCATACTCCCATTGGTTACCAGATTGGTAAAGGAAAAATCCGAATCCACTTCATGGTTCGTGAGGATGGCGGACTCGAATTGGATGGCACAAGCGTCATTCAAAAAGCCGAGTTGCTTGGGGTTGACCCTCGCAATACACGTCACGGAGTTGCAAAATTGCACGACCTGAGCAAGGCAAGTGTCGTGTCAGTTGACATTGAAACGTCAACCCCGCTTGGTGGCAGATTTGATTTGAGTACTAGCAGCCCCAGTGTTATCGCAGCCTTTGAAAGTTTGAACATGCCTGTCCCCCCTCGCCTGCTCAAGGCAAAAGATACGGAAGCGGGATACATGCTGATAGAAGAATGGAAAGAAGCGAGTCAAAAAGCGATTGCACGAGTCGCACGCGAGATTAAGGAGAACGTAGAAGATTTGGCGTCGGTAACTGAGGTCATTGCCAAAAACACTATGACCTACACGATGGAGGACAGCAGGGCCAAGGTAAGTGAGATGGTCGTTGACTCTTACGCCGGGAACATTTACCCGTACTTTGCGAACGAGGCCGGCGTGGGGGCCGAATTGACGGTTGCGGAAGCAAATGAGGTTGGCATTGCCGGCAAGAAATATATCTATGCAGGCTCGGTTGCGTTTGCCATCACTGAGGTCGGCAGTCTTCGATCTGCCATGCCGGGTGTTGCAGAGTTTGGAGATGCAGATGTGCGGACGCCTTACGAGGGCAACCCGTCACAATCCTTTGACATCCGAGCGTCTGTTCGCAGCAACCCTGAAACAGGGAACATGCGGTTCGACAACGACTTGGGCACGAGAGCCAGACGAGCGTTCGTTGACAGGTTGGTTGACCTGAGAGACGCAGTGGATCTGGCATCGGAGCGGACTGGCCGGCCCGTGCCCCGTGATCGTGATGTGTATGCCGGTGCCCGCCTGCAAAACCAAAGGGTTGCGGAACGCATCAACGACTACTCCGAGAACACGGTTAAGCCGATCATGCAGTTGATGGCGGAGGAGCAAATCCAAGAGGAGGAGATGGAAGAGTTTCTCTACGCCCGCCACGCTCAAGAACGCAACGCGGAGATTGCAAGACGCGGTGGCCCGAAAGATGGCGGCTCTGGCATGACCAACGCAGAGTCGCAGGCGATCCTCAACAACATTGCTGCCGACCCAAGGTCCATGGCATTCGAGGAGTTGGGCGGATTGTTTGACAACATCAACCACGAGAACCTCGACCTGCTGTATGAGAATGGGTTGATCACGCTTAACGAGTTGGAGATCCTCGGTAACACCTACCCTCACTACGTCCCACTGCAAGGTGTGTCTGATGACATCCTGCACCAGTTGGACATGGAATTGGGCGGTATTGTCGGTGGCAAAACTTTGGGTGGCGTTGGGGTTGGCCGAAAAATCGTCGGTGCATCTGGTAGCGGCATGCGTGCTGCACATGGCCGGCAGGGCCGGGCACGCAACGTCCTGATGAATGCCTTGATGCGTCGGGCTGATGTTGCTGCCCGCCTTGAAAAGAACCGCACCGGCAACCGATTGGTCCGCCTGTCCAACATGCTTCAAGAGCCTGAGATGTTTGAGGTTCTTACCAAGTTGCCCACGGTGAGAAGGCTGCGTAACGGCAAAGAGTTTACCGAGCCAGACCAGTCGTTCAAACAACGCGAAGATGTGATGACGGTTTACTTGGACAAGGACACCAAGATCAACGGTGTGCAGAAGAAGAAGGGCGATGCAGTCTATGTGCATGTGAAGAGTGCCCCGCTTGCCAAGGTTCTCAACCGAGCCTACGACCCCAACGGTTCTGCAATGGATCACACCATGGCAGTGTTGGCGTCTCTCAACTCCTACTACCGGATGGTGATCACCCAACTGGACCCGGAGTTTATGCTTCGCAACGCTGCCCGCGATGTGCAGACCGCAGTCATCGCACAGACTGGCGAGAAGGGGCAGGGTCTTGCGACTCTCAAGAACGTGCCCAAAGCATTCCAGACTGCGTTGGCCTACGCCTTCGGTCGCAAGGGTCCGCTTCACAAAGAGTACGAAGAGATGATCCGTGCCGGCGGGCGGCAGGTCATGTACGCATCGCTAAATGAGGAGTCGCTTGCCAAAGCGATGAAGAAGGCGAGAAGGTTGGCACGGGGCAAGACTGCTCGCACCCCATTCATGAAGCCATTCGACATCATCCTTCAGGTAGGGGAAGCATTTGAGAATGCGTCTCGCCTTGCGACATACGTTGCGATGAAGGAGTCAGGTGCAAACAACGAGCAGGCTGCTTTGCGTGCCCGTGACGTGACGGTTGACTTCAGCCGTAAGGGCACCATCGGTGCAGCGTTGAACCAGATGTACCTGTTCTTCAATGCTTCGGCACAGGGTGCGTCTCGTTCTGCTGGTCTGCTTACCACCGGAAGAGGCCGTAAGGTTGCCATGGGCATCGCCGGCTTGGGCATGATGCAGGGATTCTTGAATGCCTTCTTTGATGAGGAGGATGAAGAGACAGGCATGATGACCATGGACCTTGTGCCTGATCACGAGAAGCGTGCGTATCACGTCATGAAGATTCCAATGACGGACGACTACATGCGTCTGCCCTTGCCCTACGGGTATCACCTCTTCCACGGTGTTGGCCGGACGACTGCCGAAGTCTTGCTTGGGAACATGACGTTGGCCGAGGCCGCAGGGGAAGTAGCGTTGATGGCAGCAGAAGCCTACAACCCGATGGCTGGTTCTGGCATCACTGCAAACCCTGCTGTGTCACTCACGCCGCAGGTCGGCAAGTTGCCAATGGAAATCGCAACAAACACCAACTTTGCCGGCAACAAGATTTACGCGGACAGCCCGTTCCAAAAGGGGCCGAAGTCACAGCAGGGCTTCAGCACTACGCCTGACACCTACAAAGACCTCGCTGCTTTCCTCAACGAAGTCTCGGGCGGCGA
>Ga0208162_1000451_pt1 | contig 23882 bp, 3 predicted proteins | sample CB_VirMetaG_4_FD_184539 | JGI IMG/M metagenome (GOLD analysis project Ga0208162, IMG submission 184539) | Freshwater to marine saline gradient viral communities from Chesapeake Bay - CB_1508_1M Viral MetaG (SPAdes) (version 4) | ecosystem: Environmental > Aquatic > Marine > Coastal | place: USA... | reverse complement strand
TGCAGCACCTGCAGCACCTGCAGAAGAGGTTGTAGCCGAAGAGCCAGCAGTTGAGAAGCCAGCAACTGAAGAACCGGTAGTTCAAAAGACGGAACCCGCAGCTCCTTCTGAGCTTGCAGACTTACCTCAAGATAGTATTTTGAGGTATGCCCCATTGTTTACATCTGCAGGTCAGACATTAGCTGCTGCATTTGAAAAGCCTACTGTAAGGGATCGTAAAACGTACAATGTAAAGAATACTGACGTAGCAGAGACCTTGAATGTAGATCCAATGTTGGCCGCTTTGAATGAAACAGAGGCGTCCGGCAGACAATCGCTGGTTTCGAATATCACAGACTCTGGACAACTAATGGCATCTCTTTTATCGCTGTCTTCAAACATGGCCGACAAAAGATCAAAGGTTGCAATGGATAAGCAAATGTTTGATACTAATCAACTGGATCAGTTGGCACAAAGTCAAGCTAGGGTAGACTTGGCAAATCAACAAGCAGAGTTTCAAACAGATGCAGCAAACGATGCTAACTTGGCAGCGTATAGTGATAATCTCAACACGGCGCTTGTTGGACTCGCTCAAAATGTTGGAAATCTTGGTCAAGAAATATCCGATCGCAACATTCTTAAAAAGATAAATCCATTTGGCCCCGATGGTGAAATTGTAAATCCTGGGGCATTACCCTACTTCTACTCTATGTTAACAGGACAAACTCCTGGTACTGAGACTGAAGTCAAGATTGACGAAGAGGGTAAAACTACTACTAAAACTACTACAGGAGATGGCAGTTAATCGGTTTAGTAAACAAAGAGCTATTGCTCAGTTTACTCCTCAGTCCTTAGAAAAAATGTCTATAGTACCAAGGTTCTATGGACAACAGTATCAGCAAAGAGAGGCTATAAAAAGTAACCTTTCGAATCTTAACATAGATTCAGCTAGGACTACTGCAGATATGCAGAGAGCTAAGGAGCTTCAGTCTGAAATGAGTAACCTTATTCAACAAGACACCGATCAGTTTTTAAAGGAAGGTTTTGCAAGCGGTGATGCTAGAGGTAGGTTGAATAACTTGATAAAGCGGTATCGAGAAATCCAAACCAATGATGTTGCTGTTCTAAATGCCAGAGGTCAAGCATTCAATGAAGATCTTAAGCAGTTTGAAGAGATTGCTGAGAAAGCAAAGCTTCCTGGAGAAAGAGAGTGGGTCGATGCTCAAAAACAACGGTATATTCAAAGAGCTGAGTCTGTACCATTGCAAAGTGACCAGGGTCAGAACATTTTGTCTTTTGGTGGGACTGGTTATGTAGATTATGTAGACTACAGAAAAGACATCATGGATTACTTTTCTTCTGCAGATGTTCTGGAGAATGTTCAAGGTATGTCCAAGGATCAAGCAACTGCTTTGTTTGGCACCACAGATCTCAACAACATCAGCTATGCCTTTGGGGAAACTAAGGCTAGAGCTATGTCAGCAGCTCAAGCTTTAACCAATGCATACGTAAATGATCCATCACGTCAGTCATTCTTCTTGAGAATGAATGAGCTGTACGGAGGGAACTCAGGTGTGGAGTATGTCGACGCCGTCGATGCTGAAGGTAAAACGATTATGGGACCCGATGGTCAGCCTCAGAGAAGGGCTGTAATCACGGCTTTTAAAACAGACGCAGACGGTAATGTAATCGGTATCGATGCATCTACTTCCTTGGGGTCTGCTTTGGATGCTGCTGTTCAAGCCAAGTATGGAGTAAGTTATGGAGTCAATGTAAAAGGCTTTTCTAAGTCAGGTGGTGGCAGAAATGGATTTACTGTCGATGTATCCAAGCTTCCTATAATAACTACTGCATTTACTACCGAGGGTGAAGAAACCAAGGTCAATACAATGCAGCTTTTAAATACTGAGCTTGAAGAACAAAGTGCGAAGGTTACTCAACTTCAAGATGAATCTTCGCGACTTGGTCTAAACATGTTCCAAAAACTCCAAGAGTCACAAGCTCTCGAAAGAATTGCTTTTGTTAATCCCAACGGTAACCCTGGTGCATTTCAGCCAGAGAAGATGATGATTGGTGCGTCCAGGGTTGCTTCTGAAAATATTACAAAGTCACCTAAAGAGCAAAGAGCTGCACTTGTTGAGTATCTCAGTGGTTATGTAAAGAGTCCTATTGAAGCCGGTGCTGTAGCAGACGAGCTTATGAAAAACAGTTCTTCAAATCTTTTAGAGTACCACGGTCTTCAAGAAGAATTGAATAACACTGTTGATGGAGTAAGCCTTCTTCAATCTATGAGAACTTCTAAGATTGAAAGGATTCAAGAAAAGTGGGCAGGCGACGTTTATCTTAGTGAACAGTTTGCTCATTATGCTACAAACCCAAAGCTTGAGGGCTATGGTTCAAAGTATACATCGCTTGGCTCGTACGAAGAAGTTGAGGCAACTTGGGGTAGAGCTGTAGATGCTTTTGTTACAGATATTAAAAGCGTAAACGAGTATTCCCCACTTAGCCAACAGTGGAATATCTATAAGCCAGGAGTTGACTACGATAATGTGGATCCTACACTTCTTCAAGAAGACTTTGAAACTCTTTCACGAAGATTAAAAACTGCTATTTGGACAGCTGATTATAGTGAAGGTGTTCCGAATATAGATCAACAGCTTACGGAGATTGAGGAAGATCTTAACTATCTGAGTTTACAAGATAGAAATCTTATTGGTGAAACTGGTATAAGTACGGTTATAGGCAGAAGTGTTCAAGACTTTATAGGACCTGTTGCAGGTTTTATTGGAGAAGGTGTTTCAGAATTTTTTGAAAGCGCTGTTGGAAGAGGCGACATGGAAGGCCTTGATTATTTTTCCGGAGCTTTTGGCGGTGCTTTTCAACAACGAGGTCGTGCTCAAACCATGGCAAACCTAATGGGTACCATGCGTGATCTAGAGACAGGTATCTATGCAAACAGCGAGGCTGTTAAAGAAGTAACTGATCAGTCTGCTATTTCGCAAGGAGTTGTATTTGTAGCGGATCCTCCAGGAAGTACTCAGTATCAAACATACATGGATCGCTTTAAGACCACTGTGACCGACGTATTGGAAACGCAACCTGTTTCTAATCTTCCTACACCAAGCGGTCTTTCTGTCCATCAGTATTTGAGGGAGGTAAAAAATATCGATATCCCTAGTGATAAACCAATTGACATTTCAAAAATGAAGGTCAATATTGGTTTTCATACTAATGCAGTAACCAATCAAAACGAACCTACAATCGTTCTTACGGGTCAGGTTGGGTACATGGGTGATGAAAAGATGGTTTACGAAGAGGCAGGTTCTGTACACTTAGACGTAACTTCGATTCCTTCGATTCAAGACCAGAGAGAAAACATGGATGCAATCCTTTGGTGGACCAGTAACACTAATGCTAACGCAAGTCCGGCCCAACAAAAAGCAGCGTCTCAGTTTAATCAGATTGTAGGTAGTGAGCTGATTTCTAGTCAGTCCCTTGTCATGGATGCTATATTGCACCCACCTCAGCAGAAAGAAACTCTTAAGATAAATCTAGATCCTGGTCAAGGACTTGCAGGAATTTCTCAGATTCCTCCAGTCGAGTTAGTAACTCGTCAAGATCAGAATGGTCGTTGGGAATGGAGCTTTGTAGAGGGTGGTCCTCTCGAAGTATTTGGTGCGCCAAATCAAGCTAAGCTTGGTGCACTCTACGAAAGAATAGGTCTTCACGCGTATCAATCTATTTTTGAAAATGGCGGATAATACAAACGATGGTAAAAAGGCCAGCTCTAACATCATTGGTGGGCTGAATGCAATCGTTAATCAAAGTACTCCCAGACAAGGAGCAACCTCAAGTCTTGTAAACATACCGAGTAGGCAAATGAATGTGCCTCTTACACTTGATGTAAAGAAGTACATGCAATTTGCTCCAGACAACAGAGTTCCTTTATACTCTGATGCAAAGTATGTTCAAGATTTAGGTGCCGCCTATCAAGGAAACCTTCGCAGGAATCTAAGTGCTATACCCAGAATGGCCACTACTGCATTGTTTGAGGTTGGTCAAATGGCTGCTGTTCCTTTGGACTTTGTACTAAGTGGATTCAATAACAACGATCCGTATAGCCACAAGCAAGACTTGGGAAACATCTCCAAGGGTCTTAGAGATACTGAAGAAAAAATCAAGGAAGCATACTTTCCAATACTGTATCGTAGCGATTACAACGATAAGTCTTTTCTTGAGCAGATTACGTCATCAGAGTTTGTAGGCGATGAGTTAGCCCAAGGTGTAGGTTTCTTTGCTGGAATGATGATACCTGGTGCCGCCATGGCAAAACTTGGTGGCTTTAAGGCTTTATCTAGAGGACTTAGGCGTGCAAACCTACATGCTGTAAACTCAGCGCGTAAAAGTAAATTCTGGCGTGGTCTTGCTGAAAAGAAAGGAGTTGACCTAAAGAGATCTCGTTGGATGCTTAGTGAAGAAGCTGCTGACAAAGCTGCACTTCATACATATACCGCACACCAAACATTTGTTGAAGCACACTCAGAAGCTGCTTTTGCTAAGGAAGAAGCTTACAATGAGCTGATGCACAAAATGCAGAGCGGAGAGATCAATCCTAAAACAGGTAAGCCTTGGACCGTTCAGGATGTAGAGAGCGCTGTTTCAGGACTTGGTAGCTCGATCTACTGGTACAACCTTGCTGTCCTTGGTGCCTCGAACACCATAATGAACAACATGTTGTTCGGAGCGCGTAAGCTTAAAGGCTATGATCTTAGCGATGCTATGAAGGCCGAGAAAGCTTTGGATGCAAATAAGTATCGCAGAGCTTGGGATAGAGCCAGCAAGTTTATAGGTGCTGCAGGAAAAGGTATTCTTTCTGAAGGCTTTTGGGAGGAAGGCATGCAGACTGCTGGTGAGATGGCAGCTAAAGCCATGGTTCTTGAAAACAAAGACCCTACTGCATTTGGTTTGATTGCCAATACACTTAACAACTACACCGGAATGCTTGTTACCAAAGAAGGTCAGAAATCGATCTTCATTGGTTCTTTGCTTGGTGCCGGACCCAGTGTGTTAGAAAGATCTGGTGAGATCAAACGTGCTAAAAGCGTCTATGAGGCTCTAGAAGAGTCAAGGAACAATTTGATCAATGTGTATCTCAAACCACTTGTCGGTGACATTTACGAAAGAGATGCAAGCGGTAATTATCGTGTTGACGAAGAGACTGGTGAGTATGTTCTAAAGGTTGCAAACATTCTTCAGAATGCTGAGCAGCAACTTGGAATGCAAAGAACTTCTTTGGAGTTGCAGGCTCTTGCTGAATCTGATCCTGAGCAGTTTGCAAAAGTCATCAAAGAACAAATCGTTCCTCAGTTGATCAAGTCATATGCTCGCTTTGATGAGACTCTTGAGATGCTTCAAGAAGATCTTGCTAACGAGTTGAAGGAAATTCGTGAACTACATCCTGACATGGAGTTCATCGTATCTCTTGATGAGATCAAAAAGATTGGTGAGAACATGCGACAAGACCGTAAAAACATTCAGCCTATTGCTGATTTTTACGCGTTTTCCGAGGAAGCCAAATCAGATCTTCAGTCAGAAAATAAAGAAGACCAGATTCTTCCACAGCAGTTTGCAGAAGAAGTAATTATCGATCCTTATTTAGATCTGAGTAATCGTATTCGTTCTGTAAAACGAGACATACTTACTGCAGAATCTGAGGAAGATATCAAAAAGCTCGAAGAAGATCTTGAAAAGCTTGAGGCAAACGCCAAGCTTTTTGAGGACATGAATTACACCACATACAACAACCTCTATAAGCGCTGGAAGAAAAATAGATCTATTAGAATTCGTAAGTACGAAAGAGCAGCTCTCGCTTTACAAGAGGCCTCCATCAATCCTGCTACTCAACATCTTAGTGATGAAGCAGGTGCTTTTTGGAATCAACATCATGTCTCAGACGTGTACTCTTCTCAAGAAGGTCAGAAGACGCATGTTTCTACATCTGAGTTTAACCTTGTAGATGCTGATGGAAACGTTGTAGACACCGGTGTTAAGCTAATGCCTCCGAGGGATAACTCAGGTCTTGGTATGCAAGGTCAGGGACTTACTTTGTTTTCCCAGAACAATGAGTACCGTCTTAACTATGACAATGATGGTAACCCAGTAATTACTCACGTAGGGACTCTCATGTCAGATTCCAAAGCTGTGGATCTTTCTGAGCAAGTAGAAGCACTGACGCCTGCCGCAAGACGTAATTACGAGACGTACAAAACTCAGTTCCCTGCTAGCCAAGAAAGTCTTGATGCTATTAACAAGGCTATTGAAGGTCTGAACAACAGTCAGGTAGATAAAGCAAAACGCAAGGCTTATGAATTACTGGCTGCTGAAATTACCCAAGAACTCGAGGGTTCTAAGAACAACACTAAAGTGTTTTTTGGTGAGAGAGGTCTTGATAACCACAGTTTAGCCGTGGTTAAATCTGCTGAAGACGTTGCGGCTACTAACCGTAGAAGAATTGCCGCCGAGGCAGTTGAGACCATGTCTGAAGCATTTGATCTTTATTTAGAAAAGATCGGTAACCAGGGAACTCGTTCTGGAGAAGAGTTCAATACCATGGCAATGGATCTCCTTAAGCAGCTTAAGGCGGCTGTAAAGAATCTTGACGACGTTCCTAACAACCTATTCTCAGAGTTCTTTGATAAGATCACAGAGCGCTCTGAAGACTTGCAGAAAGTTGAGCAAGAGCTTTCCGATAAGAGAGATGAGATTGTAGATCGTCTTGAAAAAGAGATTCTTAAGCTCACTAAGGGTAGTGCTGTTTCCAGACAGCAGTTGATCGACTCTCTTAAGTTCCAACTCAATCCCGATATAGATCAAGCTATTGAAACTCTGACTGAGCAAGCTGAGCAAGAGCCAGGTTTTGATAAAACTAATTTTGATAAAACTGTAGCTGAGATCAAAGCTCTTCAAAAAGAGTTTGACGCTATCGGGGCTAAAAACAAAAACCTAGGTATTGAGGAGCAGCTTAAGAGTGACTTCGAAAAAGTAGCTATGTTATTTGCTGCAGAGATTGAAGAGACCTACGGTGAAATGGATCCTGAGTTGCTTCGAGCAATTGCTACTGAGAAAAATTATGGTGACAAGAACCTCATTGAACATCTTGCGGATTACTATGGGAAGCTCAATGATCCTACGATCGATGTTAAAAACCCAGAACCTACTATTGAAGAAGCCGCTAAAGAAAATTCTGAAAAGCGGGATGAATCAGACAAGCCTCTTTTAGGTAACGATCCGGAAAACTTTTCTAATATGATCCGGGCTGGTTTGGATGAGGTTTCAAACGAAAAGCAGCTTGAGATCTATTTGAGAAAGTTGAAGGCAAGTATTACTCTCTCTGACTATGAGCGGAGTCATATGCAGTCTTTGATTGCTGCCAGAAGGTATCATCAAATCTTTAGACACGGTATAAATCGTAAGATCGATCTTAACGAAAACACAGTACTGATCAGTTACGAAGCGCTAAAAAGCGGTGCTTTTAGAAGGGAGTATGGTGAGGTTGCAGATCGAATTGTGAAAGCAAATGTTTTGTTCTTTCACGGAAAGACCAAGGTTACTCAGAATGGTGAGTTGGTAGAGATACCTAAGATGAGCAACTTTAACTCTATTCCACCGAGTGATGTCAAAGAAGCTATGAGCGACATCAAGATGGTTTTTATTAACCCGGATGGAGGTAAGCTTGCAACCAATACTGTAGACCCTAGGGACGCTGGAGAACTAACCTTGAACAGGTATGAAGAGCGACCTGAGGATATCATATTTGTTTCAATCCTTTCTGATAGAAACCTTGAAGGTCAAGAAAATAAACCTAGCTTTTTATTTAAACAGCCAGGTGGGGTTGTAGAGCCTAGATACAGAGATCTGGATAAAGCTGATGTAGATAAGATCAATCGATTCAAGAAGGCCTACTCTGCAATCATAAGCCAAGCAAAGAAGACACCAATTCCATTGGCCCTGTCTTCGTATACGATTGGTAATTTTTCAAAAGCTTCTGCTGTACCGTTCGAGCAAATCCTTGAAAACGGTACCACTATTTCAGACTTTATAAAAGACAACAACCTAATGCCTCCTGAAATGAGAGGTCGTTCGTTTTTTGAGTTGTCTGATCCAAACGTAGGAATGTTTACGATTGCCGATAAGAGGGGTAACGATCCTTCTTTGAATGCAAGGCGTTTTATGAAACCTGGATTTCACTACATGAACATCCAAGGTCTCACTACAGTCCTTGCTACAAAGCGACTGAGTGACTCAGATATTCAGAACTTCATTGATGGAATCAATTGGATATCGAACAACTACTCAAAAGCCGATAGGTCTGATATCGATCGACTCATTGATCATTATAAAACCAAGTTTTATTTCAGACCTTACGATCAAATACTTGAGGGAGCACACCCTAACAGTATTTTTGTTGGGCGTGTATTTGGTTCTCTGAACAACGAGTATACCATAGCATTTACGGATAATAATCTGAAGCTTACTGAGTTTACTATCAACACAGCCAATCTTTCAGATGAAAAGAACATTTCTGCTCTTAAAGACATGTTGGCTTCAAAGAGCTACAGCACTGTTTATGCTAACCTTGGTAACACCAAGAACTTTTTTGGAAGGGTTGACTTTAGTGGTGCTCAACCAGAGTATTTAGATAAGCACGATTACCCTGAGTACATCAATAGGATGGCTGACAAACTTGTCACCATCTTCAAGAAGCCTAAGTTTACTGATCAAGCTAGCTCAACTTACTTACAGAGAGAGGCGCTTACATTTAATCCGAGTGCTCAGTTCACACCAATGATGCCTGAGCAGCACACTGTGGTTGAACCAGACGCAAATCCTGAAGCCAATCCGGATCCTTCAGATGTATATTCTCAACCGGGTGCGCCTTCACAGACTGAAAATGATCCCAACGTTATTTCAGATAGCGAAGCCAAGTCTTTGTTAGAAGATCCAGCTATTTCTGAAATCATTACAGAAGCTATTGAAAAAGCTAACTATCAGGAAATCATTTTACCCAAAGAGTACTACTCGAATGACTTTGGGGGGAATGTTATTTCTCCAATAACTCTTCAGGAGCTTACTGATGAGTTAGACGTTATAGGTTCTTTAACTGAAGAAGATCTTAGAGACACTCTTGTTGAAGTAATTAAAGCTCAGTTTAGAAAGGTCACTCCTCCTGGCGAAGGAACTACAGAGCAGGTAGAAGGTATAAACACCCGCGCCGAACTTATAAAGCTCGGTAAAGAAGTTTCAGAACTACCTTTTCAAGAAAGAGTTCCTGCTCTTATAGAAGCTGGCGTAATTGATCCTTCTATAATAAGCAGAATGGGTAACAGATGGACTATTGTCGTAAACATAGGTGGTCTAAAGGTCCCTTTCTATAGAAGCTCTGAAGGAACTGATGGTAAAATAGCAGGCAATTGGTATCCGTTTTTTGGCTTTGGTACAAGCAAAAGCGGAGAATTTGGTTGGTTAATTAAAGGTGACGTTGAGAAGCAGATACTTTTAAACTATGACAGTGCTGCAATAAAAGCGTATTCGTATTTATTTAATGAAACACTAAACTGGCCTCAAGAAAACGATCGTACAAAAAGTATAGACACTCATCCGTGGCTTAAAGGATCGTTTACTACTGTAAAAAGCACAGAGGCTTTTAACAAGGAAGTTTACGGAGTTGAAGACTTAGGTATAAAGAATGGTGAAAATGTCTTACCATATATTGAATCTAAGGTATCCGAAATCAATCTTGCATTTAAGCAAACGCCTAGTCAAAAAGATCAAAAGCCAGACGGTAAAAAGCTAAAGCTGAGTCCTTTTGCATTACACAAAGGTGTAAAGACCAGGGTTCTACCAAAGGCAGAGGTTCCTGTAGATCTTGATCATGTATTGGCTTGGTTCAAAGAGCGTCACCCGGATGCTGAGGTTACTATTACAGACAATGAAGACGACCTTGGAGAGTTGCTTCAAGGTGGTGATGTGATCTTCTCTAAGCGTGAGCCAGACGCCTTGTATCACGAAGCCTGGCACCGTACCTCCATGTACTTTTTAAGTCCGAGTCAGAGGAGTGCTCTCTATAATGAAATCCGAGAAAGGTTGGGAGATACCGAGGTAGGTATCAGTAGTCCTGAAGGAGCCATATTTGTTAAGGGCTCTGAGATGACAGACCTTCAAGCAGAAGAATACGCTGCTGACGAGTTCCGTAAGTACATGCTCTACGGGGAGAACTACAAGTTTCCTCCTAAAGCCAATAAAGAAAGAACTCTTCTTCAAAGGATCTTTGATGCAATTGTAGATTTCTTCAAGAGTCTTGTTCGTGTTTATACCGGAGAGACCAAGCCTACATTAGAAGATCTTTTCTACTATGGTAAGACAGGTAAGTTTGAAAAGAGTCAGGTAAAGACCCACGAGGGTATTTTAAAATCTCTACCTGGTTTTAGCTCAGCTGAAAGTCTTCACATTCTTAGTGAAATAGACCGAGTCTTTATGAAGCGACTTTGGTCTCAGAAGAATCTTCTTAGTGGATCCAGCATTGCTGAAGCAATGTACAATGGTGAAAAATTTGACGTCGATGAGTTTTGGAGAACTTTAGCTGCTCATAACAGACTAAAGCCTTCTGATCAGATTGAAGATGGAGATCACATTCGTAATAAGATGGCTGAAAGTATGCAGCGACTTATTGATGAAGACGGTCCTGTTGTAAGAATGCTTCAGAAGAAAGGACGAAACATCTATGACTATGTGCGTGAAGGTTTTAAAGAAGAGTATTCAAACTTCTTGAAGTCCAAAGGTTATGGTATCATTCGCAAGAAGATGTCTAGGGCTGAAATCGAGGAAGAGCTTGAGTCAGTCCAGGAAGACCTTGATGTATCAAATACAAACCCAGAAGAGGCGTCCTCGACCGAGGAAAGCTATAATGAGAATGTTTCAACTCAGAGTTGGAATCGCTCTAAGCAAATAGCTAAGACTACTCCGAATCTTGTTAAAGCATTTTTTGAAGGGGTTATTCCATTACATAGACTAAGAGACATCCCGGCTTTAGAGATGCAGGCAATGTTCACTATGAAAGTAGTTGTTCAAAGAATGCAGGGTATGCCAATTAGCGAGATGGGTAACGTTTTGACCAAACTTGCTAGACAGCAACGGGATTATAAACTTCTTGCTGAACGTTGGAAGGCTCTTGATGATGCAGAAACATTTGGTTCTGAGGCTGCAGGTATGATCAAGCGCCAAATATATAGAGCAATTAAAGTTACCCAGCTTGAGTTCTTGACCGTCTCTCCGAATCGCATGAACAAAGAGCTGGATTCAAGGCAGCGCAACATAAACATGAATGGTTTTTTCAGTGCGCTTAGAGCATCTCGTTTTGTAAGTGGAGCCAAGGGTACTCGCATTACCTATTTGGATTCAGAAAAAACAGGTAATGACCTCTTGACCTGGATAACAGAATTAAACAATGACCCTTCTGTAAAGGGTAGTCTTGATAAGATAGAAGGTCTTTTTGGACCTATCATTAGAAGAACGAATAACGAAGTTCCTAACGAGCTGCTAGCAAATGTAATTGATGGACTCAAGAAAAAAATTGTTGATGCTTTTCAAAACTACGCTATAGCAAATCCACCAAGGGCTGGCTATATCGAGTGGTCTGACATTAGATCTTGGGCGGGACTTATTGATGCAGTTGCACTTATGGCCGACCTCAAGTTTGAGTTCTTGGATCGGACCGGTGACATGAGTATCCCCAATCTCAAGTTTGCAAATCAAGAAACTCGTAAGTATGCAATGGGTGAAAACACCCACTTGACAAACATCATTAACGATTTTCAGCACATTCAAAACTTTGCAAAAAACAAGTCAGGTTTTAAAGACGAGGCAATGCTTAGGGGTCTATTGAAAGAGGCTTTGATTCGTCACGGTTTTGCAAAGAATACTTCTTCTGTTAGTACAGACTATGTACTTCATCCTATCTATGAAAAGAGTTTTATTATCAATATGATAATCAAAACAGTTAACGATTTTATAGATAAAGGAACCGAGTACGAGCTTGCTGAAAACATTTTGATGGGATTCAAGGACGATCGAATAGGGCAGTCAAAAGCCTTTGAGATATTGTCTGGAGATGAGATAATGATGAACCACATCAAGATGTTAAGTCAGGGTGTGATGCCTATGGTTGGTGCGGGAGGTCGTACTAGGGAAAGTTCTGTAAACCTACAGGTTGGAAACACTGAGCAAAAACGTAAGTCGGTAACTGACTCCAGTTTGTTTGCCAGGAGGTTTATGAACATGGGTGCATTGAATCAAAATGAGTACGTCGATGGAGAGGATCATTTGGTTCAACTGTTCATTGGAGAAACTGCCAGGGTTCTGGGTCAGCATGCACTTTATCGATTGAATCCAAGTGCGTTGCCTAATGCAGTAGTTGACAACATCAAAAATGCCGGAGAAGGTTCTTATAACTATACGAAGTTTTCTAACATCTATAGCGCGGTTAAGAACGATATCGATCCTGCTATAAATGCAGCAATCGATAAGCTGATCAAAAGCAATGACCTTTCAGTAAAGAGTCTATTGAAAGAGGCTCAAAAGATCTATGATAGCTTAGACAGGGTTGGTGTTAATAACAACTACACAAACGCAGTAAACCTTGCAATTGCTCAAAATCTTACAGCTGAAGCTGAGGCACTTTTAGAAAATATGCCTAGTGACTCTTCCATGAGTCCTTATAAAACAAATGCATCATTTATTGCTAACGGTACATCCGTAGAGGCATCTATTGTTCCTAACTGGGTAATTATTACTCCGTTCAAGAATGTGATAATCGACGACAAAATAAGTCAATCCGTCGTTTATCCTGGTATGCTAACAGGCGGAGTCAATCTTGCCGAAATAACTGATGCTAACGATCCGATCTTTAACGATGTACCTTTTCTTAGAGAGCGGGCCGACTTGTTCATGGTCAATACGGCTTTGTTTGGAGGAAGTGTCATAGATGCTCTAGAGAATGATGCTCCGGACTTGAGCCCATTTCTTAATCACGTCCTTAACAAGTACAACTTTTCTGAAAAAGAACGAATTCGTCTTTACATAGAAGGTCTTGTTACAAAAGACAGGGCTCTACAGATCTTAAAGGAAACTCAGCTTTTGTTTAAGATTGCTACTATGGAGACAATGACCCTTAGTATGGGTGACTTGTCTTCTTTTGGAAGTGTAGCCAAAGTGACTCGTCGTCTGGAGATCCAAGGATCTGTTAAAAGTACGCATGATACCGAGTATACTCGTGGCGACCGCTTTGATGGCAGAGTGTCCAAGCCAAATACCATGGTGGTCAATGTTAAACCAGACATCCTTGGTAATCAGCTTAAAGAAAGTACTTGGGAGTCTTTTGATAAGCTGACAAAGATTTTTGAAAACGCTATAAGCAGAGTCAGTGACCCTAAAGTCAAAAAGTCACTCAGGTCAAATTACCTTGCTCAGGTTAAAGCAATCAAAGAATCTGATTACGAGGGAACTGATGCATTGACGCATGTTAGCCTTGATTACTACAGAGAACTTCTTGATAAAGATGGTAGCTATCCTGCGGACTTTGAAAAGATGTACGTCTACCAGATGTACCATCTTGCATATGCCGCAATTAAAATCAACGAAGGTATTCAGAATGACATTGAGAAAGGTGTCGAGGGCGTAAGTGAAGAAGACTACTTGACAATGCCCGATGGAACCATTGTCGATTCAAAGATCTTCAAAGAACACGAGTTGTTCAAGTATCATGGTGAGCCTATCGTTTTCGATATAGATGGCGAAACGATTTTCAATCCTGTCTTTGATGGAGAGATCATCAATCTAAATGTCAATCACTCTCTAAAGTCTTTGAAGCCACAAGGTAGTGGTCAGAAAGAAGTCAATGGTCAGAATGTATTTGTCGTAATGAAGACGGCATTTACCCCTTTGATACCTACAGAGCACCTCCAGAATGATGATATGATCAAGTACATCTGGAGAGAGACTGTACAAAAACAAGCTGATGTAATTAGCTATGAGTCATCAGTAAAGAAGACTCTACCTATTGGTGTTCAAGAGATGAACACTACAAACTTTGGCCTTCAGTTTAGGGAACCAACAGATAAAAAATCTGGTGCGGCTATTTCAAAGCAGCTTCTTGCACTGTATGGATTGGATCTCTATCAGAACGAAATGCTATCTCCGGCAGAGGCCCAGGAGTTTTTACAATCAGAAGGCTTGTTCAATGATAACGTATCGGATCTTGTAAAAAACAATGCCTTTGACTTTTTCGCGTCAATGGGTGTGGTTGTTGATTTTGAAAAAGAGACTGCAACTGTTGTAAACCCCAAACGGTTTGCTGAGAAGATTTCAGAAATGTCTGATATCGGTGGTAACTTTTTGGACGAAGGTTCTAAAAAACAGATTGCTGCTCTTGCAGATTCAAAGCAGGTAAATAAATCAATTGACTCAGTCATACCTGGTCAGTTGTATATGAACGTGATCAACTCAGCGGTTCAGAAGAAGGTCATTACGCTAAGAGATTCATCAGCAAAACAGTTTGTTCAAGAGCCAGACACGTCTCAAGGACTTTTGTTTTGGAGGGTTGAAGGCGGTAAGATAAAGCCACCTCAGGTAAAAATGCCCATACCTAGATCACTGGAACCATGGATTCTAAACACGTTTGGAATAAAAGATCAAGACCTTTTGGATGGTCTTGAACAGAATGGAGTTGATCCTGAGTACTTTAACTATCAATACGCTTACAATAAGTTCAGAGATGCCTTTAGAAATAAAGACTCTCGAATTCCTTTAGAGCTATACCAGGGTGTAATAAACCGTACTCCTATGGATAACAGGCACTCTGCTACACCAGTAGAGGTTGCCGATGTATTGCTTCCTTGGGAAGGTAGTAAGATAGTTGTACCAATGCCTTTGGTATACCTGTATGGTTTTGACTTTGACTTTGATAAGCTGACTACCTATGTACAAGCTCCTGACTATAATCATGCTACCGGTGAGCTGACTTTTAAGCAAAAGCTAAAGTCCAAGCAAGACGTGGTTTCTATGATTTTGTCAGAGATTGGTATGGGTAGAAAGAAATCTTTGAACAAACTCTTGATGATCCTTGAATCTAAAGGAGCCGAGGGTGTTGAAAGATCAAAAGAGATTTCTCAAACGCTTAAACAGATTGAGCAAGAAGCTGAGAAGCGTAGGCAAAATGCTAAAGAAGGTGCCAGATACGCTAAACTTACACCTGAAGAACTTACTGCAGAAATCGAAAGGGTTACAAGTCTGATCGGTCTGTATGACAATCTAAAGTCCAGTAAGAAAGCCAGGAAAAAAGGCCTTCATGTAGAAAACGCTAAGTTGGTTCGAGGTTATAAAAAACAACTTCGTCAGCTTAAAGCGGCTCAGGTCTCTGCAGATGTTGAGCATTTTGATCTTGTTGACGCTACAACTATTCAAAGTTTGATTTCTATAGGTGTTGATGAAGCAGTTGGTTTGAACACTCTTGACAGGGCCTTTGACATTTCAATGTTCCAAGAAAAGAAAGCAATTGTCAACCAGCTGTATGCAGATCTCTACAAAGGAATGCTCTATGAGCCTTCTGTGTTCATGTCCATGATTCCTACTGAGACAAGTAATATCTCAAGTATTTCAGAGAAGGCTCTTGGTGATACCAAACCTAAGGAATGGTCTGATCAGTATAACTTGAAGATCAATGCAGATGAGCGGTCTACTATTCTAGCTTCCGGTAAGGGTACCGGAATATTTGCTTCCGCTATACCAGTATACACAAGGTTGCAAAAGAACCCATTAGAAATGCCGTATGGTGGTATCGGGGGAAAAGACTTTAGACTTCCTATAAAAGGGTTTGACGGAAAGGTTGTAATTGGCGGAATGTATGATAAAAATGGTGCACTTGTTTCCTCACACCAATCTGAGTTCATCAATACGTTCTTGGATGCTACATCAAACCTGAGTCCGTTTAAAGCAGGCGTTAGTGAATTTGTAGCACCTGTGTTACAGTTTATGACATCGACAGGTACACAAGATCTTGAAGGAAGACCTTCTGGGAACATTACTCCTCAGATGGCAATGGATATCATAAATCAACCGATCATTAAAACTTTCGTTAAGAAGTTCAAGTCTAATCTTAACAACAAAGAAAAGTTTGGATCTAAGAAACAGGCTAGAAATGAAGCGTTTGTCTATGCTCTAGCGGTTCATAAGATAAATCCAATGACTTTTATAAACCCAACGCTTCAAATAGATAGCAACGTAATAACTGTTTTGAACTCAGAGTTTGAAAAAATGTCTCCTTCTGCTCGAGAACGTGCTGCAAATGCGTTCTTTATCGATAGAAGTAAGGCATTGTTTGGAAGATCTACAATCAAAAGCAGTAGTGGCTTCTTATTTCAAGTTGTTGAAAGAGGTCTTGCAAAGAACAGTAAGGCTAAAGACATACCTCTTGCTATGAGTCGAGGGTTTGGCGTCAGTGAAATATCTGAAGAAGGAATGCGCCAAGTTCGAGAGGTGTATGATCAGAAAGGCTTTGATCTTGAAACAAATGATCTAAGAACTGTTGCTATTAAACAACAGGAAGCAGCCATGCTAGACGCTTTTGCAACAATAATGGTATACTCTGATCGGTTTACAAACTTCTTGATTCCGTTCAGAAGAGATGCGAATCTACCAAACTCTTTAACTCAGTTGAATCAGTATGAAGAGACTAGGCGGCAACTCATGTCCGAAACTACTTTGTTTACCAAAGAAAGCGTTGTTGCGTTTCATGATGGTAATTATGTTAAGAGCTACATCAAAGTCAATAACGTTCTAAAGAACTTCCAGTCAGCACAGAGTCTGTTCTACACTGAGTTCTCGGATGATGAGATCAAAAACTTTTTCAACTACTTTCCGTTCCAGATCGGTTACGATCAGATCAAAGAATACTTCCCTCACTTCTTAGTTCAGAAGTTTACTCCTGAAATTCAAGAACGAGCTAAACAGTTGTTCTTTGAGGATGGTGCTTATGCGGATTCATTACAAGGTCTTTGGAGAAGGTTCTATACTCAGCTTCAAAAAGAGTTTGAATCCAACCCAAGGTATTCTGGTACTGAAATAGAGCAAGACGTCCTTATTAAAAACATACAGGTCTATGCTAGCGCATATGATTACAACTTTAAGAAGAGCAGAACTCTTCAGACAATAGGTCTTTCAAATCCTAGGATTCAGGGTACTGAGTTGAACTATGTTCAAAAAAGAGTTGCAGAACTTACCAATCCTAAGATGACTGAAAATCAGGATTTAGTAAAAGCTGCTAAGGCATTCTTTGATGCTGCCGCACTCAGCATGATTTTCTTCAATTCGTCAAACAGGTTTTCCGGAATAGGTAAGGTCCTGGTAGATTACCCAGGGTACACACAGCTGATCGATAAAGCCGTAAGAGCTTTTAGACAAAGACCCATCGAGCTTGATAATAGTTCCTTGTTGGAAGAGTTTGCAGAGAGTATTGTTATAGCAAATGCAGGTAACCGCAGAACCCAATACGCTGCGGCTACGACGAGTTTTAGAGCACTTCCGGATCAATTACGAGCAAAGGTTCTTCCTACAAATATTTCTGGTTCCGGAGAACAATTTGACATGTATGAAACGATTGAGGCAGAGGAATTGTTGGATAGCTCTTATGATCCTACAGATCCTACATTGTCCAACGCTCCTACTAATGATCAAACGACTTTGCTGTTTGATACAACTACGGAGTTTGGGCTTACACCAGTTCGTCAAGATCAAAATAACTTTGGGGATCACTTTGTTTATGTAACAGTTGACTTTCCAACTCAACCAGATAAGAATGTGACTATTTCTGAGACAACTACTGTCTTAAAAGTTAAACCAAAGAATGCAACAGTAAACTTTGTATATCGCAGGAGAACTGTTCCGATTAGTCGAACCCCTAGAGGTGGGTATAATTATGGATCGCAATGGACTTATGTTGGAACAGCTCCGCTTGAGTCCTTGTATGCAATTAACGCTCAAGAACTTATGAATAGAAGAGCTCAGGTTGCTAGAGAAAGATTAGATGCTCCAGCGGTTGAAGATGAAATCTTCTTTACAGATCTTGAAGAGTCAAACTCTAGACTGGTCGCTCCAGATTACAGTCGGCTTCTCGATGATCTATTTGACAATGAAGCCTTGTTTACAAAGCGTGGTGAGATTGCAATTGTGACAAATGCGGCGCTCCAGGCAATTCTTGGAAAGAAGACTGCAGAGTCCTTAAGCAAAAAAGTACCTCAGGAAACATTGGTTAGTGGGTTGCAGTCTATATTCCAGCTTGCAAATGGTCAGATGTCAGCAATACCTTCAAATGTTGATCATCCTATGATGGTCGTTTTAAGGGCTATCAATGACACCACAACCAATGTAACCAATGCACAGCTTTGGGATTCGTATCGTGCAACCTTTACACCTAGTGAAGGTACCTCGGTCCACAAAGCAATGGAGATATTTAACGCAGCTCTTGAAAAGAGTGATAAGACTATCGTTAAATTCTACGAAAGAAATACTGAGAACGAACTCAAGAACGAAAAGCAGTTGGCTATTAACCCAAATGCACCTGCTGAAATTCAACCACAGGACAGAAAGCTGTTCGATGAAAATGAATCAGCTTCTGTTGTTGATGCGTTTTATAACTTCGAGACATTCTTCGAAGGCATCGATATATCTGACCCATTAGAAAGACTTGCTTTCTTGAGAGCTGTAGATAACGGAACCATTTCAATTCAATGTAAGCTGTAATGAAGTGTAAGATTGAGGCTCAAAGCTTTGAGCAAGAACAACAGATGTATCAGAATGTCCGAAGCCATCAGTACTTCTGGGGGCATCCTCAGACAATGGCGGGCAACATTAAGCTGTCAGATATTGCATCTTACATTCATACGCTGAATGATAAAGATGAAATCTTAAGCTACAAGAACGTAAACGGAAAGGTCCGAAGTCACATCAACGCTCTTAATTGGGACATCATGACCCCTTCAGCGTTGAGTAAACTCAAAAGAACTACCGGACAGTTTACCGAAGGATCTGAAATGAGTCTTGAAGCTGCTCGTAGTATGCTTACAGGTACCTTATTTCATGATGATATCATGAAAGATGCCTGGGGCTGGGTAATGGAAAGACTTGCTAACCATACGAATGAATCACAAACTTCTGGTGACTTTAAAAAGCGAGGTAAATATCAACTAGCTTATATTCCGGGAGCAACTATTCGAGAATTTGTAGAAGGTGGTATTACAGTTGGAGGTATTGAGCAAAGTCCTGATGGCTTAGGTGCTAGGTTTGGTAGCAGCATTGACGAGATATTTGGTTTAGGTGTTCCTGGAGAGGACTTACAGTACTCAGAGGATAGCTTATTGGGTTATCTAATGTCTAGAGCCGAAAAGGGCGCATACTCTAAAGTCCACAAATTTAAAGCCGCTGGAAAAAATGCTACTGCTAGGGTTACGTTTGATGTCGCTATTATGCCGAACGTAGCTGAATATGTAAGAAATGCGTTTACTACTGCTATAACAACCTTTGCAAAAGCCGGTACCGCCTATAAGAAAGTAGGTATCGAGGATGAGTCAAATCTTCAGCAAGAAGACACTGTCTACTCAGATATGCTTATAGGTACAGAGGTATTTGCATTCTCTCCTCAGCGTAACGAAGGTGGGTTTATTGATCTGATGTTCATATCTGAAGACGGTAAGCGTGCAATCATTGATGACTTTAAGACCAAGAGTGTACTTGCAAATGAAAAGTATGCTGTAGCTAGTCCAATAAATAAATCAAACCAAGGGGCTTACGCAGGTCAACTTCAGACTTACATGGATGCCATGAGGTATTATGGTACCAATCCGTTGATGGGTCAAATCCTTCCTGCAACAATGACCATGAGTCAGCAGAATCTTGAGATTGACGGAGAAAGCAACTTTGTAGTAAATGCGTTTTACCATTCCAGCAACGCACAAAGACTTAATCTTAAGAACTTTCAAAACTATACAACGCCTTTCTCATCATCTCTGATTCCTCAATTAGAGCAGCAAACAATAGTTCTTTCTGACTTCATAGAACAGTCGCTGCAGAGAGGTCAGCAGACAAGAGCTACTCTTAGATCAGCAACTGTTTCGGATGATCCGGATATCAGAAACGACGCTTGGAAAGCCGTTAGAGCAAACGCATTGATTCTTTTTGAAAAGCGAATGAAGGTTGCTAACCAACATCAGGATGCTTTCAATCAGATGATCACCAACTTCAACATTTCTCAGTATATGAGAACTGCTTTGAATTTGGACACTTCGCTTGATTTCTTTCACAACAAGCTAGAAACGTATATAAAAACAGTTCTTACGAATATTCGTAACGAGACAACTCCTTTAGGCTTTATTGAAAGAATGGCCGATGAATTGTTGCTCTATCAAGATCAGATTCAAGAACACCTTCTCCAGATCAAAGCTTTAAAATCAGTTTTTAATGCTGGAGAAAGAGACGTTTATGTTGATGGTTTGATCAGGATGGTCACCACTATTGAAGATCAACCGGGTCTTTCAATGAAAGATACTATTACTGCAATCATTCGATCGATACCAGATACGTTTCTTTTCGGTACCCCTCTTGATAACTTTATTGCTGATTATGAGGCTTCTACCACAGATCCTAATACTCATGCGGAGTTTCTTGAAAAAAGATTTCGCCCTGCATTCAATGCGTTTTATGATAACATCACAACAAGACTTGAGAATGCCGAGTCACATACTCAAAGGTTAGCTTCAGATCTTGTTGTGGCTATGATACCCAATAGCTACATAGAACAAAGCTTAGAAGGTCGGGCCGATAAAGTGGTAGTACGTTCGCTGAGCTGGTGGGATAGAAATCTTACACGACCAGAGCTTATTGACAATCCTCTATTCAACATCATGACCAAGCTTCGAGACCTTAATAACCAAAGGGCTCAGCGGTTGTATGAAGAAAGAATCAAAGAGTTTGACGACAAGCATAAACGTTTTAAAGACTACGCTAAGGATTCCGGACTAAGTTATAATCAAGCAACCTCTTTGCTGATTGACAAATCCAAAGGCATGCTTTGGAATCGTTTTACAGACGAATTCAATCAAGCTAAAGAGAATGCAATTTTGTCTGACGATGATAAGTGGGTAAGAGATCACTTTGAAATCAAAGACTTGGATGCATATCGAGAAGATTTTGAGATTCGTAAAAAACGTTACGAAGAAAACCTACTCCTTGAGGTAGCCTTGTACAACGAAGAGTTGAATAAAGGCGTCTCCAACCCTCAAATTGGATTGCCTGCTGACTTGGTAGAAGAACGGTTGGAAGAGTTTGATATGAGGTATGACCTTACTAAACAGCTTCCTGGAAATGTAATGCCTGCTTGGGCAAACAGATCCAATCTAAAGTACTTGAAGCCGAAGGATATTGTATTCCAAAACTATTCTTCTGAGCAATTCAAAAAGATTCAAAAAAGTGAGGTACTTCTTGATATGTACAATGAGTTTATCAAGATGACCGAAGAGGCAAAGAGTGTTATGGGTGGTGGCAAAGCCTACATTCCTGAAGGGTTTTTTCCAAACGTACGGGCTGACATTTCAGAAATGCTGGCTGACGGTCGAGTTACTAAAGGAGGCGTTACCAAAACATTTGGTATGTCCATGGATCAGTATCTTGAAGAGATGCGAATCGCTCCTATTGACGAGACCATGGGAGTCTATAATGAATCTACTTTTGGTAGGTCAGCAATACCTTTTTCAGGAATGACTCCTTTGGTAAGCCATGAGGGTAATATTTATGCTGAAGGTAACGAAGCCGCATTGAGCAGAAATGCTACTCATAAAAGTTTCGATCTTCACAAAGTAGCCCACTCGTTTATAGACAGTATGTTTCACTATGCCCAGTATCAGTATACTGAGCCCATGGTTTCTGCTTTAAATGACTTTGCTAGGAGTGACCGTTATGTTGAAGAAGTCAAGAACAGAGGTGTTAACGCTCTTACCAGAACAGGTCGTGCTAGGGTAACTGCGGCTAACCAGGTTAAGCCAAGTGCTGAACTTTTAGAAAAGTTTACCCACTACTTCTGGTATGGAGTTCGTTATAAGGATCTTAAAGACGGTAAGGCTCCGGACATGATCCTAAGTAAAGGCAATACTCTTGAGGGTAAGGGTCCAATAACATTGGTTTCTGCAGTACTAGGTCTTCGTAATAAATACTCAAGAAACATATTGAGCTTTGCGGTTATCTCCGGGGCATCTGCAGGTCTTGCGGGTATGACAAATACCTTCATCAATGCAATGGAGAGTCGATACTTTGACGCAAAGACGCTTGGAAAATCTTGGGCAAAGTGGAGTAAGCTTGTTGGAAACCGTCAGCAGCGTGGGATGATGCGTGCAGTTGCATTACACTTTGATTCAGCGTCGGTTTCTACAGCGACATATAACGCCATGAAAGGTACGCAGCTAAAGAATAAACTGTTTTCCGATTGGACTTTATATGGAGCGTTGAGAACTCCTGACTTGATCATTGGAGACATCATAACAGACGCTGTCTTGAACAACTACGGTCTGATGAAAGCTCCTGAGACCGAAGGAAAAAAGCGTACCTACGACACATTAGCAAGACTTCAAGACTTACCGGAAGGTAGTAAGTCGTTGGCTGAAATGATCGAGGTAGACAGTGATGGTAATGTGACGTATGACACGAACATAATTACTGAAAACCAAGTAGGTCAGATCAAAGAAGAGATCCGTAGAGCGATTGCTGAGACCTATGGTCAGCTTTCAGAAGATACATTGTTAGGTGCTCAGCTTAGTGTCATAGGTACTCTTGCAACAACTTTTTCGACTTGGATGCCATCCCTTGCTGCCAAGAGATTTGGACGAACTAAAGTGATTGACTTGGGTAATCCTAAAACAAACTTTGTATCTGTAGGAAGGTATAGGTCTTTGATTTACATGCTTAGAGCAGACAAGCTTAAAGTAAAAGAAGACGGCACCGTTGTAGCTCCAGATGATCTAACCGAGAAAGATCTACTTGAATCCATTAAGCAACACAGTACAAATGTTTTAAGAAACATTGTTGGTACTGCTCGTTACATGCTGACCAAAGCTGCATTCTCTAAAGATAATAATGAAAATCTCCAACATCTTCGTACTGAATTTTGGAAATGGTCTGCTAATAACCCTCAAGAAATTGAAAAGTTAGGACGTCCTTCAGGACTTACTACTGAGGAGTATCAAGAGTGGTTGTTTCAAAAATGGCTTGATGGTGAAAAAGCGGCTCTTAGATCAGCTGCTTTAGAGATGTACATCCTTACTGCTATTTGGACTCTTATGTACTTTGCCAAGTTAGATTACGATGACGATGGTAAAGCTGACTATAAGAAATATTGGGCAGCTCGTATATTCATGAAGACTATTAGTAAAACCCACTCGGAACTTATCTTTCTGTTAGATCCCACTCAAATAGAGATGTTGCTTAAGCAACCTCTTCCGATAACTGGAATGCTTTCGGATCTTATTCGTGTAGGAACAAATAGCGCAGATGAGATCACTGATGCGTTTGTAGGAGAAGATTCACCTTATGATAAGTCGCCTCCTATGTATTATGCTGCAAACTATTTCAGAGGATTTCGCCAAGGTAGAAGGATATTTGAGCCATTTGAGCAAGATATCGAAAGAGGTCTCGATTAATTTGTACCTTTGTAAAACCATAGTGTGTTTGTTTGTTTGTTTTTTTAAGGTTGCTAGGCGCCCCATCATCGGGGCGCTTTGCATTTAAAAGATGTACCGTATGGTATTTACTGG
>Ga0208162_1000450_pt1 | contig 23886 bp, 21 predicted proteins | sample CB_VirMetaG_4_FD_184539 | JGI IMG/M metagenome (GOLD analysis project Ga0208162, IMG submission 184539) | Freshwater to marine saline gradient viral communities from Chesapeake Bay - CB_1508_1M Viral MetaG (SPAdes) (version 4) | ecosystem: Environmental > Aquatic > Marine > Coastal | place: USA... | reverse complement strand
GGAACGTGACCAGTTGGTTGCTGACCTTGAGGAACAGGTACGTGAACTGATGGGTGATCGTCCAATCAACTTGAACAGTCCAGAACAATTGTCATGGGTTATCTACAGTAAGAAACCCAAGGACAAGAAAGTATGGGCAGGACTGTTTGAAGACTTCCGTATGACAGATACGGAGTATCGTAGTACGGTGCGTCAGAATACTGAGACATTGTACAAACAGAAAGCAAAACAGTGCCGTACATGTAATGGTACTGGTCAGATCAGAAAGGTAAAGAAAGATGGAACACTATACGCCAGAACTAACCGATGCAGCAACTGCGATAGCACGGGTTTTATTTATGTTAATATTGTTTCGACTGTTGCTGGGTTAAAGTTCAATGCTCCAACTTCAAAATGGGCTTCAGCCAACGGTTTCGCAACGAGTAAAGATAAGCTTGAATACCTTGAAGGTGTCGCTAGAGAACGTGATATGCAAGACGCAGTGTTGTTCTTACAACGAGTACGCCGTTTGTCTGCCGTTGACACATATCTCTCAAGCTTTGTGGAAGGTATCTCAACACATGTAAAACAAGATGGTAAGCTGCACGTCAGGTTACTACAACACCGCACTGCTACTGGGCGTTTGTCTGGTGCTGATCCTAACATGCAGAACATGCCACGTGGTGGTACGTTCCCCGTAAAACGTGTGTTCAAGTCACGTTGGGATGGTGGTGAAATCATGGAAGCTGACTTTGCACAGTTAGAGTTTCGTGTGGCTGCATTCCTATCACAGGACAAGACTGCCATTGACGAGGTGACCACAGGCTTTGACGTACACTCGTATACTGCACAGGTTATCACTGATGCAGGACAGAACATGTCACGCCAAGAAGCCAAGGCACATACATTTGCTCCGTTATATGGTGCCAGTGGATTTGGTCGTACACCTGCTGAGGCTGCGTACTATGAGCAGTTCACTAAGAAGTACTCAGGTATAGGCAAGTGGCATAAAGAGCTTGCACGTGAGGCTCTGGCTACGGGTAAGATCAAAACACCATCTGGTCGTGAGTTCTCTTTCCCTGATGTTACTCGACGTGCTAATGGTACTGTGACATTTTTCACACAGATTAAAAACTTTCCTGTACAATCGTTTGCCACGGCTGACATTGTACCTATATCCCTGATATACATCGACAAGCTATTAGGGGCTAATCAAATGCAATCATGCATCGTCAATACCGTACACGACTCCATCGTGATTGATGTGCATCCCAACGAAAAGGACAAAGTATTACGGATAATAACAGCAGCCAATGACCGACTGCTTGCTATCGTCAATAAGAAGTGGAAACTGGATTTCAATGTACCACTTTTATTAGAAGCAAAAATCGGCCCGAATTGGCTTGACACAAAAGACGTGTCGTGATATAACTAAGAACTCGCAAACAGAAAAGGAGATTTATAATGAATCAAGTAGCAACAATTAACACTGGTAACTTCAACGCAATGGCAGAAGCAATGGGCATGTCTGTTGACAACAATCAGAAGTCACAGGCAAGTACACTTGCACGTTTACGTATCAATCACTCAGCTATCATGGGTGAGGAAACAGTGAACGGCAAGAAGGTAAAGATGGAAGTTGTATCAGGCGGTACGTACAAGTTGGAAATCCCAGATGGGCCAACATACTATGCACCTACTGCGACTATTCGTCCATACCTACAACGCTTCATGTACAAGCGTTTCATCAAGGGTAGTGATACTACACCTAATCGTTATGTCAAAACATTAATGGCTAACGATTTGAACAATGACATGAAGGACAATGATGGTGGCTTCAACTGTGGTAAACCTGCAGGTTACATTGAAGACTTCAAAGCATTGCCTGAGAAAACACAAGAGTTGATCCGTCAGATCAAACGTGTTCGTGTTATGTTCGGTACAGTGCAACTGCATGACGTTACTGATGCACAAGGTAATCCAGTTGAACTAGATGAACAGGCATTCATCTGGGAGATTGAAAACCGTGATGCATTTAAAACTGCGGGAACACTGTTCAACAAGCTAGGCAAGATGCGCCGTTTGCCAGTGCAGCACAACATCAAAGCTGCAACTGAAGAACGTGCATTACCTAATGGTAGTAAGTTCTATCTGCCTACATTGGCTCTTGATCTGAACGAAACACTTGATGTGCAAGACGCAGAGCAGGAAACATTTGCCAACTTCCTAGCATGGGTGGAGAATTACAACGAGTACATCAAGGGTGCTTGGAATGACAATGCGTACAAGAATGATGACACAGATACAGATACTGTTGAGTCATTTGTAGACATTGACGCAGAGGATTTCGTGTAATGAACCACCCTGCTGAACTAAAGCTGCACCAGTTTATGACTGATGCTGCCAATGGAAAGAGTACGTTCACTGAGGAACAAGCTAAGGATATTGGTGCAGAGGTCGCTGATGCAGTACTTCGTCAGTTCGGCAGTGGTAAGTCACGGGATGAGTTTACACTTAGGATGTCCAACATTGGGCGTCCTACTTGTCAACTCTGGTTTCAAAAGAACCAACCCGATAAGGCATTACCTAAGCCGACTACATTTGTAATGAACATGATGATAGGAGACATTGTTGAGGCTGTTTTTAAAGGTCTGCTTAAAGCTGCTAACGTGGAGTTTGAAGACACTGATAAAGTTAGCCTTACAGTGGGAGATAGTAATGATACTAGGGTTTCTGGCTCTTATGATCTTGTACTAGATGGTGCTGTTGATGACGTGAAGTCAGCATCGCCTTGGTCTTACGCAAACAAGTTTGATTCCTTTGACACACTAGCAAAGGGTGACGGATTTGGTTATGTAGGGCAGCTTGCAGGTTATGCCAAAGCATCTGGCAAACGTGTAGGTGGATGGTGGGTCGTGAACAAAGGCAATGGTGAGTTTAAATACGTACCTGCTGATGGTCTTGACCTCGACAAAGAACTTGATAAAATTAAGTCAACTGTTGAAACGGTGAACAACAATGAGTTCAAACGTTGCTTCAGTCCTGTACCCGAGTTCTTCCGTGGTAAACCCACAGGAAATAAGGTACTAAATGATAATTGTCGTTTCTGTGATTTCAGATACGAGTGTTGGCCCAACATGGTTGAAGAACCATCACGGGTAAGTAAAGCAAAAGACCCCAAGACGGTGGCATACATAGAGGATTAATTATGTTAGGTGATGATGAAATTAAAGAACTTCAAGATGAAATCAAAATGCTTGAAGAACAACTGCGTGAACGTAAACGTGAACTCAGTGAGAAACGATACGCAGGTTTACGTGCAGCAATGGAAGCACGTAAGGAAGCAGATCAGCTATTGAGTGAAGAACTCAAGGCATTAGGTGTACGCCGTGTGAACTGGCATCCGTTTATCTAATGAACGGTAAGCAGTTCAAGGCTGCGTTAAAGCATGGGTATAGGAGTGGGCTAGAGATCAAAGTAAAAGATTACTTGAAGGAGAAGAAAGTCAAGTTCAAGTATGAAGCCATCAAGATTGAATGGGAAGATTTGATGTACCGCACCTATACCCCTGACTTTATACTTGCAAATGGTATCATCGTAGAAGTGAAAGGAAGGTTCACATCAGATGATAGGCGCAAACACGTAGCAGTAAAGAAGCAGCACCCTGATCTTGACATACGATTTGTATTTGAAAACAGTAAACGTAAGTTAAGCAAAGGGGCAAAGACAACATACGCCATATGGTGTGAAAGAAATAAATTCTTATATGCAGATAGGGTTATTCCAGAAGAATGGTTGAAAGAGAAAGGTGTTGACAATCATCCAGACTTAGTAGTATTTCCTTATGACAAAATAAAAAGGAGCTAAACATATGCTAAATTCACTAATAAACTTTAACCCTAATGATTTCGTTATCCGTATCTCACCAGAAGTGGATGACAATGGAGATTGGACAGGTGACCTTACAGTAGGTATGCTGACAACAGATGATAACACAATGAAAACAGATGACTTTGCACATCTGAAAGTGTTGACTGACATGTTGATTGCTGCTATACCTTTAATGGAACAGGATCATGATGTAAGGCGTAAGCTATTCAAGTTAGTTGATCAGATTGATGCGGATGGAATGGCAGAAGAGAAACCGTTAGTTGAAGAACGTGACGGTAACGTAGTTAAAGTAAACTTTTAGAAAGGAGATACGAATGGTAGACAATGTAAACAACCCACCACACTATAATCAAGCAGGTATTGAATGCATTGATGCCATTCGTGCCGCCACTGGTGATGGATATCAGTACTATCTACAGGGAAACATTATGAAGTATCTGTGGCGATACCGATATAAGAATGGCGCAGAAGACCTAAAGAAGGCACAGTGGTATTTGACCAAACTTATTGAGGATGTAGATGATAGTTAAAGTATTCTTAACCCTGAACATAGATGAAGATGAATACCCAGTTCCTGTAGACGGAGAAGTTGATGAAGAAATTGACCAAAGTTTGCGGGAATTTATTTATGACATTGATGGTATGTCAATCAAAGCAATTAAAATAATAACGGAGTAATGCTTATGGAAACTTATGGACCAACACTAAAAATATCAGAAGAGATTCATGCAATGAAATACCGTAGCAAGGGTGAAACATTTCGTGAAGCAATGACACGTGTAGCTGAAGCACTAAAAGATACTGAAACACATTTTAATAACTTCCGTACAATCCTGTATGAACAACGCTTTCTACCTGCAGGACGTGTGCAATCAGCAATGGGTGCACCTCGTCGTGTAACACCGTACAACTGCTTTGTGTCAATGACAATTGAAGATAGCATGGACGGTATCATGGAAGCTGCTCGTCGTGCAGCAGAGACAATGCGCCTTGGCGGTGGCATTGGCTATGACTTCAGTACACTACGTCCACGTGGTACACTGATCAAGTCACTGGACAGTAAGTCATCTGGTCCTGTGTCATTCATGGGTATCTTTGATGCTGTGTGTCGTACCATTGCATCTGCAGGGCATCGTCGTGGTGCACAGATGGGTGTACTACGTGTGGATCATCCAGACATTGAAGAGTTTATTACTGCCAAGAATAACTCTGATACACTAACACAGTTCAACATCTCTGTAGGTGTGACGGATGAGTTCATGACTGCGGTAAAAGAGGATAAAGACTTTGACCTAAAGTTTGATGGACGTGTATACAAAACGGTAAGTGCTCGTGCATTATGGGATCAGATACTACGCAGTACATGGGACTGGGCAGAACCTGGGATTCTATTCATTGATCGTATTAATAAAAAGAACAACCTGCATTACGTAGAAACTATTGCAGCCACAAACCCCTGTGGTGAGCAACCACTACCGCCCAATGGTGCGTGTCTACTAGGTTCATTTAATCTAACAAAGTATGTACTAGAGCATGATGGTAAGTACGTATTTAATATGAACCAACTACGTAATGATATTCCTCATGTGGTACGTGCTATGGATAACGTTGTGGATCGTGCTACTTATCCACTGGTAGAACAAAAGGCAGAGGCAATTAGCAAACGCCGTATGGGTTTAGGGGTAACAGGAGTAGCTAATGCCATTGAAGCATTAGGATTTGAGTATGGTAGTGATCGTTTCCTACAGACATTAGAAGAAATTATGGGAGTGATCAGGGATGTTGCATATACTACGTCAGTTGAGCTTGCTATTGAGAAAGGTCCGTTTCCTCTCTTTAGTCAAGCATACCTTGGGTCTGACTTTGCTAAGTCTTTGCCTACTAATATACGTGATCTCATTAGCACTCACGGTATTCGCAACAGTCATCTTCTTTCGGTTGCACCAACAGGAACTATCAGCTTGTCAGCCGACAACGTATCCTCTGGGATTGAACCAGTCTTCTCCCATTACTACGATAGAACTATCCAAACCTTTGATGGACCCAAGGTTGAACGAGTAGAAGACTACGGCTATCGTGTGTTTGGTGTAAAAGGTAAGACTGCAGATGAACTGTCAGTGTTTGATCACGTCAAGGTACTGAACGTAGCATCACGGTATGTTGACTCTGCGTGTTCAAAGACATGTAACACAGGGGATGATGTAACGTGGGAAGAGTTTAAGCAGGTGTACATGGATGCATACGATGGTGGTGCATCAGGGTGTACAACATTCCGTGCAGCAGGTAAGCGGTATGGTATCCTGAATGCATCTGCCTCTGAGGACATAGTAGAAGAGGAACCAGTAGAGGAAACGCAAGACTATGTAGATGAAGGTGGTGCTTGTTACTTTGATCCTGCCACTGGCTTACGTCAGTGTGAGTAGAAATCGTAAGCAGCTAGGCACTGTGCCATCACCCTGCGTGAAGGTCTGTCGTATAGACAACGATGGCTTTTGCGTGGGGTGTAAAAGAACTATTGACGAGATACGGGATTGGTGTATAATGTCAGAGTACGAACAACAGAAACTTTTATTTGAACTAATATGGAGGGCCGACAATGGGAACACGTAAACAATTTAGCCGTGCACTATACGAAGCATATGATGCACCTGCAAAAGAAAAACTTGCAGAGTATCTAACAAGTGCAGGGCATGAGATAACAGACATGAAGGAGAATTATAATGTGGATATTGTATCAACGAAAAAAGATTATACATACTTTAATGAAGCTGAAGTAAAGCTTGCATGGAAAGGTGACTGGCCTACCGACTGGAAGGACATTCGTATTCCTGAACGTAAGGGACGTTTACTTGCAAAGTATGAGGGGGAGAATGGGGTGCTTAACTTCTACATCTTCCGTAAAGATATGAAGCAAGCTTGGCGTATCAAGGATACTAGCTTGACAGAGGATCGTCTACGTGAGGCACATGGACGTAACATCCTCAAGGGCGAACTGTTCTATCACATTCCGTACACAGAAGCAGAATTAATCAACGTAGCATAAGGAGAATGCATATGAACAAACAACTAACTCGCAAACAACGTGGTCTTGGCAAATATGATGCACCGTTAAAATTTCAACACGAGAAAGGCTACAAGGATTTTCGGCAGGGGCGTGTCGTTAATCCATTCCCTGATGATACAATGCAACACAGGGAGTGGGAACGTGGGTTTAACAAAGCCTACTACGAGCAGTTAAAACGGGTGAAGGAGTATGAACAACTTACAGGAAGAGGCTAGAGCATTTATGGAAAGTAAATACGAGAACCTAAACTTCAAGTCATATCAAGATATGGCATCGGAGACTGCGATCTATAAGCATGAACATCAAGTAATCTACCCTGCACTAGGTTTGGCGGCAGAGGCAGGTGAGGTTGCTAATAAAGTCAAAAAGATTTTACGTGATGGGAAGTTTGATCGTGAAGCAATAGCAGACGAAGTGGGAGATTGTCTGTGGTACATTGCTGCACTATGTCGTGATCTAAATGTAGACATGACTGAGCTTGCGAAGAATAATTTACGTAAGCTACATGACCGAAAGGTAAGGGGTGTCCTCTCTGGTAGTGGAGACAAGCGGTAAAAATTAGGGGGCTGTAATGGCCCCCTTTGTTTTAATCAAGATAGTGTATCTTACAGTATTCGGCATACTCCATCAAGTCTTCTAGGTTTGTAATGTCAGGTAGCCTACCATCATTGTTATCTTTAAACGTTACAATGCCATAACGTCTATCCTCTTTACTTAGACGTGACAGTTCGTCTACAACTACAGCTACGGGAGATACGTCACCTAAATAAGGATCATTAAACTGTTCTCTTAGCTTAATAGCTGAATTACGAATCTCTTTTCTAGCAAGAAGGTGCTGTTCTTTTTTATCATTTGGATGCATTTCTTCAGCGAACTCTTTTGCGACCTCTACTAGCGTTGGAAATGCTGCACTTATATACTCATTCTCTGCTATTTTATTTGCATTTACAAGAGACTTACTACCCAATTCATATGTTGCATCTTCATACCCTATTTCTTTTAGGTAGTCTGTAATATCACTGTCTCTTTTAGTAATAGTAAGACCCAAGTAAAGTCGCCAAGCACTGTCTGGTCTTTGTATCTTACCTTTGTCAATAGCAACACGTTGATTAAGTTCTTCTTCAAATGATGGGGCCGCAGCACCACGTTGAGCAAATACTTCATAGAAAGCACGTACACCAGAATCCTCTGCAAAGGGTAGATTTGCATCGCTTGGTATGCTCCCCTTAAAGTCCTTAGCTTCCTCTCCACGTATGCCTTGTACCCTTTGTGCTTCAGTCAACTGGAATGCAGGAGTAATATATGTTGCAGCATATTGTCCTACTAAACGTCCAATAGCTTTCTTTCTTGCTTCATCATCAATAATATCTTCTGTACCCTTAATGATATTACCAATTTCTTCAACGAAGACGTTACCTACACCTGTACGGGCAGTGGTTCCAAGCCACGTTTCTGCAAGCTCTGTCCCGTTCATGCCATACCAAGTTTCAAGTGTCCCTTCCTGCTGACGTGCAATAAAATCAGTGATCCACCCCATTTGACGCAAAGGAAACTGTGCGGATATATCGACTTGGTTTTGGTCATCTGCAACCATAGTATAATCGTTAGTACCATACTGTTGTTTTACTTGATACAGTGCCGACATAGTGGCAATACCAACTAAGTTACGGGTAATGTCCTGCCTATCACGAGCAGTAAGCCCTGCATCACGGGACTCTTTACTTACAGCTTTACGAATAGGCACAAGCATAGCACCGCCTGTGTTCTGTGCCATATACTCCATAGCATTAAACATAAAACGTGGGAAAGGCACAACTGCAGTCAAACCTGTTTTAGTTATAATTTCTGTAGTTCTTTTAAAAGGTTCAAAGTCTGGTTGTTTTGCATATGTAACATCTAATGCTTTATTTACAGATGTCTCTATCATACTCTCAAATGTAGGTGCATCCTTGTTTGGTCTTACACTAGGTGCAGACTTCATCATGTCTTCTATCTTACCCTCTTTCAGGGCAGTCTGTAGGTCCATGTTCCAGTTTACTTTTACCTGACGTTCAAGTTCTCCAAGAAAAGTTGCACGACGAATCATGTGTTCTTGCCAACGGTTAGGGCCGTTAAGAGTCCATACTAAGTCTTCTGCTCGTGTCATAACCTTGTCGTATTGTTTACCAACAAAAGTTTGTGCCTTGCCCTTTTGTGTATACTCTTGTATCTCAGCAAACTGATTAAACATACGTTCAAACTGTTCAGCAAACTGAGGTCTGTCTAGTATGTAATCAGTAAATTCTGCTGCTCTCTGTTGATCAGCCATGATATATCGCATGTTTCTGAAAGCACCTGACCACGTACCATCACGAATAAGTGGGTTCACTGCATTATGAAACTTCAATAAGGACTCACCCTTACCTACACCTGCAGTACGAGCATTGCCATATGTCAGTAGTGCAGTGTCCATAACATCTGCAAGACTTTCCATAGGTGCTCTAATCAAACCTGACTGGTAGTTCCGTACTGCTGTAGCAAGAGAGGAAACCATCAAGCCCCTACGTAGGTTTTCAGCACGTAACACAGTACCTGACCACAATCTGCCAAACGCACGTTGTGTTTCAATCTTTGCTTTTAGCTCCTGTGCTTCTTTTACACTCTTTGGTTTATGTGTAGCCATCTGTGATAGACGGTTCATTATTCTGCCAGCTTCTGATCCTGAACCAACAACACCAAGCACATACTCCTCAAAAGCAAGTCCGTTTTTAGTTAGTTGTTCTAATAATTCTTCTGAACCTAGTAGGTCTTCATTCATAGTAAGCTCAAACAACTTATCAACTAATCTTTCATCGCCTTTAGTTTTTAAAGCTTCAGCAAACTTTTCATTTTTCTTTAGGCCAACAACGACAGACACAAACATGTCCATTTTTTCTGGATCAAGGATTGGTATAGCTAAGGATTCATCGTTAATTGCGTAGTCTGTTAACTTAACAGCCTTATTATCCGTACCAACAAACCCCATGTCAATAAAATAATCGCTGACTTTTGCCTTGCCTGTTTCTCGTACAAGCTTTGGGTCCACCCTTAAATTACCTTTATCATCTGTTGTAGATATAGTGACGTTAAAACGTTCTTCAAACTCTTTAATAATCTGATTACGCACGTCTGGATTGTCCCGTGCCATTCTACGGGTAGCCTTTTTAATGTCGTAAGCACGTGAGTTTTCTGCAGCCATAGCCGCCATCACATCATTGTATGCGCCTCTTCCACCACTTAGTCGTTTCCATCCAGCGTTTACACTTTTAGTTAATACTCTAGCACCAGGGACTGCAGTAGCTAAGTTTAGTCCTGCATTTAACGCATCAAATGCTGCAGCTTTATAGTTACCTGCACGAATATTTTCTTGCATGTCTCCCCAGTTATGTGGCACTTCCATAAAGGCGTTTACTGGATCCCAAAATTCATCTTGAAACATTAGCTGATTAAATGTTTCTACACTCATGTGGCCTAATTCTACAGGTAAAAAAGCATTACGTGCGACCTCACGCATGTAAGCATTTCTGTTGTTTAAATAGTAGTCTGCCTTTTCAAATGCCCTATCTACCAACTCTTTTCTCTGGTCAGTAGTAAGTATAGCAGCCTCTGCTCCTGTAGCAGCAAACATATCACCACCTAAACCTGCTTCGTAATCTGCTATTGCTTCAGCCACTTTGTTATCATATTTTTCTTGTGTCCAATTACCCTTGTCTAATTTTTCTTTTGCATTTTCAAAAAACTTATTATAAAAATCTAATTTTTCTTGAGTAGCTGCATCCATTTCTTCTGCAATAATACCCTCGCCACTATCAATGGCTTCGTAACGTTCTAGTTTTAGGTCAGCAATAAGTTGGGGAAGAGTCATACCCTCTCTTGCTTGTACTCTTTCTTGTTTTGTTCTTTCTGTAGGGGGAAGTAATAAAAACTCTTGCATTTCATCTAAAGGAAATCCTGCAAGTAAGTTTTCTTCTGCATCAAGACGTTTAAAATCTAGTATTTTAGTCATATCAGCAGCATCTTGACGTTCATATAAAGATTCATACGCATCATCAATAGTGGTAACAGGCAATTCTTCAATCGCCCGTTGCTCTTCGGGTATCTCTACTTGATTTTCATCAGGATAGACTGGATCATTATCTGCCGTAGTCGTATACTCTAGTACGTCTTCATCATTAGTAGACGTTACAGGAGCAGACTCAGTAACAGTTTCTTCATCGTCATCTATTAATTCAAAATCTGCCATGTTTAAGAACCATAAACTCCTGCATCAGCCCAACCACTTTCTATTGTGTTTCCATTAATATCATAAGTATTGCCTGTAGGTAAACCTGTCCAAACAAAAATTCTATTAACGACATTGCCATCTATTTTTACTTTCGCAACAACAACATCACCGACTTTATATTTTCCGTTATCTCCATCAACTATAGCATCTCTATAGTTCATGGGAATAATATTGTTATCAGCATCTCTCTGTACTTTTAAATAACCAAACTCTTTAGTTTTTTGATCTGGCGCACCGTCACTAAAAACAATACCTCTGGCATAAGTACGCAATTTTCTGTCTGCCTCCACTCTAATGCTTTCAGCACGTTGTAGCATTCGTTTATCTACAACTCCTGTGTCTCCTATTGTTGCAATATCTTCTATTCTATTTGCGGCAGAAAGCTGTGCTACATATTTGACACCTTCTCTACCTTCTAGCTTGGCTGTGATATTACCATTTATATCTGTGACAAAATCATAAGAGCTGTAGGCTTCGGTTAGTTCATCTTTTTGAACTCGTGCATAACTGTCATCATTAAAGTAAGAAGTATTATCTGCTGTATCGTCTTTACTTCTAGCAATCTCTTCTTCTAATTGTTTTTCCCATTCTCCTAGTACTGTAGTGTATTTTGATATATCATCAGCATCATTTCTATCTTTAGCATCCTGCAATAAACTAAAAGTACCTGCATATCCTGCAGCAATACTTCCATACTGTTTTACTTCTTTATCTTTATCTTCACCCAAAACACTAGTCATAATATCTGTTTGTAATTCAAAAGGTTCTGCTGTAGTATATTTACGTTTAAGAGGTTGACCTAGACTTGCAGCCATAGCAGCTTCATTTCGTGGGTCTTGTAGATCACTAGAGAATAGACTACTGTCTAGCATAGTATCAGGATTAATTCCTTTTGCTAAAGCCTTTCCTCCCCAGTCTACGTATTGAGAGACTACAGAGCTACCACCTTTTGCAACCCATGCAGCTTTAGCATCAGACAAACCAATAGCTTTTAAAGAGGCAATACGTTCATCTAATGCCTTACGATCAGCCCTACGTTCACTAGCACGTGCTAAACGCAGACGTGTGGCCTCTTCTTCCGCAAGCATATCAAATTTAAACTGGCGTTCTTCCGCATCCTCAATGCCTTTAACTATTCCAGTAGACATTCCACCTATAAATGCTCCAAAATTAAACCCCATCTTGTGTTCTCCGTGACATTAACCCACCACTAGGTGGTTCCGTATCCATTTGATCTGTTTCATTAGACATAAGTTCTTCTTCTTCAGGAAGTTCCCCACGTTCTTTACGTGCCTTAGAGACAGAAAGAGCAACAGCAGAATCAGAGGGTTTGTCTGGGTCTTCTGTTTCTTTTGAACCAACAGTATACTCTATTTCTGCTTCATCTGCTAAGTAGGCCATAGTCTCAATAAGTACAGGCATTACTAACATACCTACATCAAGACTGTGTTTACCCTCCATAACCCCACTACTTTGTAATGCATTTGCAATTGTGGTAAGAGGAATACCATTTTCCATTACGTCTAATAGATCACTTAAATTGTCTGGGTCAGTTAGTCTTGGGATATAAAACTCTAATGCTTCTTCAACAGTTGAGTATTGAGGAGGCTGTTGCCAAGGACGATTACCTAACTCAGCAGTTAGTGATTGTCCTGCAATAGGTGCATCTAAAAGTGGACTAGGTGTTTGAGCCATTTTTTAACCCTTCTCTTGCCTTACGTATCTCTGCCACGTAACTAGCAACTCTGTCTGTAACAGACAGGTCTTTACTTTGTTTTTTATTTACAGGATTACGTGCAAGCAATCCGTTACTTGTGTTACGACTACTTGGCTTTTCCTCTTTCGGCAAAACCAAGTTGTTCATTACTTGATATCCTATATTCATGTCTTTATCCTAATCCAAATGCTTTGCCTAAAATACTTCCACCTATAGAACTGCTCAAATCGGCGGTAAAGATTTTACCAATTAAATTACCAAATCCACTTGAAGATTCTGCATCAGCTTTAAACTGAGCAATGTCAAACTGAGTATCAGCTTGTAGCTGTGCTATAGCCTGTTGAGATATTCTTGCTCTTTCATTTTCTGCAGATGTCCAAGCCCACTCCATATTGTCTGCGTAGAACTGCCATAGATTATTGTAAGCAGAACTAGATAATCCTAGTAAGCCTTGTGCGTTAAGCTCATTAGCACGGTTAACTGCTGCAGTATCTGCAGTTGCAATCTCTCTACGCCATTGTGCATTTGACTGGTCAATAATCAAACGGTTCTGTGCGTTGAACTGATCACGTTGGTTGTTAATCTCTGCGTTAAAACGTTCAATTGTGTTTACCTGACCTGCATTAAACTGTGCCTGTGCATTAGCTTGTGCCGCATTAAACTGTGCAGTGTTACTCTGCAAGCTTGCAAAGAACTGATCAACTTGGTTTTGTGACGTAGCATTAAACTGTTGTGCCGCATTGAGTGCGGCTTGGTCAGTAAACAATGACTGAACACGTTGTTGTGCTTTAAACAATTCTGTCTGTTGTTGATTAGACAAGTTAGTAAGATCAGCTTGTAAGAAGTTCTGAGCATTTTGTACAGCAGCTTGCTGACGATTGTTCAGATTAGACATGTCCAAGTTAGCTAATGCAGATGCTTCTGCCATTACCATAGCCTGACGATTTGTCAGGTTGTTTAGTTCCATTGTATTTGCAATACGTGAGTTCTCTAGTGCTACTTGTTGTTCAGCAGTAAAGTTCATGTTTGCAATATCACTAATTTTAGCTGCGTTAGCTACACGAGCTTGGAATGCTTGATCAAACTCTTGTCCCAAGAACTGTGCACGTTGTTGTGCAGCAAGTATAGCACGTTGCTGGCGGTTAGACAAGTTCTGTTGTTCAAACTGTGCAGTTACCTGTGCGTCCATCTGTGCGATAGGCAATGCAGATTCCATAGCAGCTTGGATTACAGCTTGACCTGCCAAGCTAGATGCTCCCAGTCCACGTGCAGACAATGTAGCCATTGCATTACGCATTGAACCTGCTGCCCATGCAGGTGTATTACCACCTTCAAACTGAGCCATAAGTGTTTCTAGCTGACCTTGTACGGTAGCTTGCTTAGTAGGTGTAGCAGTTGCAGCTTGTATTTGTTCGTTAAATGCTGCAGCAGTTTGTGCGTTAGCTACACCAGAAATAAGCTCACTTTCACCTGTCACAGGATCAGTTTCAATTTTACGTTGTACAGGATTATTCATCAAGATACCTGTACCCTGTGCAGCTTCTACGTTAGATACAGATGTACCTTCTTGTTGTGCTGCAGTAATAGCAGCTACCTGCCCTAGTTGTGCAGCTTGTGTTTGATTTACAGTTGCACCAATAGCACCTGCAGCTTCAACAGGTGACATCAAAGCTGCCTGTCCTGTCATAGGCATCATAGACTGTTCAGTTGCGGCTAGTGCGGTAGGTAGTGCAAGTGATCCTCCTACCTGACCTGAGTAAGGTGACACAAGTTGACCTGCAGTTAGCTGTGTACCAGTTGGAACTACAGTTGCACCAGTAGGTAACCCAGGGGTCTTAGCCATCTGCTCTTGTACTTGTGTTAAGTTCATGCCTGTTAAATCAGGTTGTTGTGGAATATATTGTTGATTTAGTACACGAGGATCGTATTGACCTAATGATACTGTAGTAGACTGAGGTGGTGTTGTTGCTGCAGTAGTTACATTATTTGCCGCATTAGAGGTTTGTTGTGCAAACGTATCTTGTGTTGTTGTATTAGTGTTTAAATTACCTAAAACATTAGGAAAGTTAACTAAAGGGTTAGATGCTGTAGCTGTGTTTGTACCTGTACCCATACCTGTACCTACATTATACCCATCACCTGTAGTCCAACTAGAACCGTTCCAAGTATATACAGTATTTGTTGTAGGATCAGTCACAGTTTGTCCTACAGTGCTTCCTGGACCAATAGTAAAGTATGCAGGAATATTACCATAAGAAGGAACACCTGCTCCACCTGCAGCTTTAAGTAGTTTTTCTTCATTTGGATTTACATAAGCAAGTCTATGTGGTTCACCACCAATCATAGCTTGTTTAGGAACCATGCCACCCTCTGCCATTTGACGAGCACGAGTAGTGTAGTTATCCATCTTTTGTTTCTTATCTGGATTGTCATTCAAGTACTGATCAAAGCCACCCATGTCACCTGAGTAACCAAGGTTCTGTGCAATACGTTGCAATGCCTCTGGTTTAAATCCACCAAACTTATTACCTGACGGTGTAGGAATTGGTGGTACAATACCCCCTTGGTTCATGTTAAACTGAGGTGTATATGGTGTTACTGGTTGTGGTATAGGTGCTTGCACTTGAGGAACCTGTGGTTGATATGGCATCTGCGCTGCAGGTTGTTGATCTACAGGATAGAACCCAGATGGAATTGGTGTCTGTGGTTTACCATTTACAAATGTAATACTTGTAGTCATACCTGTATTATTACGATACATGCGTACATCATATGACTGTTGTGCAGGAGCTTGTGGTGTAGGTGTAGTTGTTTGACCAATAGTATATGTCTGTGATGGTTGTGTACTCAACATGCCTGTACCTGCAGGTTTAGTGAATGTACCTGTCATAGGGGTCATAGTAGGTGTTTGCATACCCATACCTGTTTGGTTCATATATGTAGGCATAAACCCTGAACCTTGATAACCTTGTGGCATTTGGTAAGATACAGTCTGGGGTAGTTGCTGAGGTGTAGTCACAGCTTGATTAGCAGCCATAGATACAGCATCTGTAGCTGTTTGTTGCTGTGTTTGATCACCTGTTACTTGTGTACCTTCAGTACCAACTTGAGTTGTTTCAGTACCTGTTGCTGTGCCACTAAGTGTTTGTCCAGTTATAATTTTATAGCTGTCTATTGTGGGAGTAATACCCGTAATTAAACCCTCTGTACCCCATATATCTTGAAAATTATTCCAAGGAGTATAGCTGTTTTGTAAATCTCCAAAAACTTTTAGATTACGTTCAAGATCAACTTGATCCATTCCGTATTGTTTCATAGAGTTCATAACATCTCCAACCCAATCAATGTTTTGAACACCAAAATTTATTAGTGTTTGTTTCATTATTTCAGGTTGGCTAGGATTTATGACCCTAAGATTAGTTCCGTTATTTCCTACAATAAATAAAGCAGGTGGTACAGGTACGGGATTACCATCTGCTCCTATAATTGTATTACCAGCTTCATCTACTTCATATCCACCAGATTTATACTGTACTGTAGTGCCACCATACATTTGAGATGTGGCAATTCTTGTAGCTGCAACAAACCTATCAGAATTAAACGAGCCAGTATCAGGGTCTATAGCAGCAGTAGTAATCGCATTCCAATCACGTGTGTCTTGATTAGAACCTACAACACTATACAAAAGCTCACTACTCTGATTGGTGTATTTTGTCCACTCAGAGCTATCCATAGTGCCGTACAACTGTTCAATAGGAACACCTGCAATCATTTCAGTCATTTCACGGCTGTTAGGCTTACGTGGATTACCTTGTTTAGCAGAGTGCACATAACTACCTAGATAATCATCATCTACCCAGTTAGGGATAGCAATACCGTCAACGACACGGCCTTCTTTTTGCCCTACGTATTGAGCATATTCAGCTTGTACTTGTAGACCAGAACTTGATGTAGTTGTGTTTACATTAAAATTATTTGAATTATTATTATTATTGTTGTTTGTAGTGTTTGACGAAGAAGAGCTAGAACTAGAACTGTTAGCAGAAGGATTATAGTTCTTTACTTCATCCACAGATGTTACCCCTGCCTCTGCATATGCAACCCCAAGATTAGGGGAGTTTATTCTATTCTGAATCTGAGATGCAGTAAGATTTTTACCTGCGATAGGATCATATATTCTTGACATATTGTTATACCTTTACTTACCCATCGTCATCCATACCGCACCTGCGATAAACGTCAGGACTCCAACGGTAGCTAATTTTACTATTGTAGACCAGATAGACTTACGAGTGTCACGCCATGCTTCCAACAAGCTACGCATCTCTGTAATATCTCTTTGTGCATCATCGTCTAGTAAGCCAATAGAACGTAGGGCTTCTTTAGCTCCACGCCTAGCTGCACGATCTAGCATATCTTCTATTTCTTCTGGAGAAAGTTTGATGTCACTCATAGTTTAACTCGTCTGTAATACTTTGTCAAGCACTGATTAAGTCGGCTAAGTCTCTTGCTTTGGTCATGTTATGCGTTTCCTTCTGTAATAAGAAGCTTAGTTGCTGATAATGCTCTGCCAACTTTTATTGCATCAGTTGTTGTCGTTGCTAATGAGCCATCAGTCTGAACGTAATACGTTGAGCCAGCAGTCAATCCGCTTTGGTTTTCGTCAGTAGACCCAACTACAAGTATGTCGCCACTTGCTGCATTAGATATTGCTTCTGATGCAAAGCCAATCCAGTCTGCGTTGTTTGAACTTGTTGTAGCAGATTGAAATGCTTTAATCTGAATATTTCCACTATTAGGCTCAATAATCCCTGCAAACTTAGATACATTTGGCATTGAAACAATCGCAAGAGCTTCACCTGTGTTCACACTTGTATATAAATCAGATTCAGTGTTTGCCGCAGTAGGGGAAGAACCACTTGTTGTTATTCTTCCAACAATCATATTTGTTGAAGCACCTAGTGATCTGCGTCCATAGACAATCTTCTTAGAAGCAGAGTCATATCGCATATCACGATACCACTGGCTGTGCCACCCATCAATGTTTACAACAGTTGTTGAGCCACCAACAACAGAAATAGAACTACCACTTACATCAAGTTGTTTAATTCCAGCACCAGATGCGTAATCAAACATCACCACAAAACAAGCATCTTGTGGATTAAACTCAACAAAAGAATAATTTATATAACCACTATTATAAAAAGTATTAGTTGCGTGACTTGTTACCGCCCCATTAGATGTTGATGTTGAAAAGTAATAGTAATACCCATAATCGGACACAGCACCATTACGCAAAACAACAAGAAACCTGTTGTTATTACTATCCCAAGCCATACTTAAATACTCACTATTTCCTATAGCACTAGGAGAAACTTGAGCATAACCAACATTAGAAAGAGTAGGACTTGTTGTACCTGAAACACTAAAAGTCATACATTGCAAAGTACTATTATTTTCCATCCAAGCAAATCTAAAGTGATTGTCTGTAGTAGATGAAGCTATAGCCATTTGCTCTTGGCCACTTGCTCTAACTGTTGTATATTGTGTCTGACTTGTTTTAGCATACTGAAATAAATTGTTACTTGTATAAACATATAAAGCGACAAGTCTGCTATAACCAGTGCTATCTTTCCAAGCCACCAAAACATAGCCTGTACTTGGGTTATAATCAGAAGTTAAAGACTGACCCGCAAAACCATCACCTATAAAAACATTACTTTGTCTTGTAGACCAAGTATCGTTATTGCTATCATATATCATACTGGTCATATACACATCACCACCAGTATTCCAAAAATAAAATACTGTTTTGGTGTCTTCGTGATAATGCATATTTCCACCAAACCCATAGTCAATGTTGTTAGGGGAAATAGTTATTACATTACTGTTAAAGCCAACAATTAAAGGTGTTTGCTCTGTAACGGTTTCTTGAACAGCCTTAACAGTACCATTTGATTGCAACACTACAGCATCACCCGCACTAATTGCACCATCAGCCGTTGCAGTGATTGTACCACTACCAGCAGCAGCATCAGCCCATGTTGGTGCGGCACCAGAGCCGCCAGATGTTAGAACTTGTCCAGATGTACCGTATGTTGCACCACCAATGCCTAGCTCACCAGATGAGCCAATGCGGAAGCGTTCTGTGTCATTAGTAGCAAAACGAATGTTTGTGTTGTCTACGTTATAAAGATACGCATCACCACCAAAAGCATGTGCGTCACTTGTTTTACCTACAGTAAACAAACCACCATCCGTTGTGTACTTGGTGCGAACCTGTGCCGCAGAACCTGTATTTGTGTTTGTCAATTCTATGTTTGTTTCAGCGTTTTGAGACACATCTACATCTAACGCACTGCTAGGCAAAGTCGTCCCAACCCCAACATTACCAGAACTGTCAATAGTCATACGTGCTGAGTTGTTAGTATAGAAAAGCATGGAAGCATTTTCTTTATTATTAATACTAACATTACCACTTGTAGCCATACTTATAGTTAGGCCATCTGATATAGTATTTCCTACTGTATCGTTGGATAAACGTATTGAAGTAAAGTCAGGAGAACTTACATGAAGCTCAGATTGAGGAGAACTAGTTCCAACCCCAACATAATTGTTTGTGCTATCAATAACTAAAGTATCTGTGTCAAATGTAGCATCGCCTGTAAACGTAGGACTTGCTAGTGGTGCTTTTAAGTCTAGCTGTGTTTGTACGTCAGAGTTAACCCCTGCTACGTTGTTTAACTCAGCAGCCGTAACTGTAAGATCACTTATCTCAGATACACTAACAGCACCATCTTCAAGTATGCCACCAGTAGATACTGAATCTGCTAAATCTCTTGCTTTACTCATATTGTGTATCCTTCAAGTATATCTTATTCAGGCTTCGTAGGCCAGTCAGCTTCTTCTAGGTTAGGCCAGTTAGCATGGCTTGTGATGTCACGTAGAGCCTGACGATAGGTAGTCATCTCAGCAGACATAGTTACATCTGAGAGTGCATAGAAGTCTGTTTCAGCTAGTTTAGCATCACGAGTAGCACGGTTAGCTGTAGCTGTACGTGCATCTAGTGTAGCCTGATAAGCAGCTTCGTGTTCAGCTTTAGTAGTTGTAACACCATCCTCATCAGTGGTGTCTTGGAACATGTCACGGGCAACGTAGTTCTCCACCCAGTTACCGTTAGCATCTTGGACAACACCATCACGCACTGACACCTGATAGTCGCCTACTGTAGCCGCAGGGCTGCGTAGCACTGGGTCTAGGTCTAATGCGTCTAGGGTTGCTGCTTTCCAGACCCGTGGCAGGGACATGTTGGCGAACTCATTGCGCCACTGCCCTTGGGTCTTTACGACACCTGTTGTTCTGTTTCTGTATTCACTCATTTGATTGATCCTTTCTTATGAGTTTGAGTAGTCCGTTAGGACGTTGCGTAGCGTTATGCGATTGCGTAGAAGATGTAGGTTCCAGCATCTATAGTATTGCCTGTGACAGTGAAGCCGCCAGCGGTTGGGTCTATATTGTTATTGGTAGTTTGTGCAGCTGTTGAATTAATTTTTAAACGCTTATCATTAGCACCAGCAGCATAGCCACGCTCACTGTCGTAAACGAACCAATCACCTGTGCCGCTACTGCGCTTCATAAGAACAAACCTAGCAGAACTTGAAAAGCCACAGTCCACAAAAGTATCACTTACTCCAGCAGTAAAACTCCCCACCTTAGACACACCATCTAGGCTTGCGAATAGGTAGGCGATGTAACTTTGACTTGCTGCGTTTATATAACCAGAAGTTGTCGTAAACACTGAAGAAGTAGGGGCTGTGTTGTTCATAAAACCCCAAGTTTGCGCAGCATTTGTATTATCTAAAAATAAAGCCTTATTTGCGCCCACATCTTTATGATAAACCTGCCAGTTATCTGCGTCGGTTCTTACTTTAAACCAGATCATCTCAGGTTCAACACCAAGGTTATGGCTTATATTGCGCACTGATGTTCCGTTCCCCAAGTAAGCAACGACATCAAAGTAGTTGGGGGCACGTTTCCATTGCCAGAAAACACTATTCTCAGATGTTCCACCAGAGTTGTTTCCATAGCCACCCGCTGGAATGTAGTTATTAGTGTTGTGGTCAAATTCTATGTAAGTTAAACCAGAGCTTTCTGCGTTTGTGTTATCGGTAAAAAGTATGGTTCCGCCACTACGCAATCTATCTGTGATATAGTTAAAACCACCTCCAATATACCTATTGCGTGATAATACCATATCAATGACATGATCATTATTAAAATATAAAGGTGAAGTGTCAGGCTCACCAACTTGATCATGTACTGTAAACACATCAGTCGCATCAGTCGGCACAGCCATAGGGCCACGGCGAATGGCTATGTAGATGTAGGTGCCGCCACTAACATACCTTGATGAACTTTCTACAGTAAACCCTGTCGGATTGACCGCCCAACCCGCAGTTGTCGCTTGCTCTGCGTTGCTAGTATTTGCCCAAAGGTAATCTTCACCCCCGCCACTTACAATACCACGCATAGTATCTACCATAAACCAGTTGTCTGTGGTATCTGTTCTGCGTGTTAAAATCCACTGAGGCTCAAACCCAAGGTCAATAAACATCTCTGACCCTGTACCAGTATAACTCCCACACTTGATAATATCAGCATCACCATCAGGGCCGAACTCACCGTCACCATCGTTGTGGGCGAAGAGGTAGGCGACGAATGACTCACCGTTTGTATTCAAAGACTCTCCTACCGTAAAACTAGTAGAGGAAACAGAAGATATAAAACTAGAAGAAACGTTTGTGTAAAATGCGTCAGTAATGTTGAGAAAACCAGTTCCATTTGCATTATACCGATGCCAAACCGCCCAGTTATCTGCTGTTGAAGTTCTTTTTGCTATAATCATACCAACGTTAGAACCTAGCCCATGAGAGATAGTTTGCGCTGAACTGCCAACTGAGTCCCCAGTATAAGTCACCACATCAAAGAACTTAGGGGCTTTGCGGAATGTCCAAGAGGCAAGGTCACTACCGCTGTTGTTTACAGCACCAGTTGATCCAACGGAAAAACCACTAGAGTTAAATGAAGTAAGTCCATAAGTAGAAGAACCAGTGTACTGGGCCGTTGTTTGGTTAGATGAAATTCGCTTGCCTGTGCCACGCTCAGTGTCGTAAAGATGATGATCATCAGCAGTGCTACGGTTTTTAAACCAAACCAAACCACCTTTGCCAGCTTCGGCTGCGTCAAAGGGGCCGACTTCTGATGCTCTTGGATTGCCATTAACAGTGACACTGTATGAGTTAGAACTTGCGTCAGCCAATGGCGTGTCACCCTGACCAAGCAAAAGAACTGTGTTACTATCTGACGTAAACTCAGACGTTGGAGTTGTAATAGATGTTGAACTGGTAGAATATCTATCTGTGTCAGATATACGTACAGAAGACATATACCCATACATAAGTTCATAACCAGATGCACCAGCTCCTGAACTATTACTTCCGATATAATACGCATCCGCATTTACAGTGCCAGATACAACACTAGTTGTAGTTACTCTTGTACCATTTACAAATGTCGCAACATTATTAGAAGAATCTCTAACAACAGCAACATGGTTCCATCCATCAGGATCAAATCCAACTGAGCTGTAGTTAAGTAACGTTCCTGCAATTCTTACAAACATTTGATCAAATGAGGTAAGATAGTTTGTGACTATTGAAAAATTACTATCTCTATCATTTTTATCAATTAGATAAATAGCACGATCATTATCAAAACTATAGAACCACAATTCATAAGTAAACGCACCTGTAAATTGAGGTAATGTTGCAGTAGCTAAATAATCACCATCACCGTCTGGAAAGTAAATACTCTTTCCGTAATTAGCTTGACCAAGGTTAATCCCATTCTCAATAACCTGAGTATCACTGTTCCCTTCATAGAGATACGTTGAGAACACATCCTCTACGTTAAGCGCAGCAGCACCACCTGCACTACCTGCAGCAGCTTGTAAGAGTTTCTTTTTAGTTGCCATGTTAGCTTATCCTAATGCTTGCCCTGCAGTAAATCCGTACCAGTTAGTCCCGCCATCCCGTGTTGTGAAGATGAAGACATCCTTCGCAGATGCAGTTGCTGTCAGGGTAGGTGCAGTTGCGCTGGGCCAGTCAACTGAACTTGGCCAAGTGACCGTGAACCCAGACGCAGAGGCATCCTGAATGATTTCAATGCTGAAGCTATACGCAGTGCCGCTGGCAGGTGGGTTAGAGAACGTGAAAGTGGTGTTCTCTGTCAGTGTGTGGCTGAATGCGTTACCCGCCTCACAGTCCACCGTAGTGGCGTTAGAGGATGATGTAACCGCTGCGTAGGTTTCGTTGTAGCTGTCGGCAATGAGTTCGCCTGTTACGTCTGCGCCTACTGTGGTTGTAGCAATTTTAGCAGACCCATCATAATAAAGAGTTACCGCACCATTGTTTACCGCTGTTACTGAAAAGTCTAATCCATTTGCACTTGTTATATTAAAATTACTATTATTTTGAATGTAGCTTGCAGAACCGTCATGGAAAATTTGTAGGTCAGACCCAGTTCCAAATAACGCTTTCTCACTATCAGGGAACTTAACATCGCCGTTCGCATCCGCAGTGACAACCTTGGACGCTTCTACGGTGCCAAGGGTTGTGACATCAGTTGTGTTCAGGTCTGCCGCTGATGCTGTAACGCCATTAAGTTTACTAATATCAATAGCTGCACTAGCATTAATGTCTGCATTTACAATGCTACCATCTGTAATATTATCTGATCCAACGTTTTGTGGTGCAGGTTGATTACCAATATAAGGCATCTGTGTTCTCCCTTATGACTGTTCTAGTACGGACACAATAACGTCTGCACTGGATGCTGTGTCACTCGTAACTTTAATGATGTCCGTTGTCTCTA
>Ga0208162_1000449_pt1 | contig 23915 bp, 23 predicted proteins | sample CB_VirMetaG_4_FD_184539 | JGI IMG/M metagenome (GOLD analysis project Ga0208162, IMG submission 184539) | Freshwater to marine saline gradient viral communities from Chesapeake Bay - CB_1508_1M Viral MetaG (SPAdes) (version 4) | ecosystem: Environmental > Aquatic > Marine > Coastal | place: USA... | reverse complement strand
GCTGCTGTTGGTGCATCCAAATCCATAAACCATTCTGCACATCTCCAGGACATAACTGTACTAGCGAGCATCATGCACCTTGGTAAAATTTTCCAACGAAGAAACTGTTCAACTGTAACCATTAGTACACCTTTACTTTATTTGTATCTACAAAAGGTACGAGTTTACATATGCACTCATATGTTTGTGGCTCATTGCCTTTCATAAATGTTTGGTTATCTAATATGTTCTTGTAATCTATACACACGTTCACACTCTGAAAGTATATACCACCATTAACAATACCATTTAATGTACAAGCAAGTAAAAAGGCTGTCATTTGGCTATACTCCTAAGACTTTCCATAACCTTGTCTATGCTAGGCTCTTCACCATTAGGATTAAAAACACAGCGATATTGTTTAGGGCAACCAACTCTTATATCTGTAAATTCTAATTCAAATGTGGCATTAGCTCCTTGATAAATACAAGCCATTTTATCTTTAAAAACTTGTTGTTTCTTTAATCTACAAGTGGTCATTTTAGGTGGTGTTATAGTGCCATTATTTAACTTTTGGTTTCTTGTATAATCTTTAGGTGCATTGTAAATTTTACCTTTTGCGAAAGCCTTTACACCAAAAACTATCATAGCCATTAATAAACCAATGATGATAAACCCATATGCAACCCATTTAATAACCTCTAATATTTCCTCTTGTTCTTTTTTGGCTTTTATTCTAGCTTTTTTTTGAGCTTCTTTTGCTTGGTTAATTCTTTCTGCTCTTTCAGCTAATATAGAATCCCAAGCAGTAGGGCCAAACCTTAAATTTATTAGCTGTTTTAATTCGTTTCTTTTTTCTTCTAATAATTTTCTATCAATAAAATCAGATGCAGAGTTTTCTACAGAACCAAATTGTTCAGCTATAGACATGCCCTTGCCTTGGCCTTTATTCATTTGTTCTTCGCCTAGAAAAAAGCCGTCAATCTGTTTAGCTATGTCTTTAATGTCGTTTACAGTACCTATGTTGCTCTTGATGAAATCTACTGACTTTTGAACTAGAGCTATACCAGTAAGTATTTCAGCAACTACCATATCTACCTCAAAAGCAAACCTGCCATCATAATAATCATAGTACCTGCTGTACCAATCATAATATGTTCAATACGTTTGATGCGAAGTATAGTCTCTTTCCATCTCTCAGCACATACTGCTTCATGTGTGTCGATCTGTGCTTTTACTTCATCTACTTTAGCCATTAGCTTTTCCAGTATGTTCTGCCAGTTGCAATGACTTGATTAATACGAGTAAGATCTTTACCTGCATATTTATCATCAAGTATTTCTGTTTCTAAACTCATAATAATATTACCAACATTAGCTTTCTTTTCTTCAGCCGTAGCTTCAGTCATTTTCATGTTGCCTATTATGTTTTCTATCATGTCGCAATTATGCAACATTGCTAAGTAATCTCTTTCGAGTTCGTTAACTGCCATTATTATTCTCCTTCTAGTTCAGTTATTCTAGCTTGTAAGCTATCAACTTTTGCTGATAGTTCTTGTATTGCCTTAATTAAAATAGGATATGTTTTCATAGGAGCAGCTTCTAACTTAGATGGGTTGTCATAATTAACCAACCTAGTCTTGTCCGTTGAATTAAAATCCATTTCAACTTCGTGCAATTCTTGTGCAATAAAACCAACTTCTTTTCTACCATGCCAAGTTCCATCTCTTCTGTTCCATACAAAACTAACTGGTCGCATAGCATTTATAAAATCTAAACCTAAATCTAAATCTTCAATAGCTGTCTTATCTCTTTGATCTGATAGGGATGTGATGCTTGTCACATTACAACGTAATGTTGATACACTAGAATTACCTAATGTAAATTGGTAGCTTGAAGTTGTGGAGGATGGGGCTGCACCCTGACCTAACGTAGTATTGTAAGATCCAGTATAGTTAGAACTTCCTCCAGTAGTATTATAACCTATATTAGTGTTATAACTTCCAGTAGTAACCCTAACTCCTGAATAATATCCAAGTGCAGAATTTCCATCACCAGCAGTACAATTTCCTAAAGATGCATGACCTATGCCTACGTTGTCTTCCCCATTAACTAAAGCATCTAATGCATACGCACCAACACCAACATTGTTACTTTGGCTTCCTCCTGCATAACCTGCTTGATAACCTATAAAAACACAGTAGTCACCACCATCCATATCATAACCTGCGGCATAGCCAATTTGAGTATTATAATATGATGTTGTTGAACCAGTTCGATTAGCATTTAAACCAATATTAACAGATCTATAATTACCTTGTGCATAAAGTCCTATAGCTACAGAATCTCCATTTTGTGATAAGTTGTCAGCACCATGACCTATTAAAACACAATTATCACCAGTAGTTAAACTATCACCTGCTAGGTAACCAATAGCAACATGGGCATTTTTACTACTTGAACTACTATTCGATAAGGCTTGATGTCCTATGGCTACGTTTCTGTAGTTGCTGCTTCCAGTAACAGAAGATTCTCCTGCTTCTGTACCAATATAAACATTTTCAAAATCAGACACAGCACCAAGACCAGTAGTATTACCAATCATCACATTGTCATATCCAGTAGTTAGAAAAGTTGCTACAGATTTTCCTAAAATTGTATTATTTGTTCCAGTATTGATGCTATCAGCAGAATTAGCTCCTATAATTGTATTCCCAAAACCAGACGTAATAGCAGTTCCAGCATTTGCTCCTAAAATAGTAAGTGCATTAGCAGTTGATATATTTGGAAGTGGCTCAGAAAGACTACCATAAGCACCACTTCCTATAATAGTATTTCCATCACCAACATCATTATATAATCCAAGCTTACCTTCTAATGATGCACCATAAGTTTCAGCAGTTGTGCCACCACCTCCACCACTACCACCACTTATAGTAATAGTTTTAGTAGCTCCAGTTCCACTAGCTGTAACACCTGCACCAACAAAGTTAAGTGTAGTACCAGTAGTCGCTAGAGAAGTTCCTTCATCTTGAACAGTAACGCCATCGCTACCACCTGCAATAGTTATAGTCTTTGTGCTACCAGTACCACTAGCCACAACACCTGCACCCACAAAATTAAGAGTAGTAGCTGATGTTGTAAGAGATGATCCTTCGTCTTGTACTGTTATACCACTACCACTCCCAATGCCTAAATTAGCAGGTGTAATCTTTTTCATTACCCCACCATCATCAATCAAAATGTGATCTGCATCACTAGATGTAGTAGTTGTAGTTGGTGTATCTGAATTGGCAGTAGATATTAAAGTACCAGTATTTGCAGGTAAAGTTAATGTTACATTGCCAGTAAAGTCTGCATGAGCAGGTGCTTGTAATGATGCATAATGTGCATTATTGCTTTCACAATACAGCCTTACTTCAGATTGTGTGCCGTCATTCTTTACAGCGATAATACCATCACTAGTTTCAAATGTTCCAGAGTAAACAGTTCCACTAAAGAATCCATTTTCAAAATCATCTACAGCAGATCCAATATCAAATGTTGTATTTGATGGTTTAAAACCAAAGTCATCTATATGGCATCTAATAAACCCACTAGTTTTAAAATCTATTCGGTCATTAAGAACAAAACTTATAGTGTTATTTGTATCTATACCTACAACTAAATTAGAATTAATAAGAGAAGTAATCCCAGTAACATCACCTATAACATTCCCAGTTAAATCTCCAGTTACGTCACCAGTTACATTACCAGTTACATTACCAGTTAAATTACCAGTAACGTCTCCAGTAACAGAACCAGTAACAGAACCAGTTACGTCTCCAGTTACATTCCCAGTAAGGTTACCAGTAACATCGCCAGTTACGTTTCCAGTAACAGCACCAGTAACATCTCCGGTGATATTTCCAGTAACATTTCCGGTTACGTTTCCAGTTAAATCTCCGGTCACATCTCCCGTTACATTACCAGTTACGTTGCCGGTTAAGTTGCCAGTTAAGTTGCCAGTTACATCACCGGTTACGTTGCCGGTTAAATCACCAGTAACATTCCCTTCAAGGTTTGATACTAAAGTTGCTGTAGTATAACCAGTTCCACTTGTGTTGACTGTGCTTGTTGGTTCTGTTTGCAAGCTTTTAAATAATTTAAACTTATCATCACTCGCATCTCTAAAAAAACCTGCATATAAATCCTGGCTGCCAGTAGTATCGTATAAACCATAAAATCCTATATCTACTGAATCAGTACTATTGTTACCATTAGCTAAAGATATTAATGGATCTTCTACACTTAGAGTTGCGGTATTAACAGTTGTTGTTGTTCCGTTGACTGTAAGATCGCCAGTTACAGTAAGGTTGTTATTAGCTGTAAGATTTCCACTTATACTAACATTACCACTTCCATCATCTACTAAAATAGTTCCAGTTGCATTAGGTAGCGTGATTGTATGAGATGAATTTAATGACGGATCAGGTTGTAAAGTTATTCCATCTCCGTAGGGTGTAGTGTTATTTCTTAAAATTAAATTAGTGTCATTAAGCTCTAAATCCGTACTAGTAATTCTTATTTCTGATGTGCCACCATCAATAATAAAGGGATATCTATTAGTTCCACCATCATTTACTCTAACAAAAAAATCCTCGTTGGTTTCATTTACACTAATTCCCATACCTCTATAAATTATGTTGCCAAGAGTAAATTCGTCTTTGTAAAGACTTAAACTATGAGTGCTATCAAATGTAAATTTAAACTCGTTAAGAGTTGACATATCAAGATATCTTGTAGAATTAGCACCTATACTGCTTATAGCATACTGATCAGGTCTAAGAGATACAGTACCAGTATTAACAGAAAAATATGTTGAGCTATAGTTAGCTATACCCTTATTAGTTGTTGATGCATCTTCACCTGATATTGTGAATGTTTGGCCTGATAAAGAAGTGTCTATACCTTCACCACCAGTTATCGTTAAAGTTTCGCTATTGTGAGTATCTACAGTACCTGATCCGGAATCAGATGATATAGATATGATATAATCACCTTTTAATTCTATAGCACCAGTTGTGCTATGAAAGCCCAATGTTTTTCCTAATCTGTCAGCTTTAGCGGGCAATATCATTGTATCGCTAGAAACAACATCATACTCCGGTAATCTTATTGACCTATTAACTTCTTCATTGGTTTGCTGATGTATGAACATACTTGTGTCAAAATCACTCTCCAATGACTGAGCAGTTAAATCACCACCTGATGTATAAATAGATGTTCTTGATAATGGTATATCTGATATTAATGTGACTACTTCAGAACTAGTAGGGAAGTTGCTTGATGTAAAACTAATCGAGCCTCCTGATCCATCCGCATTTATTGTAACTGTGTAATGACTGCTTTCTTGTTTTTCAACATCATCTACATAAACTTTAAGATGCGAAGAGCTTTCTATCTGAAATAAAAACTGAAAGGGGCCAGCAGTTCCATTGCCCTGGAGCTGTACTTTTCTTTCTCTTTGTATAACGTCATATGTAGCCAAACTAGTATACCTCTCTAGAATTTATACAGTATATTGAAAATATGTTAAAGTACATTATGATCCACCTAAACTTAGCTTAGCGGGATCTTCAACTCTTATCCTAGTACTAGGCATTAATTCAAATAATTTTTTTATAGCTCCAGTAGAATACTTAGATCTTATAGAATCAAGTTCTGCAAATTTCTCGTCACCACTTAACTTAGAATATCCTGACATTTCATCAGTTATTTTAATTCTTAATTTTTCTTTTATCGTATTCTCAGGTCTCCAGCCTGGATCTTCTTTTGTTAAATATAATCCTCTGTTAGCATCAACCACATTTATTGTATTAAACAACTCTATATATTTGTTATATTCCTCCCCAGTAAAATAATTGCCTTCATATCTTTTTTTGTGACCAGGAAAAACCCCATACCCTCTTTCAGCTAAACTTCTAAGTTCATTGTTAACGGCATCATAACCAACCTCTACTATTTTTATAGGGTTAAAATAATCAGTTATTTTTCCGGATGTTTGCTGCCTAACTTCTCCCCAATAGTTGAGGGCAGGGGGGAGTTGATTGCTAAATACTGGATTTCTAGATTTGGCCTGGTTTAATGCCATGTAAAAACCTCTCATAACATTTGGAAGTCCTGAGTCTTCTATTTTTATCAATTGTTCTTCGTCTAACATTACGTTAGATGCATCAGGGTTTCCTACTCTCTCTAATGTTGCGGTAAATGAATTAGCACCTATAAGAGGTTGTCCTGGTAAAAACTTATTAATAAAATCATTAGTTGCCGTAGTAACGCCACCAACCTTTTGTCCTAGGTATATTTGCATACGTTCTATAAATTTTTCAGTAGTTCCTTGTGGGTTAAAACTAGCATTATGCAATTCAGATATACCTTGTAAGAACGGCAAGCTCATTGAGTATTCAGCAACAGCTAACACACCTGACATAAATATATTCTCTAGACTTACCATATCTGCATCTCCTGAGTTTTGTGCATAGTAAGCATAATCAGAAGCCATCGCTAAAATACCTGATAAAGGGTCAAACCTTGAAAAAGTATAATATTCATAAGAGCCGTTATCTTGCTTAAATCCTATAGAGTAGGGTGGTGCCTCACTAAATTTTCTTGCTTTAGGATCACTTGGGCCACTACCATTTATTATTATATTATCGCCATATTCTCCCATAGCTAAATAAATCATGCTGCCAAATATAGTATTACCTAATAGTAACTTGGATAAAGCCTTGTCAAACTCCACCCCAGTTTCTCCTTTCTTTAATTGTTTATATATAGGAGACCAATTTAATGTCCTATCAAGAACTGCTTTAACAATATTTGTTGGTGTTTTTGAAAATGGTATTATTACTTTTGCACCTGGTATATTAGATGCTCTTACTAATGCTGAAAAAGCACCTTGAGGATCTTCCTGGAAAGTAGCTTGCCTTGCTTCTTGTGTCATTAATTGTTTGATATCATCGTACTTATCTGTGTTTTTAATAATATCTACGTATAAATCCATAGCCTCTTGTGTGGCCCTTTCTTTGCTAACACCACCTCTAATAAGAGTTTCATATTTGATTTGCTGGTTTCTAAAAGCTTCTCTATATAAAACTTTACGCTCAGTAATAACTTTAAAAAATGCATCTTCTGAGGCTAGAAATCTACCTGGCATTCTAGTCATTATTCCAATCGTGTTTAAAGCTGGCATCAAGGCAGTCTTGCCAAATTCAACTGGACTACCTCCTTTAATATTACGTATTTGCTCTAGTACTTCTCTAACATTATCTGTGTTTCCTATAGCAGTAAGATTTTTCAAATCAATTTTTGTTGCTGTATTCTCAGACCCCTCAACAGCAAGTGTAAGTGCCATGCTCTTCAATGCATCATGAAAAGCCATTTTGGTTCCGTATGCTTCAGCTTTAAACTCTCCTAAATAAACTCTATCACCAATCTTGCCGCCAATACCCATTTTAGATCTAGCTTCGCCTATAAGACCAGCTAATCCAGTTTCTATTGTTCTTTGTGCAGAATATATAGCATTACCAGCCATATTAACTACGTGTGTTACTGGTGAAGATAGTAGGGCATTAATATATATTTCCATCAATACGTCATAACCTCTAGATAATATGCCTTGTTTAGCAAACTCCATACGTCCTGGCTTTGGTAAAGTGGCAAACATTTCTATATGTGCATCTATGTAATCATGATCTTCCGTAGGCATTATTCTATCTGCTTTTGCATAAAACTCTGCAATATCGATATCTGTAAGATTTTTCATAGCCGATAATATACCTAGCGTTCTACCGCTCTCAGAACCCACACCACTAACCTGACCAATAAGGTTTTTCATAATGCCTATATTTATATTAAATTGTTTGTATAAATTTACCCTTTCTTCGTTCCTAGGCATTCCTTTAATTTTTGTTGCAATACTGTCTAAATTTCTACCTTGCGATGCTATTAACAACATGCCCCCAACAAGATGCTCAACTGGCAAAACTTCTCCAGGTTTTCTTTTAAGGAGATCATATGCAATATTGTCTAGCCCCATACCTTTTGCTGTAGCAACTACATCCTCAAGGCTTTGTGGGTCTCTTTTTAAAAATCTAAAAAATTGCTCGTTGTCTTTAGTGATGGCCAGTATCAACTCTTCCATATTAAGAGTTTGCATTTTGCCATCTAGTTTTTCTGATAATATTTCACCTACACGCTGTAGATTTATACCAGGCCCCTGATAACCTTCTTCCTTTAACGCTTGGTTAAATGCATCAATGTTTTTATCATCAACGGCTTTGAAGGTTGCACCTGACTTACCCAAAGTAAGCTCGTCAGTAGGCAATCTATCTTTTGTAATTTTAGCTTGAGCTTTTTCCCCAGCTTTTAAAACATTGATAAACTTATCAATTAGAGCCATCTTCATCCCCTAAGTTAGGAGTTTCAGAATCTACTCCTCCGGTTGTTCTGTTTTTTCCTTCTGCCTTGGAGATTTCTCCTGAGAAGATTTCCTCAAGTTCTTTCCCAATAAGATCGAGGTTTGACTCTCCATCAACTTCGGCATTTGTTCCTCGGTTTCCACGAATGTTATTTTTGTAACTGCCACCAGTAATATCCTTTTCCCAGTTATTGCCAACAAACTCGGCATTGCTCTCCATTATATCTACATCAACATCAAAATTCAAGTCATCAGTCATTTTACTTAAATCGTTTTCAACAAAAGATGTTATATATTCTCTTCCTTCTTTCTCTGATTTGATTACTTTGGCTTTTTTTGCATCTGTGAGAGTTTGTTTTGTAATTACTATATTTACACCGACACGACCATCTTGAAGGGTTATTGGATGATATCCTTGTGCTACAATCCCTTTTTCATCAAGCTCCATTAAGTTTTTCATTAATGTGTCTAAATTATTTTTTTCTGTAACACTTGATCCTTTTGATACCAACATAACACTAAAGTTTTGTGGATTTTTAGTAAGTGGCTTCATTTGGTGTACTAAGACTTCTGTTTGATTTAAAACGTAACCAAGCTTATTAGCTACTTGTTTTGCTGTATCAAAAGTTACAGGGCCTTGCATAACTGTAGAAGGATTTGAATATTGCTTCCAACCACCTTGTCCATGAATTACTGTATTTAGAGTAGCTCCCTCATCTTTGGATATAAGATCGACAGCCTTTTTAGTAACAATATTATTAATATTTATTCTTTGGTCTTCAGAAAGATTATTATATCTTGATCCATATTTTTCTGCCCAAGGTGACCCTTTGCCAGGATCAACTTCCATTGCTATTCTAGATGTGTTTCTTGTCATAGCTGTAGCAGTATTACCACTTCTACCACCTTCACCAGTAAGTTTGTTTGATAAAGCCATCCAGCCAACTGCTTGTACTTCTTGTGGTGTCCAATCGTTTTTGCCTTGCCAACCAATTGAATTTAAATGTTCTGTTAATTCTCTTCCAAAGATAGCTCTGTTTTCGTACATAGGACCTTTGATGCCACCTTCACCAACATCTATTATAAGATTATCAGGAACCTCATACCCTAGACGTTTTAGATGATTAACTAATTTTCTGTCTACTAAACCAGTATCTCTTGCTGTGTGTACATCGACAACAAAAGGAGATCCACCATCAGGATTGTTACCCATTATAGACCTAGTTGTTTTTTTGTAACCACTATCTATAAAATCAGAAATTTTTTGGCCAGCTCCACCAGTAATTTTTTCACCATAAATTATATCCGAAGCTATTTTATTTGCTGAAGGAAGGCCTTTACCTGATACTTCACTTCTTGGAACACCTCTTTTAAATTGTTCAAATATGTGTAGTACGTTTGTCATAGCTGTAGCTGGTGTTTCGTTTTGTTGTGCAGACAACCAAGCCTCACCAATTTTTCGTAATGTTGCTTGATCTTCTCCAGCTAGTTTATCAAACTCTTTAAAAACATCATCGTACCAATCTTTTTCAGTCATAATTTCTTCTTTAGTAAGAAGTTTTTCAGTTCTTTGAATCCAATCATCAAAAGTTATTTTTCCTACAACAAAGTCAGGTAATTTGTCATTTGGTGATTTTATAACTGTTCTTTCGTTTTTTGGGCCACCAGGATATTCTATACCTTCTGCAACTTTATCCAATCGCATTTTATGTAGACGTACATTATTGTCAGTTACTTCTTTATTAAAAGGTATACCTTTGCCAGGAGCTAGTTTTGCTAAAGCTTTATTTATAGCTGTGTTTATTTCGCCACCACCCATAGATGATAATGATGTAGTTCCTTGTTCTAAATCTAATTCTCTTTGTGCTTTTTCACCAACGCCTTGTAAGGCATTCTTAATCTTATCACTACCTTTCATGGCATTATACAACACACCAACACCTTCTACGGCTTTGCCTAATGCCTCACCAACAACACCTCCTTCAAAAAACCTTTGTGGGGCCTTTTGTAGTTTCTGCATCAATACAGATTGGTCTTCGTTAGCTTTTAGGCTGTTTATTATTTCTTGTTTTAAATTGTCATTAGACACAAAGAAGGAGGTTCCTAATTCTAATAAACCTTGGTCTTGTGCATTTATTCCTAATGCTTCTGCACTACCATAGCCTAAAACATTTCTCAAAAATGTAGATCCTAAGTTTGCACCCTTTAGGGCTTGGGATGCCATAGCTCCAGGTAATACCACCTGGCCAACACCTTCACCTAATGCAGATCCTACCTCTTGAGCAGTTCCTTCAGGCTTTAAAAGATTATTAATATAATTGTTTATATCACCTATAATAGGTAATTTTTCTTCTATGTAAGGGATAAAAGATTCGCTGTAAGCTCCATTGGTTATTGTGTCCATTATTTCAGTACCAAACTTACTAGCACCAACTGGAGTTCCTTTAACAACACCAACACCAAAATCACCAATAGCACCTGGGGCTGCCTTAACTACATCAACGGCTTTATCAACAAAAGTTTTTTGCTTAGTGATGTTTGTGCCATTTTCTGAAATAGCAATATTAAGGTTTTCACCTTTTTCCCTAAGAATGTTACTTGTAAAGATTTCTGTTAATATCTGATCTTCATCAAGAATAATCATTCCACAAACCTTTCTTCTTGTAACATACCTTTAGTAATTGAGATGTATTTTGTTATCAAATCTATTTCTCTTTTGTTGGTTCCGGATTTAAAAGCTCCAAATCTTTGCTCTTCATCAGTCAACATGTCTTCTAATTTATTTTGCATCTTAATAACATTTTCTCTTGTCATAGGAGTGTTAGGTGGAAATAAATTAGGATAATCTTTTGCAAAAGTATCAAAATAGTTTCTTTTAAAAGAGTCTTTCTTGTCAGTATAAATTTTTTGTAAAATCATTTCGCCGTCTACTTTGGCTAACTCCTTAACTCTATTCACATGATTAAATGGAACTTTTTGCGATTCCTTAGTTTTATTGTATACGAGTTCTTCTTCCTGGAGCTTACCTAAAATTTGAACAAATACTTCACCCTTTGCATATTGAGGATCATCTTTATCAGTAATTTCTCTATCCACTAAAAAGCCTAATTCTTTTGCTAACACTACTCTAGCATCTGCAAACCCTTCTTTTTGTTGGCTATTTAATGTTCCTAAAAGTGTTTTAAAATCTTTTGTGGTAAGAGAATTATATGATTTATTCAGTTCATTAAATGACAATGTACCAAAACCAGCTTTTCTTGTAAGATCTTTTAATACAGTAGGATCACTAACTGTTCTTACGCCACCTGATTTATTATTTAATTTTGTTAATGTTTCCCAAGCGTTATCGTTTTCATCTAGATCAACTAACTTTTTTAATCTATGCAGTTTTTCCTTTATTATATCCTGAGATTGACCTTGCTCAATATCATTAGTTATTTCGATTTCTAATTGTGTTGCAGCCTCCTTACTAGCTTCATTTATTTCATCACTCATTAAATCTTCTATTTGATTTTGATCGCTTGCGGTTGTGCTTATTTTTGTTGCTAACCTTTGTCTTTCATCAAGCGATAAACCGGAAATCAATGCATCAATTTTAGGGTCACCAGTTGCTTTGCCACGCCTTAAATCATCAGTAATATCAGATAGATCTTTGGAATTGTTAAAAGCAAGTGTTTGTATTGTTGAAAACATAGCTGTTTCAAAAGCGGTATTCCAATCTTTAATACCTGATTTAAAAGCTGCCCTTTCAAATCTAGCACCAATCATGGTACTGCTATATTGTTGCAACAAGGTATCTCTGATACCACCCTTGCCGTATATCTTTTGGGCTAACTCTTTACTATCTATTGGCTTCCCATCTTTTGGAAGTATCGCAAAAATTTTATTATCTAGAGTATTAAGGTGGTCATCTAGAACTAAAGTCGCTGCACCTTTTAGGCTAGCACTAGTAACTTTATTTATTTTTAATCCATATTTATAATAATGACCATTTGCAGCTATATTTAAATCAGACGTTACGTTTTTTTCTACTATTGGAGAAACAGTATTAGCTAACTTTGATGTTTCATTAATAATAGAATTTAAATCTTTTTCAAACTCATCAATACTAATAATGTTTTTTTCGGCAGATAAATACAATTCATCCATCTGTTTTTTAGCACTAATTGTTAAATTATTACTGAGCGTTTTTGTTATATTATTATAGGCAGCAGCCCCAAATACTGTATTACGATTTATGTTTTCCAATGGATTTATATCTTGAGATACCAAGTTTTTGTATTCTTCTACTGTAGGTGTATTTGCGGCACCATACTCAGCTCCTTCAATCTCCGCTATATTAGAAGCTTGTTTCATAAAATAATTCGACATACTGTCTAGAGCAGTTGTTAAAATACGTGTAGTATTTTTAGATTCTTGGATACTGTAAGTTGTAGGGCTTTGAAAGCTTCTCGTGCCTATCTGTCTTTGTATTCCTCTATATCTAGAACGTGGTGCCATTAAGCAACTCCAAGACCTTTGTTATCTGTATAACCGGAAACCATGTAGGAGCCAGGCTGACCAATACTTGATAACTGCAAACCAGTTGAGGCCAAACTAGTACCAGCACTTATTAAAGCACCGGTCATTGCCTTGTTACCCGCTGCCTTCAAGTCTGCGGCTTTACCTGCGGCTGATGATAGGGCTATAGCTTCATTATCTTTAGAAGTGATAAAATCATTTATTCCAGGATTTAAAACATTAAATGTTCCAATATCTTGAGGCGTACCTATTGTTGGTTCTAATCCACCAGCATAAGCCGTGGCACTTACAGAGGCTAAAGCTCTAATTGTATTTTTCAGTTGTTCTGTGCCTTGTTCTTTAGCCTTTACCGCCTCAACTCTTCCCTCTAGTTCAGCGTAAGCAGCTTGAGTTTTGTAGGCCTTTTTTGTGTCCATTCCTTCCTTAACTTTCATAACTGCTGAAAAAGCAGAAAGAGCCATACTTACTTTTTGTAATGTTGTTGCTCCCGCTAGAGCTGGTGCTAAAAATGCCATGTTATTGTCCCGTACTTAATTTGTACTCCACCGCTAAAACTGTAGCGAATAGAGGTTGTGTCATTGTAAATGTTATTGAAGCTGTATCCGTATACCCTAGAAAAGGAGCTAACCTTTTTCTGCCAGTAAATGTAGTAGGGGCAGTCCCTAGCACATAAGGAAAACTTCCTATAGCTAACTCGGTGCCATTAACGGCTATATTTTGTGTTCTATCAACTAGAGTAGTAACTTCTAATATTCTACGTTTTCTACTGACTACAACACCGGAACTTAATTTAGGTTCTGCGGGCAAAGTAGTTACTTCAATAGTATAAGGCCGTCCAACTTCAATAAATTCAGTTGCTACATTATTAATTACAAAACCATACTGAGGATTAAAGTTCTGTGTTCCTGCCACAAGTGATACAGTTTGATTAGCTATAACAGCACCATCAACAATAATATTGCATTCCACACCTAATAAATGCTCTAATTCTGTTAGTTGTGAAGTGGTGCCAATTATTCTATTTTCTTCATTTGTATACGCTTGACCTGCGGGATAAGTTGCTATTGGTAAAGGTTGATCAGGGAAAACATCCGCACCAAATGTAGCACCTGGACCTGAATGACGATTTGATTGATTTGAGACAAGACTATCTATAACGCCATAATATTGTATGCCACAATCTGTAGTTCTTTGATCATCAAATATTTCAAGTTGCAAAACATAAGTATTAGTTGATCTTCTTCTTCTAACTACTGTATAGATATCACTTTGATCAACGGCTACGTCTAAATAATCTCCATCTGTAGTCCACTCTGAAGGAGCTACCACGTTTTGCGATCTCAATATTGAAAACGCTGCTATAGACCCATCATCATCATTTACTATTAATAACAAGTCCCCATCATCAGTACTAGTAGCAACTCTTAACGCCATAGATCTAGGTGTTTTTAATAAATGTGATGATAATAAAGAAATATTGTTAGCCTGATAGTTTAGATCAACATCGCTAAATAAAAACTCTCTGAGAGCTTTACCTTCACGTTGGATGAACAATGTACCACCTTCGGCCATTACCGGCTTTATACCTTCTTTAGCACCTCTTCTAGTAGCATTCTTAATAACAATGTTAGATGGCGTAATAGGATCTAGGTCAGCTTGTGGTACGAAGAACTCAGCATCTTTTGTAAATATCTGTAAATCTCTACCTGATCTCATGGCAGTAATAGCATTAACACTATCTGTATTCATTGTTACCAAGATAGCATCATCATCTAAAGCTTCTGCAATTTTGAAATTAAAAAAATCCGCTACCTTAGAGCCAAACAATGTATTAGGTAGACTTTTACTTCCGCCAAAATATAAACGGCCTTCATGAAAAGAGCAGGTCCTTGGATATCCTCTAGAGGCTGACCAAGCATCTTCATACCCAGTTTCTAACTCCCAAGCACCGGAAGCTATTGCTTGGCTAGCCTTAAAAAATGGTATTTCTGTAATGACCTTAACTTTAGTTCCGGATACTTGTTCTATTATTCTAGCTCGTCCAAAACCATTGAGAACATTTATGTATTGATCAACATGAGATGCGGTAAATACAGAAGCACTCGCAGTTACTTCAACTGTCCCATCAACTGCATCAGGTGTAATAGTAGCAGCAGGATTGGTTGTTGATAGAGAAAAAGCAACTTTAGGACTAGTTAAAGATATTGTGGAAAAGGTCCAATCATTATTAGTGGCACCTCTTACAATAGACTTTGGAGACATATCTTCATGTACCAAAATAAGTGTGTCAGCACTTTGAGTGAAATACATTCTATTAAAATCAATAGTACCTAAATTCATTTCTAAATAATTATAATGAAAGGTCGTACTTCCACTAGTTACTTGACTAATGTCAGTTAACTGTACGCCTTGGGAAAAGACATACATTCTTGTTACAGTTGAAGATTGTCTTTCAAAGAGTAACATAAAAGATTGGGTAGTACTGAACTGAAAAGGTATTAATCTTATGTCACTTAAAGTGTTTTCATTATTAAGAGCTGAAGGAATACCCGATTGACTACCTGCCGATTTTATATCTAGTAAAAACTTTGAGCCAGGCCTTCTCTCAAAACCTCCTTGAGGCAACACAACAACATTTTCTGCTTTAGCTAGACCTGATGCATATTGCTGAATATCAACTCTTCCAACTAATAAAGGGTCTAATTCTCCAACTGTAAAATTTGATTGATATTGTGTAACTCTACTCAAGATCTAACCTCAGTAAGAAGATAATCAGCAATAACTGTTTTTGACTGACCAGCACCATCTATATTTATTGCAGATCTAAAATAACCACCTCTGTAATTTTCTGAAGCAGTTCCTAGGGCTACAGATCTCCAATAATCAGCTTTTGTTATTTGGTCGGTAATAGGCTCGGCTAAATGCCAGGCCATTTGATAAATTAATAACTGCACAAAGTATGAAGGCATAGCTGCTTCTGTAACTAGTTTTTGATAATCCACAACTACAGTTTCTTCATTCGTAAATAGTTGATCACCTTGAATTTGGTAATCGGTTACATTAGGAGCGGATAAAGATGTTGAAGCATAAACAACCCTAGGAACACCCAAAAACATATCACTAGGTAACTGATAAGCATACGAATATACGTTCGTAGGAGGTGTAACTAATCTTGTTAAAGTTGTTTTTGTTAAGGTAAAAGACCAATGATACATGCCAAGGGTCTGAGACTTGATCCTTGGATATAAGGCCGAGCAAACCGAAGAGGGGGCCGAACCATCCGAAAAGCTAGTGATTTGATTTGCTCCTAGGAGGAGGAGTGCTTGAGAACAAATCGAAACGTCAGTATCACCTACAGCCATAATCCAAGGACCTCGCCAAGTTTCTAGGGGGAGGGGAATTCCCCCTAGGTTAGTTGTTAATCACCATCAGTCATAGCGACAGTTGTGCCATCTGTAACATCAACAACACCGGATGCATTAGATGCAACCATCACAATACTTAATGTTGGAGTATTGCTGTCATGTACGAAGATAACATCACCTACAGACAAATCATCTGACATGTCATTGAAATAACCGGCTGTGTTAACAGTAGCTATTGCATCCGCAGATGTATATGTCCACATTTGAGGGGCTGTTCCTTTTTTGGATTGACCGCCTATTGGGTTTATCCCAGTTCTACTAAAAGCCATGATTAACTCTCCCTACAAGTAATATCAACGAGGCCAGCAGTATCAATTACTACGGCACCGGCTGAATACATTGCTGATACTAAGAAAGAAGTTTTCTCAGGAATGTAGTTTACCTCAACTTTTGGAGCTATACCTATAGCACATCCGATTGCATCCTTGTGGAATGCTAGACATGTTCTGTCGTTAGATCCGTCTTTTGGTAAACCGCCTTCATCTCTATCGCCTATCATGTGGATATTAAAACCAGCAAACTGCTGTATTTCGCCACGTGCTAAAGCTTGTAACTGGATGAAGTCTGAGCTAACTGCTCTTTCGTCAGCTAACAATGAAGCTAAAGAACTCGCATGAATGATCATGTGTCTGTCTTGTGGTGGTACAGAATTAGTATCTAAAGCTTTCTTAGCTGCGATAATCTTACCAACGTTCAAGTCAGAAGCTACTGCTGATCCACTTGTGACAACAGTATTAGCTACAGTACTTCCAGCAGAACCAGCTATAAGAGCATCAATAATGATTTGATCTTCTCTTCTGCCGATTGCATTACCTACTAACTTTGCTAACTCTTGTCTTTCATCAAAGTTTACTTTTGCTTGATTAAAAATATCTGAATACTCAGATGCGATATAGTCAGTTAGTGTAGCAGTTGCTGTGCTGAACTGACCTGAGATTGGTACTACATCGGTAGATGGAGTTCTTACGGATGCTGTACCTTTTGCGAGGATAGGAAATTTAGCTGTACTTCCAGTAACACCAGTTCTTGTACGGGCTACGTTTCTTAATGTAGCTGTAGCCTGATAATTTTGGTGAACCTCGGCTTCAAATAAAGTAATGAAAGCATTACTTAAAGTGGTTGCCATAATAGCTCTCCCATAAAAGGTTAAAGTTAATTCGCCTTTGGTTACCGGAAATCCGACCTTCGACTACTAGTACGTCTAGCAACGTAGAGACTTATCTCTAGTCAGATCGGCTCCTGGGAGTTATCGATCATTAAAAAAATATCAAAAAAATAATACTTTGTAAACACTAGATTACATATCTAGATTTTGTATTACTATTAGTGTGCCATTTTGTCACCCAGTAGGTGTCATTTTGTCACCCAGGTCACATTGTCACAGTAATAATTATTAGTATGCCAATTTGTCACCCACCTAACCAGGTACATTTTCCTCAAACATTTTCTCAGTTTGTCTTCTAAATGTTGGGTCAGTTTGATATCTAGGATCAGCTACTCTAGCAAATAATTCTTCTCTATCTAACTGATTACCAGCTATAGAAACAACCGGTATTTCTTTTTCACCTTGTAGCTGCCTAAACTTTTGAATCAATCGTTGCCCATTAGCTGTACCACCTAGAACCTCTAACTCTGCATAATCTTGTTCTGTTAACACACCTTTAGAAACTAATCCTCGGCCCCAGTTAACATTAGATTTAATTATTTCATTAGCATTCTCTCCAAGTAACGCTTTCTCTTTTTCAAGGTCTAACTTAGCTTCTTGTTCAGATTGGTATCCCATATCTACAAACTTTTTAGCTAAATCCATAAATGCATCTTGTGGAACATTGTTTTCTTTAGCCCAAGACATGTAATCTTTGAGTAGGGGATCTTCAGCATCTACGCCTTCAAGAGCAGTTATATCATACTCATCAGGAGCTTTTGGCCTACCTTCACTAAGCTTTTTTTCTAAGTTGTTATAGCTTTTTACCAAGTTCTCAATATCAGGACCTTCTTTTTCATCCCAAAATTTTACCGGAAAATTATCAGGTCTTTCATATTCAACACCTTCTAGGTCTTCACCTTCTACAGTATCTTCTGCGGAAGCAGTAGCCATTCCCTCATCAGCTATTTGCTCTTCTGCTTCGTCAGCTTCTACGCTAGCCATTAAGCCTTCTTTTTCTTCAGACATTATTACATCTCCTCAATCTATTAATGATTTCTCTAGTAATTGAATTTTGACCTTCTCTCATATAACCATGTGACGGATCCGCCCCAGGAGTCCAAGTTGGTTGATCTAAGGTACAAGTTTTAAGATATCCTAAAACCTTTTGTCCATCTTCGGTTTGGAAAGTTCGTAAAAAAATTTTATCTAATTCTGAGGGTTCCGGTGGCTTGTTATCGATTTCTAAATCGTTTAGCCCATCCCATCCTTCACTATTAATTGACCTCTGCGGGTTGTTCTGCTTGTCCATTTATTAGCCCTTGTTCTTGTGCTTGTTGTGCCATTTGCATGGCTTGTTCCATTAATTGCTGTCTCTCTTGCGGTGTAGTTCTTAACTCAGCCGGCACTCCCATTTGATCAGCAATATAATCGATTAGTTTGTCTTGCTTTAAAAAGACTTGTCCTTGGGGACCCATTTGTGCAGTAATCTGCATAAAATTTAATGTTTCTTCTACTTTGCTCATATTTTGAGCCATAGCTAGCGGTGCAGTCGGAGCTATCTTAACTTGTAATCCATTGACCTTTAGCGGTAATTCAATCATACCAATGTCATTCATAACTTCTAAAGTTCTTTTAACTACCGGTATCATTGTCTCATTTATCAACCGGCCATAACTAGCACCTAGATTTTGTGATAATTGTTTCATTCTCTCAGATATTTCTAGAGCTGATCTAGCTGACATAGTATCCGGTGGTAAGCTTTCATCCATTAAAATAGCTTTGATAGAGGCCACAAGGTCTCCGGTCACTAGTTGGGATAGCTGTGTGTCACCAGGTCGGGGCAAAGGTTTTAGAGATTCACCCTGGGGACCACCATTTCTAGCAACCGGAATAATTGCACCAGGAACAATACGAACTGTAGCAGGGTTTAGCACTCCATCATCACTTGCCGTATATACACCCCCAATGCTTAAACTTGATGATTTTAATATAAGCTCTTTAACCTTGTTTAAGCTACGTATATCAGGTAGAGCAGTTAATACTGGTCCACGACCATAACGCTCTTGTGAGGCCTTCATATAGCGAGCAATAACCCAAGGAAAAGATTTTAGATTTCTGTACACTAATTCTTGTTGGCCAGTTTCATCTATAATTTGATAATGATAATTACCAGTTAGTTTGTCATAGTATGTGCCTTCAATTAAATCGACTATCTCAGTATCGTCATTTTCATATTTAGATCTCATAGCCTGGGATATTTTAATATCAGGAAATTCTTGTTCTAATACGCCAAAAGGACGTTTCATTTTGCGGTAAACTTTTTCCACCTTACCGAACGGACCTTCCTCAAAACAAATCAAAAATGTAGGAATGCAGGTATATCTTATAGGTTGCACCTCATCTCCTGGCTGAATAAGCATAACAGCCGTTCCTATTGCCAGCTCTAACAGAAACTCACCCATAGACATGTCAAACTGTGATTGTCTCATGACCGCAAACATCTTAGTTGCATAGTCATCTAATATTCTTTGAACTTCTACTTGTCTTTCTTCGGGTATTTCTTCGCCAGGCATCAGTCTACACCATTCACGTTGTGGAGGAAATACTCCTGATTGGAGGCGATTTGCGAACTTTTGTGTAGACTGAATTGCTGTGGAGTCAAATACTCTTGCCATTTTATCTTGGCCAGGAACATTAGCTTCTGCATACCCATCATATAGATTTCGCATAGGCAGAGCATAACGATAGGCATCTTCGTAGATAGACCGCCAATTATCTTTATGACGGCTAGCGTTTTCGTATCTTTTCTTTAATTCACTTGGTTTTAATTTTGTCATGCTTTTTTATGCCTATTTGCAAAGTTTCTTGCACTTTCCTCATTCCTAAATCCCCAAGCTTTTAATGCTAATGCTTTTCTTGTCGGCCTTCCTTTATCGTCTTTCATTGGGCCTTTCATACCCGCAAACCTAGCTGCAAAACTTACTCTTCTTGGATTAACACCACTTTTAACCGGTGCCTTTAAATTAGCTCCTTCAGTTTTCTTAAAATGTTTCCTTCCAGCTTCGTTAAGTCCACCTTTAGGATTTTGAAACTTTTTTGCTACCAACTTTTTTTGTTTCCTTTGGCTTCGGCTGTTCTTTGGTTTTAGGTTTTAGTTTTGGATTTAAATCATAAAGATGTTTAGGCATAAGATTTACTTTTTTTCATTTTCATTTTACCAGCAGAATTAAGAGATTTATTTAATTTACCACCAGTTTCAGTTGCCATTTTCTTGGCTTGCTCCATCCCCTTCTTGTTGTACGGGAAGTGTTTCGTCTTCATCCCTTTGTCGGTTTTGTAAGTTACCATTGGCATTGCTTCTCTCCTTATTTTTTCTAGGATTTCTAGGATAACTCATGCTCTAGGATTTCTTCCTGGTCCAAGAGTTCTTTGCTCTGACTGATTACCTAATGCAGGGTTTTCTCTATCTTGGCTCATCAGCAAACGTTGACCACCAAACCTTCTTGATCTAGATCTAGAAGCTAATTTTCTCTTTTCTCTAGCTTCACCAGCTTCAGCTCTCTCTTCTCTTTCCTCTTGTCTTTCTAATTCTTCTTTAGAAGGGCCTTTAGGGCCACCTCCACCAAATAAACCACCCATTAGAACAATCTCCCATAGACGTAATAGTCGTTGATATCAGGGCCATATCTCTTCAATAGTCCCTCACGATTAAAATACATCATCTCTATCCACTTGTAAGCTTGAACATTGCTAGAACGAACATAGACTTGTATCCTATGAAGCTTTAATTTTTCTGCTGCATAAGGAAAAAATCGTAAACAAGACTTATGAAACACCATTTTTCGGTTTTCTAGCTTAGAAGACGGCAAAAGCCAGGCTTCAGCTACGCCTTTCCATAGGGGATAAAGGCCAAACATAGCGTAAACTTTGCCATCGCACATGGCAGAATAGCTTAATCCGTCTACGGCATAGTCTTCGATGTGGGGACGGCCATACCCATCTAAAATTTCCTGGTCAAAATCCCTAAATTTTGTCATGTGAATGTGATTTGGTTGGAAAGTAACTAGTCTATTTCGGTACCCATCAAGCTTCATCACTTGCATTAGTTCGTCTGCGGTGAACATTTTGTCTACTCCTCGAATTTTCTAACCGGGTACCCAGTACTCGGTCTTCATATCTCTTAACAATTTGCCTATTTTTTAGTTTTTTAGGCGAAAACATTAAACTCCTGGCTCGCAATAACCGGTTGGACATTTCTAGTTGTTCCTCTTGTCATACGTTTCATTTCACCACCACCAAGAAGGCAGTAGCCTAGAGCATCCCCCACGTGGGAATGTTCATTTTTATTGGGCTTGTCCTTAAATCTTTCCTGACCGGCACCAATAGCAACCCTCGTATAATGATATCCACCGCCTAAACTCTTTCTTAGACGTAAACATTTCTTGTTAACTAGGAACCCAGGCTTACCCTGGATTAATCTATTCATCGGCATAGCTACCGCTTCTCTTCTAACCCTAAAATCATTAGTGGGAGTAGGGCGGGCAAATATCCCATGTGTCTTTAAAAACTCAAAACTGGTAACTTCGTAATGCTGATCCCTGGCACCACCAGCCGGATCTCCCCATACCATGAACTCAAAATTAGGAAATCTTTGTTGCATTTCGCTTTTCAGCACATTTACAAACCTATCGAGACCCATAGAAAACGTCACAACCTCATGAAGCACATGCCAGGCACCATTAGGCAATCGTTGGGCAAAAACCGCAGAAGGCGTTAATCCAAAGTCTAATCCAACTTGTACCGGCACATTTTCTACCGGTGTTAGTTCCGCAGACATGGTGCTATCATCGTATTCTTCCCAAACAGCTTTGCCTTCCTGGACATAGGTATATTTACCTTCGGCATAGCATCTAACCCAATCTAAGTTCTTACCGCCAAGCAGGGACTGATAATATCCTTTCGGCAGGTTATGTATGTTTTCCGCCTTCGGATTTTCCTTAAACCATCTAGATCCCGCAGAAATATATCCTTGGGCTTCCGGTATCTCGGTCGGAACATCCTCAGTTTTGACCTCAATAACGCCTCCAGGCTGCTTAAAAAACTTCCAGGCAAATTCTCCTTTAGGCGTTTCTTTCTCAGCTAACCTATAATACCAATGATCTGAATCCATAGGGTTCGTATCTAGCCAAATACCACGCCAGCTAGCACCACCATCAGCCATAGAAGGGTATCTTCCAACACGATGAGTTAGGCCTTGTATAACGGCAATTGGCAACTCACGAGCCTCGTTGACCCAACTGCCCGATAATTCAAGCGAAAGAAGCTTCCGCACATCTTTGGGCTGATCTAACGCTAAAAAAATAACCTCACAATCAATACCCGAAGCATCACCTCTAGCCGGTAATTTTAAATGATGAGTGATAGGAGGAGACCAATGCAGATTGCCCCATACATTTTCCGGAAATAATTCTAGCCAGGTTTTTATGGTCGTTGTTTTCAGCATAGGATAGCTGTTTCTCACAACCGCAAACCGGGAATACCTAATCCCATCTTTAGGACTAGGTTTTTGTTGGACGGCCCTCTTAAATATCTCAGCACAACAAGCATAACTTTTACCGGAACCAACCGGCCCCATTATCCCTCTAACAAAGCTATTATCTTGTAAGAACTTCCACACAGTAGGTGAAGTACTAAAATCTAAATTCATCGCATTAGGTTTTTCCATTCTTAGGTCCCACCATGTTTATTTCAATTACACTCGGCTTTTCACTCTCAGGAGTTCGATCTAATATCCCGGCACTCTTCGCAACCATCTGTAAAACTCTGACCTTATCAATCATCTCTACTTCTAGCTGCATCTTATCGCCCACCGGCACAGCTCGTATCTTCCTAATAGATTGCAAAGCATGTTCCGGTATATCCTTGGGATCTAAAACACTCACATTACCTTGATCATCCCAATTCAATATATCGGTTATCTTCGCACTAGCTAAACCCATGAGAGCTTCCGCAATCTTTTCTCTATTCTCAAAGATAACATCAGATCCCTTGAGCTTCTTCGATATCTCACGAACTCCGCCCAAGTTACCCATTTTCGGAACTACTCTTTTTCTAGAAGGGGATTTCGTCATCTAGTTCTTCTTTCTTATCTTCTACAAAGCTACTAAACTTCGACTGACTAGTATCACTACCAGGAAGTAAAGTTATATTTCCTTCATAAGGACCTACAACTATCTCAGTAGCCATCTTCTCAGCTCCGTCACTAGCTACAAACTTTCTATAGGTTAACTTCCCATCAACTACGATAGGTGTGCCTTTCTTAACGTATAGATCAACAACCCTAATGACATTCTGATTGCGAATAATAACCTTGTGCCATTGAG
>Ga0208162_1000448_pt1 | contig 23915 bp, 20 predicted proteins | sample CB_VirMetaG_4_FD_184539 | JGI IMG/M metagenome (GOLD analysis project Ga0208162, IMG submission 184539) | Freshwater to marine saline gradient viral communities from Chesapeake Bay - CB_1508_1M Viral MetaG (SPAdes) (version 4) | ecosystem: Environmental > Aquatic > Marine > Coastal | place: USA... | reverse complement strand
CACTTATCTCATCAACACTTGGTGTAATGGTTAATGGAACTACAACTTGATTACCTGCTTGAACTTTTACTGTTGAATCTGCTGGTAAAGTTAAGAACACATCAGTCTTGGCTAAGAAGTTTCTCATTTCTTGTTCTTGAGTTCTTGCCCATTCACTCGGTGGTGTTCCATTACCCCAACGATAATATGTTGTTCCGTCTACACTTGGTGTAGTTGCTGTTCCGTTTACATCAACCTTAACACCTGTTAAATTCATATCACCTGTAAAGTAATATCCGATATCTGAATCATTATCAGTCCCAACGATATCTACTTGTTTAGAAGCATCAGTTGTTGAGAATAAATAATCTGGATTTACATCACTTCCAAATGTAGAACTACCTGCTCCAATCTTAATACTCAATGTATCCAAACCTGTTTGAACTTCGTCCATTAATGGATTTAAATAAATCACACCACCAGCATCTTGTGTTAGTGTTGCGGTTTCTTGTGCTAAATCATCATCAACAAATATACTGAACTCTCGTCTTTGGTTTTTTGTGACTCCATCATATGCTTGATAATAATTTAAAGTTTCTGATGTTCCGTTAGATTTTAAATTATCTATGGATGCCCAAGATTGATAAGTTTCACCATTGGTGTGTGTATAGGTATTGTCAAACACTCCTGATGTGTATGCCCATAAGAAATATGTATCGTTTAATTGGAATACATCATCTCCGTCTACATCACCGATTAAATATGCACTTGGTGTTGCAACATCAATATCATTTGAGTTTTCGTACTTGTTGGATTGAAAATTAAATGATGCGATAGCGTCATTGATGTTAGTGATTGCACCTCTATCTAATAAATAAGTTGTGTGGTCTCCAACGACATCTCCGTCGTCTGGTGGCCAGAACGATACACGATATCTGTTGTTTCGTGGTAACGATATATTAAAATATCCTTTATCATCTGTGTATGTCCAATACCAATAACTTACATCTTTAAACCCTTGATTTTGAATTTTTTGGTCTCCGGTTGTTCCGGCATTTTGTTCATAGTATCTCATATGTTGATACCCTAATGCAAATGTTCCGTATTCGTCGTAAGTCCCCATAACATCATCATTTAGAGATTCGTCTGTTAAACTTGTTGGATAATTAATATCTCTTATGTTTCTCCAATTAGAAAGGTTATCTGGATTGGTTTCATCTACTTCAAAACGAACTTTCATAAATGGATATTTGTTTCGTGAGAATGCATTTGTTCCGTCGTATTCTCCAATGTATCTCATATATCCTTCAATGTCTACAAGTTTCGGGTGTAGTGTGATGTCACCACGAGCACCTCCGTTGTAAGTTCTTTCTGCTGTATAGGAATCACCCCAATTACCATCAATGTAAACTTTATAATTTAATAAGTAATCATCAGAAGCATAAGTGTAATAACCTGATGAACCATTGTAAAATGTTGGTATTCTAAATGCTCTTGGTGCGAAGTCATCAACGACATCATTGATTTTAAAATATAATTTTATTACTTGTGTTTGAGTTCCGTCACCATTACCAAAAGTATAATCTGGTGTTCCGTCGGAATTGGCATCAACTCCGTGAGAAACCATTGTGATTCTTAACCAATCGTATCTGTTGTCGGAAATACTTTCTTCATATAAAGTTTCTGATGTTCCAACGGCTAATGAATCTTGATAACCGGTGTTTGCATAGTGAACCACTTCAAAAGAATAATCTGCACCTGATGATTCATCACCTTCAGTCCAATCGTCAATATAATCTCCTTTAACAACTTTGGAATCTCCTTGTGACCAAGCGTTGATTGATGTTTCACCTGATTCTACCCAAGTGATTAAGTCGTTATCAAAGGCAATATCAAATCTAAGTGCAGTGATATCTGCACCATTATCATCTAATGTGACTTCCATTTCCAAGACTTTATCTCTCCAGATATCAAAATTATTATTATCGTATGCTGGATTATTAACATCTTGTGCTAAGAAGTCATCTAAATCTTGTGTAACTGAGTCTTTCCACCACATTGCTGGTGTAGACCAAGTTCCTAATTGTTTTACTCTGATGATTGGTGTTTGACCAAAGGCAAAACCAAACATCACTAATGACATAACCATTGTTTTTAATGAACGAAACATTGTTTTCTCCGTTGAGTTTTTGTCATTAATAAATATAAGATTAGGGTAAAATAGGGTTTTAGATGTCGAATCTAACTACAAAAGTTGTAGATAATGTTTTGGATAACTTAACCGGTTGACCTGGTTTTGCTATTGCAATTAAATCTCCTTCTTCATCATACAAACCTATTTGAGTTACATAAGGATACCAAGTTGAACCGGTGATTTCATTGATTGAGTGTGAAGCAGGTGTGTAATTAGAAGAAAAACTACCTGTTCCTTCACCTGATGGTCGGTCTCCTGGTGGAAACAAACGATATACCCAACTTCTATCAGTATCATTAGTGCTTGTTGCAGGAACTCTTATTAATCCTGCTCGAGCTTTTGTTGTACTGATGTTGGAACTCATATTAAATTCACCAGCTGGTGCTCTCAATACATATTCATATTCATTTATTCTATGAGTTGCTTGATGTCGTAAAGTATATCCTGTTCCAAATCCAACATCTTTGTATGAACCTTTTTGATTAACAACAATTAATCCGTCGGAATAAAATACATTACCAATAACACTACCACTTCCGTTGGCATCAATTCCTTGACTCATACTAAATGAACTTGACTTGTGTGCAGCAAAACTTGCTGAGTGTGCATAGTCAAAAAGGTTTCCATCTCCGTCATCACGAATATCCCAAGTTTGTCCATTGGAAGTATCGGATAACTTTACTGAACCTGGTTTAATTCTTTCACCATATAAATCTCTTGTAATACTAAATACCGAAGAAGATAAATGTAAACTTCTGGATTGTTGTGAATACTTTTCTATACCGAAAGGGAAATATGCTGTTTTCGGTGTGTTGAGATTAAAGAACTTATAATATCTGGTGTTTAGAAGATTCCAAGTTGGAAGTCCGTAAAATTTTGTTGATATGGAACCGGTTGTAATGGTTGTGATTTCATCTGACGAACTTACATAATTTTTAAAAGAACCTGAACGAGCTTTTATAGAATATACACCACTTCCACTATCGTTGTTGGTAAATGAAAAACTTTTAAAGGTTTCTATTACTCTGCGTGATTTATCAGACGATTCGAGAGTCTTAAACATTTGGAACTCCTAATAGTCTAACTTAACTTTTATGACTGCTTCCCTTGAAAAAGATTTTAATACTGGTTGACTTAATTTTGCTACTGCTATTAAATCGTGGTCATCATCATATAGTCCGACTTGTGTAATGTAAGCTCTTGGGTCTCCTTTAAAGGTAGCAACTTTAAACTTACCGGTTGTTTTCACTCCGTCAGCATCTATACTTCCAGTTGAGTAAGTTGGGTTAGAACTAAAGTTAAATTCATCATTTCTTGCTCTAGCGAAGTAACTTATTGAATTGATTTCTTCTTCACGACGAGCTGCGAAATATCCTGAACCACTAATTGCTGTGAAAATCTTTTGTGCATTGTTATCAAGTGTATTGGAACTTCTACCTGGTCGTAATTCTATTGAACCACTATCGTTTCTACCGACCCACTCTGGATTCAATAATATGATTCCTAAGTCTGGATAGAATAAACCAGCTGCACCAAGTACTGTTTCTAATGATGCTGCTCGGTGAGTAACTGCTGTTCCACTTGCAATAGAACCCGATACAACATTATAAACTCTACCAGAAACATTAACACTTGTATTGGTTGTTGCTCCACTATCGTCAATTAATTTTGTGATACCACCGGAACCTGAAATTCTTAACTCCCAATTACCTGGGTCAACTTTTTCTCTCATTTGTGCTCTATTGAATGCTACGAAATAAAAGTCATCATATCCTGATGATGATGCTGCAGGTGCTGCAGTAAATGTAAATTTATTGGTGTTTGGTGCCAAGATTACATTTCTAAATTGTCTATAAAGTGCTGCTGTTTCTCTGTTTCCAGAAGTTGTCTTGGTTGTGTTTCCAATAGAACCACTTCCGTTAATGTGTGCATATCCAACTGCGAATTGAACTTGTGCAGTTGAATTACTTGCTGCTTCTTGATATACTTCAACATAAGATGCTGATGTATCACCTAATAAAGATGCCGTATGAAACGCTGTTAAAGTTCCTGAACCATTACTGAATAATCCTGATGTTACGACTTGTCTATCGACTTGTGAAATGTCGTATTGTCCGAATGGTTTTAATAATGGACTTGGTGTTGTATTTCCAGTATTTCCACCATCACCACCATCACCACCATTTCCACCGTTACCACCATTTCCACCGTTACCACCATTTCCACCATTGGCGTGTTGTTGATTGTAAAGTGTAACTGCTGCTGGTATTCCTGTTAAACTATCAATCAAAGAAAAATAATCTCGGTAATCACCTGGGGTTACTCTACTTTCTATATATCTTAACGCATCAACAAGACTTGTTGTTGGAATAGCGTTAATATTTAATAATGTATGTGGCATATTCTTTTATCTCCTAAAAATCATTTTTTGAGTTATTCTGAATTACTACACTCGTAGTTGCACCTGTTGTCTGACCTGTGATTAACACTACGGTAGTCATTATAGTGGTAGTAGTATTTTCTAAATTCTTAAAGTTTACTTTAATTTCACGAGAGTCTCTAATGGTTTGAGAACCTTTATTATCACTACGACTAAATGAACCGGTTCTTCCGTCTGGTGTTGCGAGTGTTGCTACATCAGTATTTAATATAGTGAAAGTATAAAGTTCACCCACTCCATAATTTTCTGTTTCTGGTGAAATAGTTCCGATACCATTTGCTCCAAGAGTCAATGGTGTTGATACATTTGTAAGATTTGCCAATGAAGGTAAATCTTTATCTGCGGTGAATAGTTTGTATCTCATCACTTGAGTTTCATCAATGAATGCTTCTAACAAAGGCATATTTTCTAATACTGCCCCGTAGTAAGATGACCCTTGTGGATGACTTACATCATATAAATTATAATCGATTTCGTCGTCAGCAAAAGCATATTTAGAAATGTTGAAATTACCATTTCTTGCTAATTTTTCACGACCCTTTTTAGTTAATATCGCATCTACTGTAATTGTAGTGTTGTCTAAAAATCCCATTATTTTACTCCTGTGATAATAATATAACTATTCTTATTCATTAATAAATATAAGAAAGTTAAATTTTATTATTTAGTTTTTAATCGTGATGTTCCTGGTTGTTGTGTTACAAGTTTTGTTGGTGTTGTAAATGTAATTTGAACTGGGTCATCACCTGTTTTATCTGTATTTTTATTTAATTTCGTACCTACATACATCAATCTATCTGATGTACTATTTGCTGTAATTCTTTCTAAGTCTGTTGGTTCTAATGAAGAACTCCAAACATATAAGTTACCTGGTATTTTATATGTTGAACCAAATCCATTTGCTGTTGATACACTTAATGAACTTGTGTAATAAAATTCTCTAATCTTATTAAATTGTGATAATCTTGAACCACTAATAAATGGTTGAACTGCTTCTTTAAATTCAATGTTAGTTCCACCTTTAGTTACACTTGCTGTTGCATAAGCATTACTATCAATTACTCTTGGATTTATTTCATTGATATGAACTTGTGTTGCTCTGTTAAATCCACGAATTGAACCAGTAGCGTATGCCACGACACTTTCGTAGTATGGAAATTCTCCTGATGATTTTATAATGTTATTGTTTGAACCACTTATAAATCTGGATATCTGAATACCTACCTGATAGTCATTTGCATTTTCATAATAAGGTTGTGTAGTTTGTGGTTTTTTATTAACTCTTTGTTTGTTTCTTTCCAAAATATTAGATTCAATTAAATTACCGAAATCTGATTTTGCTCTTGCCGGAACAAATTGTTTCAATACTTCAAATACACTATTATCGTAGAAATCTAATATTCGTAAATAATCAAAGAAATGATTGTGTCCACCGACATATCGTTTAAAGTATTCATTTCTGGTAAATGATAATCCACGATACGAAGATTCAAATTCATCTCGTGGGTCTCCGATTTGATTATCAAGATTAAAGTCTGCTAATGTATAAATAATATCTTCATTGATTACATCTGTTGGTGAAAAGTAAACACCAAGTTTATTTGAATCTATTGGTGCAAAATCTTGTGATGACTTTTCTTGTTTTTGTAATGATGATAATTGAGCATTTTCTGGAATATAATTATCTTCCAATCTAATCTTAGTTGCATTTCTACGAGTTCCCACATTAGGAACTTTTATTTTTTCTTGGTCTACTAATGAACGATAGAAGTTTCCTGTAAATCCGTCAACATTACTACCTGATATATTTCCTGAATATGTTTTTAAGTAAGTAAGATTTGATGCGGTTGGATTTGTTTGTAAATTTCTATTATCATCTAATGGTAATCGTATTAATAAATTATCATATGCTGATGATGTATAATTACCATTATATGCTTTTGGAACACGAACGTGATTATCAAATACACTACCACTCAATGCTTCCGACCACAACCTGAACTCCATTAACGAACCACTAAATTGTGTTCCGTCATTTCCTAATCCACTACCACCTATGTATAAATCACCGGAAGAAGTATACGCTCCGTTGAATAACACATTTGTTGTGTTAAAACTTTTGTTGTCTGAATAAATAATTCTTTGTCTGGATGAATCATATTGTTTTGTAGTTAATTCATATGTTGTATCCTGTGATGTAAGTTCACTTGAAATTTCTGCACCAGTTGATGTTAACTTTCTGGTTAACATAACTGACCACATATCATCATTGTAAAATGGTTGTAATGATGAAGTAATAAATTCTTTTGTTCCGTCCGAACCACTAATACTAAATCTTAAATGTCCGTAATTGTCTGTTGCACCATTGTCTTGTAAAGATATTGCCCAACTTCCGTCATCAATAGAACCTGACTTCTGAACTAATACCATTGAACCTGATGAACCAACACTATATGGTGTTCTAAATCTAAATTCTATGGTATTTGGATATAAATTATTTTGAGATTTCCAATCAGTTTTAATGTATTGTCCTGCTTTAAAATCTAATGCGTAGGTAAACTTTCTTTTAATTTCATAACTTACTCTTGTTCCTTTATCTGGCCCACCATACTCTCTAACTCTCAATACTGAACTTGGTATTCCGTAACAATTTAAAATTCCTTTTAATGCTCTTTCTGTTCCTTTTGTTTTGATAAAGTAAGGTAAGTTTGCTAAAATTCTTTTCCAAGTTTCTTCTGTTAATGCTTCACCTGATGATTCGTTTTTACTTGTTCCGTCGGTATTCTGTCCTAATAAAAATTCTGATAAATCTACTAATGCATTTCCGTCAAAAAGTTTTACTCCTAATGCTTCGGCATAGTACTTAGCAACATCTTTTGATATACCTTCCGATACATTATTAACTCTCATATTGATATCACTTAATGATTTTACATAAGTCCAAGTTTCATCAAATTGTTCACCCACCATATCCATAAATTCTAAAAATACATTATTACTTGGGTCTTGATTTATATGTTCTGGTAAAGAATTTCTCAAAGAGTTTTGATTATTATAATCGTAATTTGAAGCACTTGCTATCATATTGTTGAACCAAGTATTTGCCTGTGAACTTCCAATTGCAGCTAATGTGTATGGTGCTGATGAATTGGTTTTTGGCCAAGATGTATCGTGGAATTGTCCATTAGACCCACTTGAATAAGATGAACTTTGAAAGTATAAATAATCTTCATATGGGGTAAACGAATCAATTACTCGTTGTCTTTGCTTTTCTATCTTTCGTATTTTTGGTAAAGAACTTGTTATTGATAACAAAGAAGAACTATTTGAATTATATCCTTCAATTAATTGTAACTTCTTTTCAAAATTACGAAGTCTTCTTTCTGCATTTGAAAAGTGAACAAAGTTTCCAAAACCAGTATCATCTGCTTCAATAGTTAAGTCTGTTGTGGTTTTTTGATAATCAATATTTGGTTGAACATCTAATAAACTACCAGAAGTTAGTAGTCTTTCTAACTTTCTATTTTGTTCATCATCACTACCTAATAATGTATTGTGACTTTGGTAATCTGATGAGTTTGGTTGAATATCATTTTGAACTCCGTCAAAATTTGCCGGTAATAAAAATGTATCATTTACGACTTGTCTTGGAATCAAACTTATATTGTCTTCATAATCAAAAAATATTTCTTCAACTATGGTTACCGGCGATAATGAAACATTTTCATTGTTCGCTAAATCAATATTAGTTATTACATTGGGTTGTAATGGTTGTTGAAGTTTTAAATAATATCCAATGTTACCTGGTATACGATATTCTTTTGTATTGGTAATTAAGTAAAAATCATTATAAACTTTTAGATATGTTTTATAATCTGCAACATCATTTAATTTAGTTAAAATATAAAAATTTTCAGAATACATTTTATCAAACGATAATTGTTCGATTTGTTTTGGAAAAGTGTAATCTAAATTTCCTATTTGGTTAATTTTAAATCCTAATTCTCTTAATTGATAATAAAGTTCTTTTAAATTTGCTTTTACTTGTATCGTATTTTTATCAATAACTTTTACAATTTCAGTAGTCCAATCAATGTAAACATTTGTAGAATTACCAGAATTATAAGCTACATTAACATTTAATTTTTTATTTAAATCAATATTGTCACTATCATTTGCTTTATCATATTGATATGGAAAAGTACCTTTTAATTCATAATCATTATTACCGGAAACACGTTTACTAAACTCTCCGTCTTTGGGGCCAGCATCGGTGGTCATCCATATGCTAGATGGTAAAATAGTTAAACTACTGATGTTTAAATTTTTTGTTCGTCGTTTTTCAAAGTATCCTTGATTGTTTGAAATATCAGTAGAGTCTTGATTTGAAACTAATGCAGATGGTACATTTTGTAAAAAAGGTACTGGTATTCTTGTGTCCTGTTGATTTACTTCATAACTATCTGTTGGTATTTTTACATTTGCATTAATGGAACCTGGAACTAAATAATTTTTCCAATAGTTACCACGACTAACCCCATCAACACTTCTTGTTCCTGAATTTGATATTAAATATTGACCTTTAAAGTGTGTTGGAATTAGTGCTTTAAAAAAGTTTTCAAAAACAATTCTATTACCTTCCATTGATTTTGTAAAACCATTGATATTATTGTTTGGTATTGTTAAAATAAAACTTTGATTTTCAAATTTATCTTCTTGGAATTTTATTCTTCGTTCTGTTGATTGAATAACACGAAGTGGATTGTAAATTAATTCTGTATTGATTTTAAATAAATCTCTGTTTAATAATTCTTGTAAATCCCCGTCGAGTTGTGGATTACCTTGAATTAAAACTTCATCCCTTGTGGGATTGTTATCGGTAATACGATATGAATAATTTTCTAAACTTAATTCGTTATCTTTGTCTGCATTTCCATCAGCATCAACTTTATAATACTTACCATTTTCAACTACAAATTCACCTTCATAAATACCACGACCATTTATATCATATAAAAAATCTTGTTCAGAATTACCACTAATTTGTCTTAAGAACTTATATTTGACTTTATAGTCTCCCTCAAATAATTGAAGATATTCTCTAAGGTGTTGTCCGATATTTAACTTTACGGTATCGCTGGTCGTTTGGTTTTGTTCAACAAGTTCATCATAATAAATTATTTTATCACCAATAAGGATATTGTTTAAATCATAAACAAATAAATGAACATAATCTTTTTGTCCAAATACACCTGGTGATAATAAATTACCAAATCCAGTTCTTCTTTTTTCTAATGAAAAGTAAGAAGTTTTTTGTGCTTTTGTTAATCCATAATCTGCCATAATTAAAATGATTTAAATTCGTTGTTAAGTTGTGTATTATATCGTGGTAAAAAAATTCTTGTTTTTAATTCTATGGTTACTAATTGATAACCTTCTTGTTCTGCTGCTTTACCAAATGCAAATGGGTCTTCAAATGATAAAAGAAATCCACGATTATCACGAGTTATTGTTTCGTTAAATTTTGGATTTGATTGATAATCAGTTCTTTGTTTTAAAATATTTAGTCGTTTTCGTTCAAGTTCACTTTGTTTATACTGACCGTAATACTCAGAACTCTGGACTGCTGCGTCTGTTGATTTATATGGCATTGATTTACCTCACTACTCTAAATTCATATCCGTCATCATAGAAGTTTATTTGTTCATCTGTGGTTCCACTACCACTAACTACTTTAATACCAAAACGATAATTTCTTTCTGATTGAAATCCGTTCATCCATAGATTAAAATAATTACCTGTGGAATCACAACTAATTTTTGAACCTGTTCCAAATGGAATAATTACTTCTTCAGTATCTGCGTCTTTTACTTGATAGTATGCAGATGCGCTCGGTAAGTATTTTACCGTAAGCTCTGCTGGTGTAGTTGCAAACGCAGTTGTCGGGTATAATTCTCTACCCACTACTCTAAATTTAACGATTGAATTTTCTTTATATTCTTCTCTTAGATTTTTAAAATAAACTTTTAGATTTTCTAAATTTGTTGATGTCAATGGTGATAAACTACCTGTTGACCAAGAACTATCGTCCCACATTACTTCCAACTTCGGTGGATAGATTGTGTGGGTTTCGGTTGAGAAGAATTTTAAGTTCCCTAACCTTGTTGAACTACTTTCATCTTTGGTTGTATCACTGCCTGGATTAAATGAAAAGTCTCTTGAACCTGTGTATAAAGATTCTCTTTTAATTATAAATCCTTGATTAGGAAATAATGATGAAGAATAAATATGATTCTTAACTAAATCTGTTACATCTATTCTAACATCTCGTGTTGCTTTGGTCATACTAAATGATGAACTAACTGAATATTGTCCACCTTGACTTCCTGTCCACCAAGCACCTCCGTCAGTCAATACTGAACCCGTAACCCAAGGTGTTTGAGAATCTTGGTTTCTATATTTATAACTTACTCCATCAGTAGTTGTTGGATTATCATCAAGTTTTCCATTACCTTCTGTCCAACTACTACCACTTACCATATAAGCAAATAGACTTTGGTTTCTCAATAGTTCAGTTGAACCAGCATCATACAAATTTAAATAATACTTTGCAGTAGAAGGAATTTTACCAGATTGTATTGATGATGAAATATCTGTATAATCAAATTGTATCAATACTCTGGAAACATTTTGAACACTTCCATTTTCTGCAACCACTTTGTTTACTTCAAGTATTTCATCTGCTCCGGTATTAATAGATGATGTTGTACCACCTGAATAAATCGTTGCGTCTTTATCTCCGAATATAAAATAATGCATTAAATCTCTCCTACTACATTTCCTAATATATCTTGATTAGGAAATTTCACTTCAAAGATACTTGGGTCTAATGAAGGATATACAACACCATTTCTTGTTGCTGTTTGTACATCATATACATTTCCACTATATCCTTGTGATGTGGTTGCTTTGTTTTCAATTACAATTAGTTGATTGTTTGGATTATTACTTCTCGGTGGAACAACACTTGCTACTCCGTCCACCAATGATATTTGATAAGCAATATCACTTAATACGATTGGTTGATTAATTTGCCATTTAGACACATCAAAGTGTTTCTTAACTGCTTGAACACAATTAAACAATACTTGACTTTGGTTGTATCCTCTTTGTTTGATAATTGCAAATCTAACACCAATATTAATTACATAAGCATTTTTTAGATTAATCGCATCTGTTAAAATTCTGTATTGTGATAAATACATTTTTAAATTTTGTTTTACTGCATTGTTTACTGATGTTAATTTTCTATCTTCATCATAACCGAGTAAGTACATATTCATAGCAAAAGGATTTGGGATTGTTGCTATTTCTCCATCATCATTAGTTTCGTATTGTTCATCTTGAACGATATATGCTTTTGCAATATTACCATATTTTTGTGGTAATGAATATACTCTTGTTAAATAATCTTGTCTGGTTACTGCTCGGTTTTGTGTATTTAAATTTGCTAATGCATTTTGTTTTATTTCTGTTAGTGTTTCTTTTGATGCTCCACCAGTTGCAGGTAAAATATTATTAAAAGATAAACTATCTTCTGCTGTTTGAACTTTTGTAGAATCTAAGTTACCACTATCAATTGTAAAAGTAATGTTCTTACCTGATGTGATTGAGTTTGCCCTGACATTGTGTTCAACTGCTCCACCATAACGATAAGTAACGGTTAGTGTTGTGTTGGCTGGTGCCAACCCATAAGCTTTTGTTTTCATAAAATTACTTGGGTCAAATGACTCATCTAATTTAGAAACACCAAATCCCAATGCTGAACCAACATTATCTGGATTTGGAATAATTACTTCGTCTGGATTATCACTAACACCTGCACCAAATCTAACTTCTGTTCTATCATTTTCGTTAACTCTGGTGATAAATCTTCTTGGTGTTTTTACTAATCTCAACATATAAGGTGTATCATTTTGATACTGAGAATATGTTGGGTCATTTAATGAAGTGTTTTCTATTGATTCAAAAATTGTATCTTGTGCTAAGAAAGGAACTTCATACCAAGTATTATTATTGGAATCAACTATGGAAACTATTTCACTAATTCCTGTATTTGCTAAAGTAATTTTATCAAATTTTTTAGCAGAACCAAATGTAAAGGTTTGTGAAGTTGTTGTTCCTGATTTTGCTAATACTCTTTTCTTTAATAAAAAGTCTGTTGGGACAACTCCTGAACTTGGTGTTACCATTTCGATTTCCATTGGGTCAAGTGAACTCGACACTCTAAAATCTACTTCATCTACTAATGTAAAGTCAACTCCTGAATCTGATGTAACGATTCCATTAGATGATATAACACCGGCATAATCTAAATCTGCTACATATCCACCACTCCCGTCTGACTTAGCAGGAACGGTTTGAGTAACTTCTAATTCTACTGATGCCGGAACTGCTGTTTTTGGTTTGTATCCGTAAGATTGTGCAATATTATAAACATTTTTCTTTTCTTCTGCGTAGTTCAATAAAGTTTCTCTATATTGATTGTCAACATAATAATTCAATACATCTCCAACATAAGATGCCATTTCTATAAACATCATACCTGGTGATGATTCATTGAAGTCATTATATTGTGAAGGAAAATAAGTTTTGGCAAACTCAATAAGATTTTGTCTAATTGAAGAAAAATCTCTACCGAGATAATTTATATCTTTTTTAACTACTTTTTTATTTGTGTTGTAATCAACTGCCATTTTATTCTCCTACTTCAAAAGTAAATGTGATTGTATCAAGTGCGTCGGGTTCAAGTGTTGTTGAATATTCTAATGATATTAAAACTTGATTAGGGTTTCTATCATCTTGAACCGCAACTAAATTATTTACATTAACATAAGGTAACCAAGTAGATAAAGAACTTCTAATATCATTTTCGATACTTTCTAAGTTTGTTGGTGTTATTTGTTCGAATAAAAGACTTTTCAAATTAGAACCGAAGTTCGGTTGAAATAATCTTTCACCTCTTTCTGTTAATAATAAATTTCTTATATTAGATTTTACTTGTTGTCTTATAGTTTTTGTTTTACGAAAAAACCCTTGAACACTATAATCTAAAGGAAATTCAATACCAACATAAATGTCGTCATCTCTATCTATTTCTCTAACATTTGCCATTATGGTCTAAAGTTCTCACCTTTTTTCTTATTATTGATTGCTTTCATCAAACCAGAATAATCACGAGTTAGTGCGTTTACTACATCTTCTGGAACTGAATCAACATTGACTCCTTGTTTCTTAATAGTTTGAACTGCTCCGACTTCTCGTGCCTTTTCTTTATTCTGACCTCTACCCAAATCTCCATATCCTAAAACTTCTGCCATATTGTCACTACCTAATACTCCACCACCCAATGTAGGCCATTCTTCATCTCGTGATTTACCTAATGGGTTCGTGTTGTTCAATACTTCATTTAACGCTTGGTTTTTCGTGTATTGTTTTTTAGGTTTTTGTTTTACTTCTGGTTTTGGTTTAGAAATTACTTCTGATAAACTAATTTCTTTTTTGTCATTAATAAATATCTCACTAAGTTGTTTTTTGATTTCTTTACGAACAACTAATTCGATTATTTTTACTAATTCGTTTTTCTTCATTACTACTCCTATTTCAACTTTACTATATTGCTTAAAATACTATCGTTAATTAAATTTTTTAGTTTACCTGCAAATGGTGTTGGTAGTGTTGTTTGTCCAGCACCAATGTTAGTATTTTCAATTACATCTAAAATATCTTCTAATAATTTTTTTAATGAATTACCAAGAACTCCTGGTTCTAAATTTTCATCATCACCTAAATTGATACTCGGTGAGTATATGTTAAATTCTTCTTTTCCGTGAAACACAATTCTATCTGATTGTAATGTAATCTGTGGTTTGTCTTTTGGACTAATCACTTTTTTCTCATTAAAAGTAAATTCTATTTCTTCGTTGGTTGTTAAATAAATAGAATTTTTTTCAGTATCTAAAGTTTCTTTATAAAAAGTATCTTCTTCCTTTAAGTTGGTTGTATTGATACCAGCAACAATTTTTACATTTGGTGAATCAACATATTTCTTTGAATCATCTTCTAAATTATTTTCAAAATAATCTTGTGATTGATTACTACCCAAACGAATTGAGTTTCCAAACCTACCTTGTAAAATTGTATCACCTTCACGAGCGATTAACTTTCTACTTCCGTTTGGATTTATAGTAAAGTATTTTCCTAATTTAAAATTCTCATTTGGTTTTGAAGAATAAGAACTTATATTAGGTCTGGTGTTTGCTATCGGTGAATTATTAACATTCAACTTAGACATATAATAATACTTACCTAAAAATTCAGTTCCCAACACCACTTCACCTCTAACTGGTATTTGTAAATTATTTGCGTCTAAAGGATAAAATACAAATGTTTGTTCTATTGGTCTGTTTTGTTGTGATACAATAAACCTACCACTAACCGCAGTTGTGTTAGAATCATTAACATCAGTTAATACATCTAAAACCTCTAAAGGTTCAAAATTTAACATTAGTTTCCCTTGTTGATAGAATTTTCTATTTCGTCTTTTTTGATTTGTAACTCTTGAACATCAGACTCAATAGCATTCATTAATTGTTCTTTTTCTGCTTCTGTTAAACCAAATTCATCACCTGAATCTGTGACTCTTTTTTCTGATGCCATAATTCTTTGAACGACCGTTGCTAATTTAACAAGTTGTTCGTCGTTCTTCACATTGATTTCTAAATACTCTTTGAGCATAGGAATAATCTGAACGGCAGTATCTCCGTCTTTAATAAACCCTACCACTTCTTTCATCAAGACTTCTAATTGTTTCTTATTAGTTTTGGAATTATCATAGATGTCTTTGAACACATCAGATAAGGTTTTGCCTTCAAATATTTCGTAATCGTGTGACATAGTTTTTTCCTATCAATAAATATAAGGTTATGGAAAAAAGGGTATATATATTTATATATCGGTTTATTTTTTTAAAAATACCATATAGTTATATAGGAAGTCGGGAAAAAACCGACTTTTGTTCATTTAAAAGGGGAAACTAAAATGAAAGACGCAATGAAATTGATATTGGATTCAATAGTCGGAATTAAAGACTTATTGTATCACATTATCGGATTAGGGGTTCTCGTACAATTAGTATTTGTAGGTGGGTTCTTAGGCATCGACATTGTTGGTAATTTGATTAATTTGGTAAATTCTTTTAGTAATGCAGGATTTGCTGGATTTCTATCATTTATCGTGATATTCGGATTACTCAACAAATAAAGGTGGAATTACAAGGGCAGTAGAAATACTGCCCTTTGTTATTCTAAAACTATATTGAAGGTTTTATTTTTAGAAGAAAGTTTTAGTGTATCTCCAATCATCTGTTTTGTAGGTGCTATCATATTATCAATCTCACCAAACATATTGGAATAACTAACATTATTTGTAGTGGGAACTTCATAACCTTTGAACTGAGTTAAATACATTGTATCGTAAGTTACATAAACAAATTCATCAGTTAATCCTCGTTTGTAAATGTATCCCAAAGTATCTCCGATAATCCAATATAAATTACTTTCCCACTCAACTCTATGTGCTTCAATCGGGCCGTGTTCATCTCCGACATAACCACTTACTCTATGAATTGTTTGAACTTTATCTCTATCGATTTCTAAATGATAATAACCATTCTCATCAATTGGTAATCTCATATCATATTCAACTACTGGATTTCGTTCAATCCACTTGGTCGTGTTATGTTGACAACCAACTAATAATAAAAGTAATATTATAAGTTGTCCCACGACCCAGTAAATTTCGTTTCTATTGAACCAGTTGCCAAGTAGTTCTTTTGTAAATTAGTATGATGTTTTTTCAGAACATTAATCACACGAGTAATGTGTTGTGTATTGGAACCGGTCATCTCTCTAATCAAAATGTATAGAGCTTTCTTATTAAAGTTCTCAATGTTTTGTCTTTGTTCCATTAAATACAATACTGAATTAGCAACATCTATATCTTGTTTTCGTTTGAAGACGGTAGTTAGATTGTTTGACCAATAATCAATGAATAAATCCATATATTCTTTTTGTCCTTCTAAGATATCTTCTCGTTGTGTTTCCCACATCGCATCTCTTTTGTAATCCGTTACGGACTCGTCATCAGTTTGTTTTAATTTTTTGTAATTGTTATTGTTGTGTAGAATTAAATAATTCTTTGCCACGATACTGAAATAACTAAATGCCTTACCTTTACCTTCGGTGAACTTATGCATATTCATATATAAGAAACTCACAACCTCGTGTTTAACATCTTCACTCGGAACATCAAAGTAATAAAACTTAAATGTGTGAATAATGTTTTCTGCTAACTTCTCAAATGGTTGTCTGATGTGTTCATTATAAATTCGTTCTCGCATATGTGGACGAGTTTCATTATTGTGTCTAATGATTGCTTGTTCAGTTACATCTGTAAAGTAATATCTTGTTGAACCTTTTTTTGCTTTTCTTGGCATTTATATCTCCTGTTCTGTTATTTCGTTTAACTCGTCTACGGTTTCTTTGATTGCTTGAAACACTACACCGATTTCATCATCAGCTTCAAATGTTCCTTTTTGGTCAATCTCTTTTAAAGTATTTTGTGTTTCTTGGATTCGTTGTGCGTAATCCTCAACCCAAGTTTCAAGTCTTTCTACTTTTCTCGTTAAGTTAAACACAACATAACTTAAAGTCAAGCAAATAATTGTTAATATACCATATATCATTTTTTTGCCTCCCCAAATAGTTCGTTAAAGATATCTTTCGCATCAGTTGATTTAGTATTGAACTTTTCTTTAACTTCATTGTTTGCATCAACTTGTTTATCGACTGCGCCCTTAATTTTATTTACTGACATCATAACTTTATCACTCTCAATTTTATCACCTCGTTTCCATTGGTCTGACTCAATGTGAGTAGCCATCATATCTGCTTGGTGTAAGATGTAAGCCATATTTGTTCTTACTGCCCATTGTGGATTAAACCCTTTAAGATATTTTTCATTTGCTTCTTCGTATAATCCATCAGTTAATCTTAATCCCAAATATTCCCACTCAGTCATTGGTATTTCAAAATGTTGTAATAACCAAGTTGACCTATCTGATACGGTCATATATTGTAGTTCGGGATTGTGTTTAAAAATACTACCTTGGTTTTTACGATGCCAATCTGATTCCTCTGGAATATAGTAGTCGTTTTCCAAATCTCCGACTTTACCTAAGTCGTGATGTAGTGCAGCAAAGATTAGTTCTTCGTCTGTAAAGTTTATTTCTGCACCATTGTTTTCCCACATAGATTTTACCTCTTGTGAAAATTTGACCACATGCAATATGTGTTCTACATATCCACCGACCATAGCATTATGATAATGTGCTCTACCACTTGCTGGTGCCATACACATTCTATCTTCAAAGTAATCATACATCTTGTTGAGTTTTTCTAATCTTTCTCCACTAAATGTATTGTTGATAATGGTTCTAAGTTCGTTCCAATTATCCATTATTTGTTGTTCTGTTAGTTGTTTCATTTTTCAATAACCTCGTATCTATTTTTTGTTAATCTTATATCTTTTTCAGTTCTTAATCTGTTTCGGTATCCGTTAAATTTTACTCTAACTCCCCAATCTCCCATATGCTTCATTATCTCATTTTTTGTTACGGACTTTTTATTTTTGATAAACTCTACCATTCTATCGTATGATTCTGTTTTACCAATCTGTCTTAAATTGTCCATAGAGTTTTGAAACATATCGTTAATTTTTAAAATCTGTTTATCCCATTTACTATCTTCAAATCGTTGTAATGATTTTTCAGAATATTCATTTCTAAAGTTTTCGTCATCTAATACTTTATTCATTAGTGTTAAAAACTCATCTGAATCTTTATAATATATTCCAGCATCATCTGCTAACTCGTGATAACTTCCGTCATCTGAAAACATATAAGGAACTCCAACTGACATTCCGTCCGTAGCAGATACTGCCCAACCTTCATATTTTTGTTTACAACAAACACCCACTTTACAAGAAGATAATTTAGAAAAATAACCATATCTATCATACTTGTCAATCGTCATATATTGTTTTTCTTTTGATTCTGCTAATGGAACCCACACTTCAAAGTCTTGTCTTTGTTCCCAAAGTTTATCCATTTGTTGTAAGAACCAAGGATAGTTTTTGTATGTGTGTGGTCTATGATTGTAAACAATTATATTTTTATCTGTTGTTTGTTTTTCATAGTTTGGTGTTTCCCAACCGAGATAATGTGGTTCAAGGATTTCATCTAATTGTTTAACTACATCATCATTAAATTGTTCCCTTGCATTTTTCAATACGAGTTGTTTTTGTGCTTCTGTATTGATACCACATTTCTCTTGTTGTAATAAACCAATAATGTTAAATGCTAAACCAACTTGATATTCATAATTTGTTATTTCCTTGAACTCAGTCCAATGAGTATAACCGATTATTGTTGGTTCAATATTGGTTGTGTTGAAAAGTAGATTCTTCAGTTGTCCAGTATGCTCCGGTAAATGACTATACACGATATCATAATCTGTATGCTTCCAGTCAATTACTTTCATAACTTCTTTAAATGGAAAAGACATTCTCATTGAATTAGGATATGTAAGTTGTGGAACTATTAATTGTTCTGTATTGTCAAATTGTAAACTTGATATTAACTTGGGTGATAAAATTGTCCAATGTAAATCATTTCTGAGCTTATTCATTTCTTTAATTATATTACCCAACACAACTACATAACTATCTTTCTCCAAATCTTTTTGGAAAGTTATATTTGGATACACAAGTATTTTATACTTGTATTCTTTGTCGTCTGATATGAATCTACTTAACGACATTATTTGGTTTCCTGTAACCTTGCTTCAAACTCCGGTGAAATATTATAACCTCTTTTTACAAGGAACTTATGAAATTCCTCCGGTGTTTTGTTATCTTTTTCATTGTTCAAAAGTGATGTTGTGATAACTAAGTTATCATATTCAGTTACACCACCTCTTGCAATGCCCAAACTTCTGGCGATATAATGGTCACCAGCTGCGTTTGATAAGTTTAATGGTTCACCTGTGTAGAAACATTTCTGTCCTTGTTCAAAAAACTTTTTCTGAACATCAGACTTAGAGAAAGTTTCTCTTTGGTCTAACTCAACCACTCCTGCTTTAGATTTGTCTTTGTTAAGTTCCAAATCCAAAACATAAATTTGAGCACTTATGCTATTCTTATTCAACCCACTAAATAGTGCGTCAAATTGTGGTAAGTCTCTATCGGGACTACCTGGAAATGTATGTCCGTGATATAGTGGTGTTTTGTTCTTTGAGTTTTCACTCCAACGAGTGTAAACATCAAACCACCAATCTGTATACATTTGTTTGTCCAACTTTCCATATGTGGTATGTAAGTCATACCCATATAGTAATAAATTGAATGCCATATTCTTGGTTAGTCGTTTCTTATTATTTGGACTAATTGTTTTAACTATCCCCAAACAAAAGTCCAAAAAGGTGTCAAACTCTTTTTTTGCACTTTTCCAAGATTGTTGAACCTTGTAAGTTGCTCCGTCTTTTTGTTCGGTTTTAACCCAATTAGTCAATGGATTTTCAGAAACTCCACTTCTCCAACCCTTGACTACTCCATAAAGAAGTTGAGAAAGAAATTCGTCTGCTTCCATTCTCCCATTTAGTTTTAAATTAGGAAAATATTTAAGAACTTGTTTTTCTTTCTTTGTTCCTACATTTGTAATATCACGACTGAATAGTTCGTGAACTTCGAATCTTGCATTATCTCTAATGTAAGATGATAGGAAACCTCTGACTGCATTTCGTTTTTCTTGTGGTTTCATATCATTTGTTTTGTTCAATACCTCTACAAATAACTCAGATGTCATTTCGTCTGAAAGGTTTTCATACCAAGTATTTGTTATTCTGTAATTTAGAATTTCCTCATATAGATGTGGAAACTTATTTCTCACATCTTGTGCGTTCATCTCACCAAGGTCTAAGTTTCCTACCATAAACCCTTTTGGTAATTTGAACTCATTCTTTAAGAATCCGATAATACATGCTCGTATTCTTTGTTGACCATCTATGATTTCATAGTAAGGTACTCCATTTTTTACGATTACTCTGATGTGTACCTCTGGTATTCTCGACCAAGGTCTACATAGAATTGTTTTAATCATATCTTGTTTAAATGCAAGAGTTGCAACTTTTTCTCGTTGATACTCTCTTGAACCCGTTTCAAGGGTTTGGGTGTTATACATTTCGTATAACCATTTTACTGAAACTCCACCCCTTGTTGAAAGTGGTGTAGGTTCTCCTGCTCTATTACTGAATACATCATTTGCTATTTCACATCTGATATAATCCTCAATAGACATTAAGGTTATTTGACTTTCATCAATTGGTGTAGTGTTTCCACTCGCATCCATATATAACCATTTTGATTCGGCATTTTCAGTTGCCTTCTGTTCTTGTGTAGATTTGATGTTATCTACTATTTTATCGATTGTCGACATATTTGTCTCCTATTCGTTATTGGGTACTCGACATCCATTATTCTTTCCCCCGTTATTATAATATCTGGATATCTGGTATCCACGATATAATTGTATATTAATATACAAAATTTTTTTAACAATGTCAAGTAAATTTTTCAAATTTATTATTTTTTTTAAAATTATCTAATGTTTTGTCAATACAATTAGAAAAATTATCTTTCCATTCAGTATGATTATGTTTATCCCAAGTCATATCTTGTATTTCTTTTCTGTCTATATTTCTAAAACTTTCAATAGCAGATATCAATTGTTCTGAACCAACTTTCTTATCCCACAATATTTTCTTATAATGTTTGTTAGATGCCGGTATACTTTCAGATGAATGTTTCATTTTCTTTGAATTTAAAATTATTGGAACTCCGTGAGATAATGCTTCTAATGCCGTGATACCCCAAGTTTCAAATGGCATTGTAGAAAAGTAAGTCATAGACTTTGATAAGTGTTCCATAGCTTCTGAATGTTTTATTCCCATTAATACATTATCCCAATTAGAATTATTCTCAATATATTTTTTTTCTTTTTCATTTATTGGATTAGTTGTAATAACCATACTTTTATAATCAGTATCTTTCAAATATTCTTTTAATAAAAAAGGTTTCTTTTCTGTTGGTTCACATCTACCGATAGTGATACAATCATATTCTATCTCTTTTAGTTTTGGTTTATCTCCGATTACATAACTTGAATTTATAAAACCATCAGCATCAAGATAGTCTTCTTTAAATCTTTTACCCAACTCATTAACTATATTGTGTTGATATTCACTAACAAAAAAACAAGAGTGATTGTGTTTCTTTAGGTTAAGTGCAGTTTTAATAAACGAACCAAAAGAAGGTAATGAGTGATATAAAAACATAATAGGAATTTCTGAATCTGTAATAGATGAACCAACAAAAGATGCTTGATGCCAATTAGATATAATGATGTCTGCATTTTTTTCTCTTGCAAAGTTCTTTATTTTTTCTGTGTTGTCTTTAGGATTTTCTTTGTTGTTAATATTGATAATGTGAACATCATCATATGTTTCCATTATCTGAACACAAAATTTTTCAATCCCACCAACAAAGTTAGTTTTACTAAACTTACCAAGGTGGTCATTGTATGGTAAAACTATCCTCACTATCTACCTATTTCTCCTAAGTATTTTTCTTTTGTTTCTTCCCAAGAAGTATTGATGATATCTTTATAATATAACTTCTCTGGTTTGATTCTGTTTTCTTCTAATAGTTTTGTATATCGGTTGATTGCTTTTGGTTTCCACCAGTTTTTAATATACTCTACATCTTGTTCATATTTAGGTTTCATAATTAATTCATCTTCTGTGATTTCACTTCTTAGAAACTCTTTTCCATTTTGATATAAATCTGCATAATAACAACCTCGTTTAAATCCGTGTTCATATTCTGCTCGTTTAATTCCTAATTCTTTGTAAATCAATTGTAGAATTTTTTGTTTGATACCTGTGACTGGTTGTCCGGTAGTTGATGTTGTAACCTTGTCGTATTCTTCTCGATTGTTGTCTTTCAACCATTGATGCCATACATCATAAAACTTATCGTCCGGTTTTAAACTAATCTTACCTTTGGTTTCTCCAAGAGTTTTCCAATGTGGTATTCCATTATACATTGAGTGAATACCATACAATGCAGTTGTAGAAAAACCAACTACGGTTTGTCCATATAGTTCTTTCCAAGTATCACGAATTGTTCCTGATGTAACCATAGCTGCTACCAACTTACCACCCAAGAAATTAAATCCAAGTGGTTGTGTACAACAAATAGTAGAACCGATTGCAGTATGATTTAGTCTTCCGTTTTTAAACTTATCATCTTTTGTCCAACCGATATACTCATCTCTAACTCCTAATGAAGTTACATCACTACCTAATGAGATTACACCCAATACCTTATTGGTGGTTTTGTCTTTAACGAAGAACTTTACATTACGACCTGGATTTGCTGTGAACTCCATAGAGTGAATCAATCGTCTTGTTAATATCCAATCATCTCCTGTTCCTTGTTCTACAACTTCTATGATTGGTTCGATTGCATTGATTTCTGATATAGTTAATTCTTTATTGTAGATGTCTGTTGGTGTCCAAAGTGTTTTTTCTAACCTATCAATACTATCTGCTCTATCCATATAGTATTGTGGTTCTTTATTAAATTCTTCCCACTTCTTCCATAATGTTGCTTCTTGAACTGATTGAGATTTTAGATAGTCCATATTGTTTATGAACTTTTGTTTTTCTCCGTCGTAGTCGAACTCGGGTTGTCCGAAAAAGTTTTCAAAACTCATTTAATACCTCATATTTTTTAATTATTAATGTTTAGTTATTTCTCTACAAATATAAATATAATATCATTGTGTAAAAATAGATTATTTTTTTTCTGTAACAAATTTTATATCTTCGTTTAGATTTGCTTTCTTAATCTTGGCACTTGAAAACATATATGGTTTTGTACCTGGTGATTCCAAGATATCAATACGATTTACAAATCTTTCGTTCATTGTATCTTTGACTTGATACACTCCGTCCTTTCCGTCAGTTCCGGTCAATACGATAAAATCTCCATAGTCTAACCAACCACCCCAGCGTTTTAATAAATTACGACTAACGGCAACATATCTATATTCTGATGCTTTGT
>Ga0208162_1000447_pt1 | contig 23949 bp, 25 predicted proteins | sample CB_VirMetaG_4_FD_184539 | JGI IMG/M metagenome (GOLD analysis project Ga0208162, IMG submission 184539) | Freshwater to marine saline gradient viral communities from Chesapeake Bay - CB_1508_1M Viral MetaG (SPAdes) (version 4) | ecosystem: Environmental > Aquatic > Marine > Coastal | place: USA... | reverse complement strand
AAACAATTAATTAGTAATGAATATCGAAGACATCATCAAGTACGAAGAGGGTAGGCTCAACGATGCCCAAACCCTGCGCCTTTTCTCCAACCTCATTCGATCGGGTGCGGTGTGGAGTTTGCAGGGCCACTACGGACGAACCGCATCAGCAATGATTCAAGACGGGTGGATTTCCCGAAGCGGTGAACTACAAGACAAGTGCTACGACAACGGAATCCTATGATACGAGTGAGCGACATCATCAGTGCCAACCCGTACGACGGAGACTACCGCACACGAGTAGAACACATCGAACGTGAAGCACCCGAAACTACACGGCAACTCATTAAACATTTACAAACATCACCACAACCCAAAAGCGTAGTCATCGACTGCGTAAACTCAATCTTCAAAGCAACATTAAAATGAACAAAGAAAAGATGGACAACTACTTCTTCAACGTGATTGAAGACACTCTTATCGGACTATGGAAAGATGGTAAAATCTTTCGCTCCGTCAACCCCAAAACAGATAGCGGTCAGTATTGCTGGGTATCCCCCAAGCAACGCCATGAGGCAGATAAGAACGACCCGACATTGGGCGGCTTCGTCTCTTACGAAGAATTCCAATCTCAACTCAACTAATCAAACGATAATGCAATCAGCACAAGAATCTTTGGCCGAACTCCGTGCCGCCATCCGCTACTGCGAGAACGCTATCTCTGCGGCAGAGGGGACTATCGAATCAATAGACTTTCGCCAACAGCTTGCAAAACAACAAGCCATGAACAAACAAGAATCCACAGGGCGTGAGATCGCCCTTACGGAGATGGTAAAAAAACTTGAGGCGGCGAATGATGCCCTCGTAATTGACAACGACAATCTCAACCGCGAGAACGCCAAGCTCCGCAAGGAGAAAGAAGCATCAAGCGGACCATGCGGATGCCAAGCATACCGCGACCTCGAAGAGAAAGTTGCCACCATGCCCGTCATCCCACGTGACGTAGCCATCGCTATCTTCCGAGAGGGCCAACGCCATGGCTACAACAATAAGTCGGTTGCTGAGAACCTCAAGGGGTTATGCGAGAACCTGAACTTCGAGTGCCGCATCCACGGCATTGATGACATCGAAAAATCATGAACACAAACACAGATATGCCCACGGCGGTGCGACGACTGCACTTTGCCCAAAACAAATCCGTAAAAGAAATCTCCATGCTATGGGGGATTACTGAAACAGAAATCAATTTAATTTTAAATAACAAACAAATGCCAAAACAAAAAACAGCGTCTGCAAAGGCGCGTGACCGACGTATTGTAAAGCTCCGCAGGGAGGGAATGACTCAAGTAGCTATCGCCAAAACCGTAGGATGTAGCGAAAGCACAGTGCAACGTACCCTCGGTGTGCGGCCACCCACTTCTCAAGCAAAGAAGAGCGCACCCAAAAAGCGTACGAAGACCAAAGCAAGCAAGCCTGTGGCAATGCAAATCAAGCGCGCCGACAAGAAAACCGACTCCTTCGTCGAGTACAGCATCCTGTGGGGGGCGTTCAAGTTCCGTAGGTCAAAAAATGACTGACGAGTGGCTTGAAAATCAATGGAACAAGATTGAGGTTGCGCTCGACAAGTACGAGCGTGACCCGTCTTGGACCAACAAGACAATCGTCGAGTGCATGATGCTCGACTACGAAGCAAAACAAAAACTAAAGCTACAAGATGAAGCAAAGCAAGAAGCGTTTTCAGGTGAGGTATCACCTTGGTAAAGGGCCTAACTACATGTGTTGGCAGGTTACAGATAGGGTTAACGACCACATCGACTACTACCCTCCGTCCATTGTGTCTCTCGAACTCACAAACTGCAAGTTGCGCAACAGCGTCCCTACCGCCATGAAGATTTTCAACGGGCAGAACAAGACAGTTTGTGCGGCGGTGGACTGCGATATGATCGACGTTCGATACAAGCGCGACCCGAAGTTCTCCCCTCCGAACATCAAGAACATGGATAAGTACAAGTACAATCCACGCAAGCATTTCCACTGGTTCACCAAGCGTAACCGAAATGCAGACGACAAAGAACTACACAAAATGTACACACATAATCGGTCCATCTATGGAAAAGTATCTAAGGTTCATTCGTAACCTAGCAGACAACAAAAACTCACACACTCCACGCGCACGACGACGCAAGATGGAGAGAGAACTTAAAAAACTAAACGAATCAGATGACAGAAGCGGAGGTAATTGAACTAATCCACGACCAACTTGAGGGTCCAACAGGCGATGGCACAGACATCGAGCTAACCGCACTGGGTATGATATGCGCGGACATCGAAGAGTTCGGGTTCGAGGCATGGATGGACATGCCTCCGCACAAAGTTGTGGAGGGACACATCGAAGCAACCCAACACGTGGCCGAAGACCTTCTCGAAGACCTCGAAGCAATGCTCAAGCAAGAGAAAGAGCTTGAGGTTATGGGGGTCAGCCAGTCCATGCGTATCGACACGATTAAGGCTGTAAGCGCTGTAGGCGACGGTTTAATCAGCGTCATGAAGTCCATGGTTCTATACTTCGCAACACAAGAATTAGCAAGACTAAACTATGAGCCAACACATTAAAGCAATGATGCTCGAAGCACGCCGCGAGTACGAGCATCGAGTGGGGTACGACATCGAAGACGACTCGCGACTACAACACTACGTGCAGGATCGTACTGCACTAGCCAATGCGTGGAGACCCTACACCTCTTACCGAGAGATTGGCGAGGTATTCGGCAAAGACCATAGCACAATCATCCATTACTGCAAGGAACATGAGCCTATGCTCACTGCCTATGCTAGTTATGTGTCCAAGTTTGACGATGCAGTTGAATTAACACAGCGTGTAGCGCAAAGACTGGCCGTACACCCGAAGATGAAGTACGGGAAGACACGAAATTTGCATAGTGAGCTTAGAGTTATCAAGAACACAATCAAGAACTTACGACAATTCGAGAAAAAAATTGAACTAATGCTTGCGTCTAATGGAACGTCTTCGTAAATTTGCACAGTTGTTGAAAGTCATTTGGGTCGAAGACATCGAGCATTGGGCTTGGTGGCACGCAATAGGCAAGTGGCGAGTAGACAAGTGTATCCGAGAAGGCATATGTCTAAAATGCAGTAAAAAATCAGAAGAGTGTGATTGTCACACAGATATTTAATTCACTATCATCATGTCTAATTACAAGTTTAAGACCACGAACATCCGTGGCAAGCAGTACGTTGAAGTCAACGAACGCATCAAGTTCTTCCGTCAGGAAGAGCAGTACAAAAACTGGGGTATCCTCACGGAGTTTCCTATTATCGACTCAGAGCAATGCCTGTGCCTCTGTACAATCACGATGCCAGACGGGACTCCCGTAGCTCAGGGCCATGCCCACGAGGAGAAAACCGCCTCCAACATCAACAAGACGTCTTACGTCGAGAACTGCGAGACTTCTGCAGTGGGCCGTGCTCTTGCTATGCTTGGAATCGGTATCGACACCTCGATTGCTTCGGCCAACGAAGTTGAAGAGGCTATTGCTAAGCAACAAGCTATGGTCGATAACCCTCAGGTGCAGAAGCTGTCCAAAGCTCTCGACGCTCCAGTAGAGAACATCATGGACAAGGCGGTCGCCTACATCAAGGGTCAGACCGACAAGCGTAAGGCGTTCGACGCCATCACTAAGAAGTACGGAAGTCAGCTCACCGACAAGCAGGTCGAAGGGCTCAAGAAGTTCGTGCGATGAAGATTGCAATCGTACTCGCTGTTAGCATCATTGGCCTCGCTCTTTGCGCCGCATACAGCGTAGAGAGAGAAAACCGCAAGAACAAGTGAGTCTCGTCGAGGTTACTGAAGAGGTTCGTAAGAAAGCCATGAAGCTTCTGTCTGGCGTGTACGGATCACAGAATGTGAGCACGCTATCGCAAGAGCAATGGGATGAATACGTTAGCTCCCTCCCCAAGCGGGAGGTGAGCGACGAACCTGAGTTCCCTGAGCCTGAGATTGAGCTCGTTCAATGCAGCAGGTGTTTGCACAAACAAATGGCTGACATATCTCAAAGCATCGCAATCGTATGCGAATGGTGCGACGAGGTAGACGCCGCTTACTTACAAGGAGATTTTGTAGAACTATGACGTTACGAGAAAAACTAACCGAGACGGTGGGGAAGCCTCACCTATCCTATTCCTCTCTCAAGTATGCTCTTGGAGACATGAAGCTGTGGGAGATGTACATGCGTGGACAGCTCAAGAAAGAGTCCGAGGCCCTGCAATTTGGAAGCCTGTACGACTTGTTGTTGTTCGAGCCTGAGAAGTTCAGCGACATGTACTACACTCTCAACGACTCTGAGATAGTCGCACAGATTGGAGGCAAGTACCCTCGTAGCACTAAGCGTTACAAGGACTGGAAGGCCGAGGCAGAACAGCACGCAGACAATGCGAACAAAACGCTGGCGCCAGAGGACGACGTCAAGAAGGCGAAGGAAATGATTCAACGCCTCAAAGACTGCGGTTTGTACGACAAGAGATTTGCAAACGGCAAGTATCAGGTCGAGTTCAACGTGGATCTTGACGGAGTTCCGCTCAAGGGTTTCCTTGATTGCTTGCAGGACGATAGTATCATTGATTCTAAGTCGTCACGGTCTGTCGATAAGTTCAGGTACGACGTCAACAGCTTCAGCTACGACATCCAAGCCTACGTCTACACCAAGGTGTTCGGCATCAAGGACTTCTACTGGGTGGTGCAAGAGAAAGCCTACCCATTCTTTCCTGCCGATGTTAAGTGCTCTGAAGAGACGCTCTTCAAAGGTGAGATGAAGTTCCACGAGGCGCTTGAAAACATCAATCGTTGGCTCGACGGAGGTCGTAACACAGAAACACACTATGCGGAATTTATTGTATAAGTCAATTAAAATCATGTGGTATGCTATCTTAGCATTCTGCTTTCACTACACCATTATTAACCTTTTACCTAATTAAATTTTTTTATCATGAGCGATAAGCAATATGATTCAGTGCTCGTTGGGTACTGCGAAGAACCTCGTTACTACGAGGAACAACTCTCTAGCTGGTCTGTCAAATTCAAGAAGGCAGAGCTGCAGGAGATGATGGATAAGTACGCCACCTCTGTCAACGAACAGGGTCAGGGCGGTAACGTCTATGTAAAGCTGTTCTTCAGCAAAAACGGCAAGCCATGCTGCTCTGTGTTCGATCCGAACAGCGCTGCAGCTAAGGAGCGCCGTGCTGAAAAGCAGGCTGCCCAGACGGTGGATGACATCCCCTTCTAAGGCTCCTATCTACTACATGACCGCTCGTGTCGCCTTCAAGAAACGGAAGGTTGTACACGAGCGTGTCGTGTGGATAGTATCTGTTTTCGATGACCCGAATGATATACGCAATCACGACCCGCATACAATGCACAGGCTAGAGACAGAACTCTACGGAAAGAACGCAAAGTCGGAAAAGCATATCATCATTCGAGAAATCATAAGCAAAAAATTCATTTCACATTCTACGCTGACTTTAGATGAACACAAAGCAGAAAATCAAATCAAAATGCAAAGCTCTTGAGGAGCTTTTGCTTTTTAAGAATGAGAAGTATGGGGACTCAGCCTTGTTCCCTCTCAACATCTTCTCAGAAGCCGATGCCGTAGCTGGAATCAAGATGCGAATCGATGATAAGCTTAAGCGCATTAAAAACGCGGGCCTTGTAGATGAAACGGAGGATACGTTACAAGATCTCGCAGGTTACCTTATCCTCCTCATGATCGCTAAAGACAATGCAAGTCACGATATTCAAGAACGTATTCGACAAGGAAAATCCACACTATCTTCCACTACAGTCAGCCTTGGAGAGGATTCAGAATGGGAGGTCGAGTACTCTGGTATCTGATATTCGAGGTGGCGACAAGAACAAAAAGAGAGAGCTACCCGTCGTATGCTTTAGCGGAGAGTTTTCGTCGCGTGCCGATGACGCGCTCTTCGAACATTCGGGATACATTGTTCTGGACTTTGACCACGTGGATGTTGATCAGACGAAGCGGTCCCTTGCCACGGATGATTACATTCATTCATGTTGGACTTCCCCGTCGGGTCAGGGCGTTAAGGCTCTGGTTCGCATCACGAACCCAGAAAGGCACAGAGATCACTTCCGAGCTCTCGTAAAGTACTTCGATCGCACACACGGACTGGAGGTTGACGAGTCTGGCATCAACGAGTCTCGTGCATGCTTCGAGTCTCACGACCCAGACATCATCATCAAGGACGAGTACAAGAAGTTCGGACACTTCACGACGGAGTTCGCAGAGGCTCAGACGCCGACGAACGCCGCTCACGATTACACCGACTACATGAAGCTCAACCTTGCGTGTCGCATGATACGTCTGGCTGAAGACGGAGAGAAACACCGAGTCCTTGTTAACGCCTCGCGTCTATGCGGTGGTTACATCGCTGCAGGCAAGATGGAGCAAGAGGAGGTGGTGCGTGTGCTACACCGAGAGATATGCAAGCGAGAGGTTGAGTCAGAGGATCATGCTCTGAACACCATCCTCGACGGCATTGAGATCGGTAAGAACATGCCCATCAGGGATGTGATCAACGAAGAGAAGTCGGCTCAACGTGAGATGCTTCTCAACGACGGAGACATGTCCTTCATCTCTTCCGACGACGAAGACTTTCGGTGGATCGACGACTACGCTCAGGGCAAGATTGAAATCGGTCTTGATACAGGAGATGCTCGTCTCGACGAGTACTTCAGGTACAAGAAGGAGTTTGTGGTGATCAACGGGCACTCGAACGTGGGTAAGACTACGACGATGCTCTACCTCATTGCCAACTCCGCAGTGCGCCACGACTGGAAGTGGGTGATTTACTCCTCGGAGAATCGCACCTCCTCTGTCAAAATGTCTCTCATGCAGTTCGCCATGGATAAGAAGGTGGCTGACATGACTTTCTTAGAACGTAAACAAGCATACAAATGGGTAGGAGATCACTTTATAATCATCAACAACAATCAGATCTACGGATACGCGGATTTAATTCTGTTTTTCGAAAAGATTTTAAACCAGCAACCAATCGATGCGGTGTTCATCGATCCGTACAACAGCCTCAAACTGGATATGCGGAACACGGGAATATCGACTCACGACTACCACTACGAGGCGGCGAGCGAGTTCCTGACGTTCACCAAGACGAATAACATTGCTGTGTGGGTGAATGCACACGCCGCTACTGAGGCACAAAGGCGCAAGGGTCCTGACGGATTGCCTGTCGCCCCGTACGCCGAAGACACAGAGGGTGGCGGAAAGTTCGTAAACAGAGCCGATTGCTTCATGACAATTCACCGAAAGGTTCAAGCAATGGATCCTGAGATACGGAAAATGAGCGAGTTACATGTTCGAAAGGTTCGTGATGTAGAAACAGGCGGTAAACCGACTCCGTTGGAGGATCCGTACTGCGTCATGATGAATCTTTCCCACACTGGATTCACAACTAGAATCGGTCAACGTGCTCTATTTAAGCCGATTAGCTTTCCGAAAGAATCGTCAATGCCATTGAACCTGTCGTTCCTGTCTTGACTTTCAAAAAATCCCTTGGTACCTTCGTTACATGAAGCGAACAAGGAAGACTACGAAGAAGAGGACCAGCGCTCGTAAAAAGCAGCTGGGACGATACGCTTCTTCTTTAGAGAAGTACTGTGCTGATCAGTTGAAAGAATACGGGCTAGCTTTTGATTATGAAGAACACACCTTCGAATTGATGGACCGATTCCGATTTCCGAACAAGTACTTCAAGATGACTGCGAAGGGGAAAGAGATGACGGACCGTACAGGGTCCGTCGTCCTTCCCATAACTTACAAGCCTGATTTTGTAGGCAGGGATCATGATTGGATCATAGAGACCAAGGGTTATCTACCGTCTCACCATGACTTCCCGATGAGGTGGAAACTTTTTCTTCGTCATTTAGTTGGAAATAACTCTAAGACGATTGTATTTTTGGCCAAGAACAGTTCTCAGGTTGATGAGGCTATTCAACAGATACTAAAATCAATCAGAAATGGAGACATCTAAATTGAGTGAATTGTACTTCATAGCCTGCAACAGGGTTCATGAAGTCATAGACGACCTCTACGAGGCGTTGCATGAAGAAACAGGGGTACCGATTCGGGAATTGGAAGGCGTAGAGGAGGCGATGGAAGGGGTGAGAGCAGCTGTTTACCAAGAGCTTGATCTCATCAAATCCGCCGTCAGTGAGTACGAAGATCTCAAATCAAAGGCGTAACTACAGCTCAGCAACTGGAAGGGTTGCTGAGATACGGTTCGTCCGTGCCGCTCGGAAGAAGGGCTTGCTTGTAACCAAGTCTACACACACCGAAGACAAACACGACCACATCGATTACTGGCTGGCTCTCAGCCAAAACAAGCGGTGGGGAGTGGATGTCAAGGGGAACAACCTGCCAGACGAGATCTGGTGTGAGTTCAAGAACGTTGGGGGAAACCCAGGATGGTTGTACGGTGGCGCCACTATCATCGCTTTCGACATGCCAGAAGAGGGTGGGTTTTCTATTGTGAGCCGTGATGAGCTCATGTCTTTCTGTGAGTTGCACGTCAAAGATGAATTCGTGTCAAACAAAGCAGAAGCATACTTCAAAAAGTACACTCGCGACGGGAGGCAAGATGTGATAACGAAGCTTAAATTGCACGATATCAGCTCTTTACTTTCTTACCGAGTGTGGCCGTACGACAAGAATTATTGACTATCTTAGTCGTTCGCTTTTCTAATTTTCAAAACCTTTTTTTATGAACTATAGCTCAGAGCTAATACCCTGGGGCGAGGTTGGCTACGCCACATACAAGCGCACTTACTCGCGCCCAATCAAAGACCGCACCGAGGAGTGGGAGGAAACCGTAGACCGCGTCATTGAGGCGTGTAACAAGCAACTCAAGTGCGAGTTCAATGAACACGATCAGGCAGACATCAAGCGGATGATGATGCAGCTGAAAGGAACTGTGGCTGGACGATTCCTGTGGCAGCTCGGAACCAAGACCGTAGACCGCCTCGGCCTCCCTTCGTTGCAGAACTGCGCATTCACAGTTGTAGACGATCCTATCCGTCCGTTCACGTGGGCATTTGAGATGCTTATGTTGGGGAGCGGTGTCGGATACAACATCCAACGGGAACATGTGTACCAGCTTCCAAAGGTGAAGAAGAAGGTGAAGGTCCAGCATGTGGACGATCACGGGGCTGACTTCATCGTGCCCGACTCACGTGAGGGCTGGACGGATCTACTCAAGCGTGTACTCGAAGCTTCATTCGTTACGGGCCAAGGTTTTAGCTACGACACATCTCTTGTGCGACCTGCAGGGTCTCCAATCAAAGGATTCGGTGGAACCGCCTCAGGGCCGAACGATTTGATCTGGGGCATGCAGGAGATCAACCGCATCCTGAATGAGAGAAGCGGTCAACGTCTTCGCCCTATCGACTGCTTGGACATCATGAACATCATCGGGAAGATCGTTGTGGCTGGAAACGTCCGTCGTTCTGCGCAGATTGCAATCGGAGACCACGACGACATCGAGTACTTGCGAGCAAAGCGCTGGGACCTCGGAAACATCCCGAACTGGCGGGCTATGTCCAACAACTCCGTAGCCTGTGACGACATATCACTTCTCCCTGAGGAGTTCTGGGAGGGGTATAAAGGAAACGGAGAGCCCTACGGACTCATCAATCTCACGGCTTCTCGTCGCATGGGAAGGACTGGAGAAACCAACTACCCAGACCCTAACGTCATGGGGTACAACCCGTGTGCAGAGCAGAGCCTTGCTCCGTTTGAAACGTGTTGCCTTGCTGAGATCTACCTCCCGAACATCGAGACGGAACGGGAACTCAAGGATGTGGCTACGATGTTGTATCGCATCAACAAGCACAGCCTGGCAATTAAGTGCGCCGTCCCCGAAACAGAAGATATCGTCCACAAGAACATGCGGATGGGAATTGGTGTGACTGGATATCTTCAGGCGACAGAAGAACAGCGCAGCTGGCTTCCTGCTGTGTACAACCACCTCAGAGCATATGACCAAGAGTACTCTCGAATTTGCGGATTTCCAACATCTATTAAACTTACGACTGTTAAGCCCAGTGGAACGCTGTCTCTACTTGCTGGCGTTACACCAGGAGCACATCCAGGGTACAGCCAGTACTACATTCGAAGAATTCGAATGGCTGCAGATAGCGAGTTGGTCAAGGTGTGCCGAGACAATGGGTATCACGTAGAGTACGTGCGTAACTTCGACGGAACGGAGGATCACTCGACTGTGGTTGTGAGCTTCCCATGCAGCTTCCCTGAGAACACGACGTTTGCAGACGACATGACTGCGGTCGATCAGCTAGAGGTTATCAAGCGCTTGCAGGCCGAATGGTCAGACAACTCTGTGTCTGTAACTATCTACTACCGCAAGTCAGAGCTAGACGACATCAAGGCATGGCTGGCAGAGAACTACGTCAACGTCAAGTCAGTTTCGTTTCTTCTACACAACGAGCATGGATTCGATCAGGCTCCGATGGAGGAAATCACGCACGAGAAGTGGCTTGAGATGTCTAAGTCGGTTACTCCGATTACGTCCCTTGCGAGCCTGAATATGGACGACATCGACATCGCTGACTGTGAAACAGGAGCATGCCCTGTACGATGAAACGGATGGATCAATGTTGGGTGTCGCAGATGTATTATCTTGGCACCGTTACACAGGGATAATTGCTGTGGAACTTCGCTACATGGAGAGGGGGCTTCGGCCCCCTTTCTTATTTTAGAAGTCACCCATGAGGGCTTCATCAACAGCTTCTTGTACATCGTCTTTGGTGGCCTCCATGGTCATCATTATGTTCGCTTGGAACCTTTTGACCTCTTCACCTTCGTTGAATATCACGATGGTGGGGACAACAACGATCTTATGCTTCTTTTGCATTTCTGGTGAGCTAACGATATCTACCCTGCTGGTAGAACAATCATCTAACTCTTCAATCCAAGGGACAGTGTTGGACGAATTAAACTTTGCGTTAAACTCAATTACGCAAATTCCAGAGTTACAGGTGTTGTTATCCTCTGTAGGTACCACATGCACCGTTGCCAAAAATAGAACAGATAAGGCAGCTAGAGTTGCTAGGATTTTCATTTCTCATTTTAATTGGTCTATCTTTTCTTCGATTCTTTTAATGTCTGACTTAATCTCAGTTACATCCTCTTGAGTTGTCATGATTGTCTGACGAACCAGTTGGTCTTTCATGTCAAACTCCATGCGTGTGATTTCTGGCTCAGCAGGCAATGGCAATTCTTTTGCTTCAGCGATGTCAGCTTGCAAAGCAAACCACATAGCTACAACCGTCCCTATCCCAGCTGAAACCATCCCAAGTGTTTTTAGGTCAAGAGTAATCTTAGTATCCTCCCCAATCTGTTGTGCCATTTATAATAGTATGTAGTTTAATCCAACAGAGAAGTCATGCCACTCACGATTCCAGTATCTGTTGTACTTACCTTCTGCAAATATACCCAAACTCTTAGTTACCTTCAGTCCAAACACCAAACCAGCCCCTACGTCAAGCCATTGCTTACTATTAACAAAATTTTGATATGAATATTCGCTCTCTGCTGCGAGGTGAAAAGGCATCAAACTACCCCAAGAGTGAAGCCAGAAATCCTTTTTGTAGTGATAAAAATCAAATCCAACAACAGCAGAATAAACCCATTGATTAGGAAGCTCGGATCTTCTTGCTGAAACATACTCGTTGAGAACTTGCGGGATTACCACTTGCTCCCATACGGCTGCATCATTTGCTACTAGCGTACCGTCAGGACTAAAGAACTCGCCTTCGTTTACATCTATCGTATACCCCTGCTCTAGGGCTAGGGCCGTGTAGTGAATTTGATTGTTGTCTAGCAACCACTGTTGTAGTGGGTCATACCCGTAAGGCTCTGAGATTCTCTGAACTACACCTGCATTTAGAGACAGCTTCGAGCCAATTTTCACTCTACCCCTCTGGGATGCCTCGAAGTATCTTACATCTGCAAACCCGTCCTGCAAGTACTCTGCCTTTACTACCCAGTTGTCTGCAACATATCTAGCAAAGTAATCTTGATCGAGGAAGTTTCTACCTTGTTGTCTGCGCCAGTCAGCCTCTGCTAAGAACTCAAATCCATCGTACTTACCTACCGTAGCGGCATCCCCGTAAGTCTTTTCTGTTCCGTCGTAGAACACGTTGGCTCTGTTCTCATACCCAAACCTGGCAATCTTTCTTACTCCGAGTGTAAGAGAGTAGTCAAACGGTGTCTCTATAACATCTGTCGTCAGAGATCCAGTGGATACAGAATACAGCTCGTCGTCTGACACAGAGTTACCACCGTTTACCGCTGAGTAGAAGGTGGCTCTTCTGAGCACCTCTTTGTAAAAGCTGTTCTGCCCAGCCGTTGATAGAGATATCAGAAAAAGGATTGTTAGTGCGAGAAGTCTCATTGCTTGATTATTCTTTCTACTACGATTCTGCCTTTGTAATTTATCACAACCTCGTAGAGGCCGTTAGGAAACGATGTGAGGTCTATTTGCTGCCCTGAAGTGGTTGACACTAGAAGTTGCCCAGACGCGCTGTAAACGTCTGCAAACGCCCCTATCGGCCCATTGAAGTTTATAACACCATTTGTTGGATTTGGATAGAGCTTAATCAAAGACATCACCCACTCTTGGATTGACGTCACTCCATCGGAGCAGTACTGATACATATCGATGCAAACCTCATCCCATGCTTCTTCACAGCAGTAAGGGTCAACCTCGATAACCCATGAGTAGCAGTAGTCGTTGGCCCAGTATGGTTCGCCAGGTCCAGTGATACATCCTGCGTCGTATAGACACTCTTCGTTTTCTGGGATGTTTGCGTAAGGATTGTAGTTGGCTGCGTCAGGATCCATACATCCAGGTATCGGCATCTCACAGCTGCCATTGTCTGTGTTCGCAAGTGGGTCGTAGTTAATGGCGGCGGGGATGGTACACCCGTAGATGAATGGGATACATCCTCCGTTGTCTGTGTTTGCTTCAGGGTTGTAGTTGTATTGCGTAGGATCCATGCACCCAAACACGACCTCTTCACAATCTCCTGGATCTGTAGCAGCCGAGTTGTAGTTAAAAGCTGTTGGGTCTTGGCACCCCACAATCTCAAGCTCGTCACATACCCCGTCTGCATCCGTGTCATTTACGCATGCGTTGTTGCAATCGTAGTATTCGATAGGGTAGGTGCAAGATGCAGATACATTTGCCTCTGAGTCGTAGTTGCAAGCAGTGGAATCGGTACATCCCTCTACAGCTGGTATGCAGAAGTCACTACATACAGGTACGCCTGTGTATCTAAAAGGGAACTTGATGATTGCATCTGTCCACGGGTTCGTCCCAGCCTCCATAAACACCCCGTTTGGTCCGTCGAAGTAAAATCCGCACTGAGCAGCCGTAGTCTCTGCGTTTCCTTGAGTGAAGAAGATTACATCAACCGCTTCCCCTGAATACAATGGTATCTGAATCTCTTTCTCAAATTCGTCTATGGGGAACATTGTAAACGGCCCAAAGATCTCATCACCTTGAACGACTCCAATCCAGCTGCCGAACCATCCGTCACCAGCCCCATCCGTCAGGGTTAGAGTGAAGTAGCAGCTATCCTCGGTGTCCATTGTGTTTGCATCAGGATTGTAATTGATAGCACCCTCATCTGTACAACCTAAGATCACTTCTGTCTCGCAGCTTCCGTCGTCAATGACTGCAGTGTGATCATATTCTACAAACAACGGATCAGTACAGCCTTGAGGCACGGGCAACACGCACTCTTCAACCTCTATGGTGTCGCTGCTCGTGCTGCTGTACTGGAAGCTGTCCCCCACATAGTACAGCGTATCCCCGCAAAGTGTTGTCACTGAAAGATTCCCGTCAACACCGCCAAAGCAACTACCGCACATACCGTCTCCGTATGTGTCGTATACATTTACCTTGAACTCGGTGCCGACAGGTAGGCATACCGCATCGATTACTGGTACTCCTGTTGTTGTGTACCCCGATCCATCTGCTACAATCTCACCATCTGGGAATGTAATCAAGTCCCAGCTAATCTCACCAGCGTAGGTGTCAGGGGTGACTGTAACAATAATGTTGTTTTCTCCTTCGCCACACTGCTCAGGTGGGAAGGAACATGGGCCTGGGGCATTGGCCCATGGGTTATAATCTAAAGCTCCTGGCTCCATACACCCAAAGATTGGGGGAGGGCATGGCAGAATTTCAAAAGGTATGGTAAGCTCGCTGCCATCGAAGTCGTACACCGCCGTGTCCAAACCGCATGGGTTCCCTAAAGAGAACCATCCTTCACCATAGCCGCAGCAGATACCGTCTCCGTAAGAATCATAGATGGTGAAGTCATACTCACCAGCCTCAAGAAAGACAAGGCGTTCGCTATAAGAGTTGCTATAGATGACCCCAGGTGATTCTTCAATTACAAATCCATTTTCATCTGTAATCAACCAGCTGGTTTCTGACGAGTATAAGTCAGCTTGCAGTGCGACAATCAGCCACCCCTGCTGTGCTGAGGCAAACAGAGGCAGGAACATCAGCGGTAAAAATCTCATTTTTTAGCTTTCTCTATGGTTCTTCCAGCGAAGTAAGCGCCGAATGATGTTAGCATAAGTATCTCCAACAAAGATACATAGCTATCTTTTACGTTAAATGGCAGGTTGTCAAGCGAGTCCAGCACCATCGTCACCATGAACATCGACATAAGGGCTATCAAAGTAGCTGGTCTGATGAGCTTTGCGAGCTTCACATCCCCTCCCATGTCTGCCTTCCATCTTTCCGTGACATTGTTCTGGAATGCAATCTCTGCGTCAATCTTTGCCTTGGCTTCAGCGGGGTCTATGCTTGGCTCTTTATCGAGCAAGTTTTTTACAACCCCAAGCGCACCCTGATCTGGTAGCAAGTCCCCGACAGTATCGAGGATGCCTGGTGCCTTCTGCTTCAGCCATCCGCCCAAGGCGGTGTCTTTGATTTTATTCTTCTCCATTAGTCTAGGTATTGCCCTCTAAGCTCTTCGTAAGAGGCGTTAAACATCATGTACTCTATTCTCTCTGATTCGTTGAGATCATCGATGGTGTTGCTTCTGTCCACGTAATCTTCAATGTCTCTTGCCATCTTCTTCAGCTCTCTAATCTTCTCCAACACCTTCTCCGTGTTGTCAAGCAATCTATCTAGTTCAACAACGCCAGCAAGATTGTATGTTCTGTCAGACCCTTTCTTAAGCTCTCTCATAGACTGATTGATGTCGTCTCTGTTCTTTTTGTACAGATCGTAGTCATAGAACCTCGAAGCCTCACCATACATGAGCTTCAGAAGCGGTATGTCGGATCTCTTTATGTTGATCTTTTCATCATCCTCTACATTCATAAGGCTCTCAATGAACTCATCTGAAGACGCAGCTCTGCTGAGGTTCTTTTTCAATACGTTGTACCCTCCTTCACCAAGGTCAGCCACGTCTCCAATGAACTTACCAGCACCACCAGTAAGGCTCTGAACCAAGTAGTAGTACTTGTCTGGGTTGATGTTTATTCCTCCAGGAACCTCCGTGGTGCCTCCAGTCTTTTGATTCAGATACTCTGCAAGCTTAATAAGGTATTCTGGAGATCTGTATGCAAGCTGATACTCTGGAACAGGTGCTCCAAACGGGAGCTGTTCTCTGTACACTGACCCTCCAAAGTATGTCTTGTTAAACAGGAAGGTCTCTGCCATCGGCTTGAGTATTGTTGGCAACAATCCCATCGTTACGTTCTCACCGATCTCGTCGTACTGGCCAAATGATATCGGAGAGAATGAACCCATAGCTGAGAAGGCCATAAATGCGGCACCGTCGAGCACCTCTCTGCTTCCAGACCCGACCTCTGCCAGCACCATGCCAAGGTTGTGGAAGATGTTCAGTCCGTACGGAAGCGGTATGTATATCGGATCTCTTGGACCAGCCATGATTATCCAGTTGCGCTCCTTTCTGTAGTCTGGAATTTTGTTGTAGTACAACTCGCCATCATCGTCTACATCAGACATAGCGAGGTTGAACAGCGTCTGCATAGCTGAGAACAACACCATACCCCCAACTATCTTTGAGGTAGTGCTTATTCTGTTGTGCCACTTGTCTGTTGTCCCACCCTGAGAGTTCTCGACATACATCTCATTCTTACGCATAGTTCTGGCGAACCTGGTCGTACCCTGAACACTTGCGTTGAAGAACAAGAACCACGAGTTGATACCAGCTGTAGCCTCTCCTGACTTGTTAAAGTTCACAGTGATGTTCTTTGACATCTGCGCCGCTCTCTCCATCGTCATGCCAGCCTTTCTAACCTCTATGTAAGCAGAGAGTCTAACAGCGTTCTCAAACGCCTCGTTAATACCCTCGACATACTCAAAGAATTGCTTTGGGTTTGCATAGAACCTTCTGAGGAATGCCCCAGCCGAATCAACTGCCTGACCAGTCTTGCTTCTTGTAGCCAGGTTGTTCAGCTCAGCCACCACTTGGTTTAGGGTGTCCGAATAGCTCCATCCAGTTCTACCTCCAGCAGCCTTCCACTCTTCGAAATATTTAGCCGTTTCTGGATCCAAGGCCCTTCCGAATGCGGCCTCCTTAACTAGCTGGCCAGCAATCTTCCACGTCGTCTTTGTAAGCTTCTTAGAGAAATCTTTTGAGTTCAAGCCGTACCCTTCAAGGATACCGCCTTCCCTTTCAATCTCTGCGATGGCATTGATAATACCGATTTCAAAGTCTCTAGCAAAGTTGCTGATAAAGAAGGCAGGGTTCCAGACGGTGTAGGAGTTGCGCAAGAACCCAACGTACTTCGACATGACTCTGTTTATCTCATTGAGCTTCTCGATTGTCATGCCGTTCAGGGCGTCTGCATAGCTTTGATCCTTGAAGTAGATGAAGTGCTGCTCACCATTGATCCTGATAGGCACGGTGTTGCGGCTGTTCTTCAGCTGATCGGCAGACATGTTCTTGCCGTTACGTCCTTGCATGCCCTGCTTTGGAGATATTATTCTCCAAACATTATCGTTAGGGTTGTTCTTCACAAGGTTGTAAAGAGACAGCATCGCCTGATCCTTTCTAGCTCTCTGCTTTGTAGCGGCGTTCTGCATCACGATGTTTCCGAGAATGTTATTCCCAGTCTCTGTCTTACGACCGAAGGCTTTACGCACGCTTGGGCCGTAGATAGACATGCCAGAGCCGCCCGTCGGATAGTCGTTGGACAGGTCGTTCATTTCGTCCACAGCCAAACCGTTAAGAGGCACGTAGTACTTGTACCGCTTCCGCCACTGATCGACGATAGCCCTTGTTTCAAGGCCGCCATCAATCATCGTTTGCCGAGTGTTTTCGAGAATGCCGTAGACGTCCTTTGCAACGCTAATCATTGCTGGCGTTTCGAGTCGGTTGATGATGTCATTGGCTTTCTGCTCCGTCATACCAGAGCCGTCGCGCATGCCTCTGTTTTTGAGAATGTCTTCGTTGCGCTCTACTGCGTGCTTAGCATACAGGTAGTCTGAAACATCTTGGCTTGAGATGCCGTTGTCTCTCATCTTCTCCTGAATCTTAGCCACTTCATTCTCAAGCAACTCTAGATCATTTCTGATCTTGCCGTAGTAAGTGTCCATCGCCATCTCAAAGTCTTGAGACTGAGGTACTTTACTCTTTCTAAATACCTCGACATCCTGCTGAAGCAACATCACATCGCTAAATGCATCTTGGTATTTCAAGGCTGCCGCTTGTAGCGTAGCCCCGTATGGGGTTGGCGATGACTTCTCCCAAGCGCTGTTCCCTTCTACGTAGAGTCTTCCTGGGAGTCTGCGAGATGCGAGTTCAGCCCCGTCTGTATGAGATTCTATTGGCGCCGACATCAATGCATTGTAAGTTTTGCTTACGCTGCTTTCACCTCCTTCTTTTAGTATCTTCTTACCCAAGTTTCTGCCTATCATTTCTCCGCTAAGCTCAGAGTTTCTTGGCAGAATAACTCTATTCAATCCAAGCGTCGCGTGCGGGAAGGATACAGACTGATAGAATCTTTGCAGAGCCCGATCGTCAGTTTTTTGCGTCATAAGATTGACGTCTCCGTCCATATCATCGGCAGCTATTTTAGAATCCATTTCATATGCCGCAACGATAGTCCCCGCCTCTAGCCCTTTGAACGCAGGGTCAGTAATAAGATCAAGAAGTTCTTTTTTGTTCATTGATCTTTTTTCTGTACTCCTGTGCAATCTGTCCATCAATGAAGTCAAGAAATCCTGCCTTGCACCAAACCCAAGACCATTCGCAATTTCAAAATTTTGTAGAGCCGTTAAGAAGAGAGCGAGATCTGTAATCTCAACTCTTTCCTCGTCAACAGAACTTTTTTCAATAATTCTGACATCCTTAACTTCGGCATCCTTGAAATAGCTCTTGAACGCAACACCAAACTCAACTATCTCCTTTCCTTCGCTGCTTTCAACCTGCGTAGTTATCTTTTTCTCTTTGTCGTTGAGGATGGTTTCAAGTTCTTTTTTTACTATCTCACGGTGATCTGAATTTACCTCAATGTACTTTTCTAAGTACCTAAAGTAATCAATCATTGTGTGTGTGCTTCTCAGCGAGTTTTCCTCGGCACGCAAGGCAACAAAGGTGTAGAAGCTTGATCTATTTCTAGAAAGGGCATCTTTTGCTGTTGACAAAAACAAAGTGTTTCTTTCCGTGTGGGAAGGGCCATACGCCCATCCACCACGACGTACGCTTTCTACTGGACCTAGCGGGCCACCAGCTTGCGTTACCAAAATGAAGGTGTCTTTTTTCCCTTTAGCCGTCCTTACTGGGAACCGTATATCTCCAGCAAGTTTTCTGTCGTACTTGAGCACTCTGAATGTAATCTTACCGCGTTCAGACAGCTCACCAAAGTCGTCTACAAACTGAATAAGGTCATTACCCTCAAGCACTGGGCTCCAGTTAATACGTATTGAGGCCAGCGATGGAGCGGACATAAAACCTTCTCCACCAACGGAACCGTCTCCATCGGAGTTGTAATCCTCTATGTTTTTTCTGATCTGATCTATCTCCTCTTGCGTCGCACCAAACAGGCTTCGTATCTGGGCCTTGTGTATATTCGAATCTGGAGAGGCGAAAGTCCACGCTGGAACCCCAAGCTTTTCAGCTTCATTTACAAGGACTTCAGCCTGCTCTTCAAGAGACTGAACCTCCATCTTTTCTCCAAGATTGTACAGCTCTGGATTCTTTATTGGACTCACCAGGTACTCCCTCTCACCAAGCATATCTCTAAACTGCTCCTCTGTGTACCCCTTTTCCAAGAGAGCGAGCATGTTTCGCTTGGCGTAAACATCAGCACCCATGCTGCCCACCTCTCCAGTGTATCCAGCGTAGAATCCTCTTTGATCCAAAGAGAACCCATCGAACTTAAAGTTGTCGTTGAAAAGCCTGCGAATCTCTACAGCAAGCTCTGTCTTTTGCTCTCTGTACTCAAGCTCGATAGCTCTGCGCTTTTCTTCAGACATTCTTTGGAACTGACTTGAAGTAGTAGCGCTATCCATAAACACGGGCCTCCCGTTAGCGTCTTTCTTTATCCACTTTTCCGTGGGTCTAATCGGTACTCTGACTCCGTCAACGACATAGCTCATGTTGTTTACTGTGAGTCTAGCACCGTTACCAGTCTGCCTTCTCCACCAGTTTATAAGATGGAAGTAGTCGTTGAACTCTCTGCTCTGAGGAGAGTAGCTGGCATCGACACTCCCCTCTCTTGGGATGTTTCTGTTAAAGCCAAACTCTACAGTACCTCCTCTAAACAAGTTAATCTTTTTGGAGGCAAGCGGAACCGCTTCACCAGCTTCTTCTACTGCCTTTTCAAATTCTTGTTCAGACAGATTCTCAGCTGCTTGTTCTTGAGCTTTAGTCTCAACCATCTGACGAAGAGCTCTGTTTGACTTTACCTCAACTGCAACACCAGCGTTTCTTGCAGCCTGCAAATACTTGGCCGTTACAGACGAGAGCGTGCCAGATCTGCTCACATCGACGCCCATGTTTAGCAAGAATGTTTTGAGTGATGACAACCCAAGCTTACCTCTTGCTACTTGGTCCATGTAGTTGTTTATAACTTCTCTCTCTACAACAGCCCTAGTCTGAGGATCTTGCATTTTTTCTCTAGCAACACTTCCTTCCTTGGTTTCAAGGTATGTTTCAAACACGGCAGCTGCCAATGCCTGTCCTTGCTCAGTAGATATGACTTCTTCGTACAGCTTGCCCCTCGTCTCGTCGTTAGCCATCATGTCCTCAGTCATAAGGTGACCAAGCTCGTGAGCCATCACAAACCCAGCATCTTGCGGGTTGCTTTCATTCCAGACGACATGCAGCTCTTGGCTTCCATCAGGCATCTCTAAATACAAACCGTCGTTGCCCTTCTTGTCAGAAACCGCATCCATAGACTCTTGAGTCTTGTGTACTACGATTTTTACACCGTCCTCAACAACAGCCTCCCACTTCTCAAAAAACTCTTTCGCCACCTGATCGCCATCGTAATCCTCTCCATACACATCAGTATCTCTAGATCTCCAGTCGGCTTGTGTTTCAGTAGCCTTTATTCTTCCAACAGAAACGTTTTCAGCGAGATTAACAAGCCCTGCCGCGTGACCACCCATGATTGCATAGGCGTTTACCTTTGTTCTTAGTAGATCAGCTTGTTTTTTGTATTCAGCCTTCTTTTTATCACTAAGCTTTTGGGCGGCTTGATATGTCTCAGTTTTAGTTGGGTCAGCTATAAAGCGACCGTTAAGTCTCCACTGTCCGTTTGCGTCCTGAGTATAATCTCCAGAAAGCTTTTCGTAAAGTCTTATCTGATTGTCCGTGTTAAGCGCATCTACAAGAGCTTCTGGGCTAACCTTTGCAAGGTTCATAAATGCAGTACCTCTATTCCTTGCGTTTACATTTATCTTCTCTACAAGAGAAGCCACTTCTTCAAGCTTGCTTCTTGTGCTTTCAGACGGGTTTACAAGTTCTACCTTAGAAAGTGTTCCAAGCTCTTTGCCTAGCTGAGCAAGCCTATCGTTCTCTTGTGTAGAAAGGTTCTGATCAACCTTAGATCCGTTAACAAGTTGGTTTATGGCTTTCCCGTAGAAAACATCCTTCATGGCTACGCGCTCGACAGCGGCTCTACCATAAGTGTAGGTTGCAGCGCCCCCTCCAAAAAGGAATGACATGTTGCCACCTATTCTTCCAGCCTCAAGTATTCTTGCTGAATTTTCTTTTATGAATGCGCCAAGGTCTAGTTTTTGACCCCATTCAGCTGAGCTTTGGACTTCTCCATTTGCTTTTTTTGTGTAGTAATCGTCTACAAGAAGCTGAAAAAGCTCTGTAACAGCCTCAGTGCTAAACTCCTCAACGTAATCCAATCCTTGAGATGCAGCTACACCACCTATCAATCCAGCCGCTCTTTCAAGAATCGGTCTGCCCAACACGTTGTATGGATTTACAGCCTTTCCAAGTTTCCCGCCGACCGCCAGCCTGCCGACGCCCATCGTTATGGCATTTCCTATGCCTTCTGGAACACCCTCTGCCAAACCATACCCCCACGCCCTCCACGCTCTTTCGTTTGTAGACAGAAGTGGGTTTCCGTCTTTGTCAAACATGCTCGGCATAAGGTCTACGGATCCAGATCTCACGAACTCCTCAATTCCAACAGAAGTAGACATTATCGCCCCAGAAACAATACCAGTAGCGACTGGATTCCCCCGACCTACAATAACTCCGACGCCCATGGCTGCTAAAGACATTGGACCGCTTTCAAGTGCCATCCTAAATTCTCTAGAGTCTGCTTTAAGTAGTCCAGGGGCGATTGGAATGAAATCCTTGAGACTCGTAGTAGTGGCGTCTGCCATATACGCAGCATTCGCATTTACAGCGTCTGAGCTCATTACAGCTAGCTCCTCTTTCGTGTAGCCAGAAAGATCTCCTAGAGCCTTAATAGACTCCCTAGTGTTTGCGTATATATTTAGCTTCTCTCTTGCCTCTTGAATTTCTTTATCGTGAATTTTATAGTACTCCTCAAGATCGGAAGTAATCGTCTGTTTTGCAGCCTCTCTTTCTTCCCCTACCATTCCAGCCCCAACAGAAAAGCCATATGGAGTCATCACTCGATCAGATGATGCAGCACTTGGGTCCTTCAAGAGAAGCGCACCACCAGCAGATACAAACATTTTCTGAGCCTGAGAAAAACCTATTTCATTGATTGCGTTCCACTTATCATCATTTTCGGATTGACTAGGACCTACCCACGCTTTGTCGTCATCGATCTGAACAAGCATTGCAAGCCTTCCGAAGCCAAGATCTTTAGTTGCTTGCAATAAATTAGCGTCAGAGTTTATGTCTTTGTACACCTGAAGCTCATACTCAGCAAGCTTTTCTTGATCGTCTTTTATTTCTTCGGGAGCAAACGCAAGTGCTCTTTGAGACAAAATGAATCTAAACTCATTTTCTCTGGCCAGCTTCATTCCTTCTTCGTCAAGCCCTGCGTATCTTTCGTCAGCAGACACTCTTTCGTCAATCATCTGATTGATCGCATCTAAAGACGGCATTTCCTCCCCTTCAAAAAGATCTTCGGCAGTTAGAACAGCCCTTTTAGAAAGACCGATACTTGGGAGATTGTATCCAACTCTTTCTTCATTATACTCAAGCAGAGAACCGTCTCCCTTAGACTCCAAGAATGCAGCCACGCTTTCTGGCTTTGATTCTCTAAGGGTTTTGTTTAGGTGAGCGCCATAGTCTTTCCAATACTGATTGCTAGATTCAACCGATCGGTTGTAATCATCTTGAAGCTGCATCAGTTCAGCTTGAGCCCCCTGAGCCTTTACTACATATTCGTTGTAAGCGTTTACTTGCTCCTCTGTCGGATAAACTGCAACTCGTTGCGTAGGGTCTTGAAGAGACGGTGCGTACGTTACCTCAGGCCTTGGTACGGCAGGGCCTACCTGCTGTTCAAACCAAGCGTCTGTGCTTTCTGGAAAGAATGGTAGCTCTGGGGCTGGCGTCTCCCATCCTGGGAGGTTGGTTACATCTTCGAGATTAAACTCTGGATACGCCGATTCTGAAGGATCTGGTGCCGAGGTTAAGCTCGATACCTGCGAAAGATCTGCTCCCATAAACAGAGAGCCCGTATCTGGACTCTGGGGAACGACTCCCCCCTCCTGCATGGATTGTTTCTTTAAAAAAAAAAGATTTCTTCTCTGAAGCAGAAGAGATCAAGTCATCTATAAACTTGTTACTGTCTTTCATACTACAAATATAATCAAATGCTTGCTACTTGCTGTGCCTCTTGGTCGTTGAACCTTCTGAGGACCTCAAGCCCAGCCTTTACTGCATCAATACGATTCCCCTCCTTTGCGCCATTGAGATATCCGATCTGAGCCAAGATGCTGAAGTACTCGTTGGTTTCTCCCATATCTCCGCTTCTAGGCACAACGAAGTTTACTGGACGGTACATTGCAGTCATCTCTGGGACAACCCCTTGCTCCTCCATTCTGGCAAGAACGTGTGGTGGATATTCGGCCTTTGGCACCATGACTTTCATGGAGGCCTTTACAAACAAGTCACCGTTCTCGTCTACAGCGACACCGTTAACCTTGTAGCTGTCGCCAGCATTAGCTGATCTAGGATCGTTTTCTGCGTACTCATTGCCAGACACAGGCACGGAAACAGACGATCCGCCAGCCCCAACCTTCGGCACCATGAGAGAGGTTATGCCGCTTCCAAAATTCTCAAACCTTTCTCTCGAACCCTGAGGAGCAAAATAGTAAAAGTCCTCTGGCTTAAACTGAACAGAAGATGGGAACACTCTGTTGTCGTCTCCAGCGCTTCCACTATCATCAGTCTCGGTAAAC
>Ga0208162_1000445_pt1 | contig 24028 bp, 30 predicted proteins | sample CB_VirMetaG_4_FD_184539 | JGI IMG/M metagenome (GOLD analysis project Ga0208162, IMG submission 184539) | Freshwater to marine saline gradient viral communities from Chesapeake Bay - CB_1508_1M Viral MetaG (SPAdes) (version 4) | ecosystem: Environmental > Aquatic > Marine > Coastal | place: USA... | reverse complement strand
ACAAAGTCAGTTAATTATGCCAATATGGTAGCATTATTAGTAGAAGCAATCAAAGAACAGCAAGTTACTATCAATAAATTAGAAAGTAAATTAAATGGCAACTAAATTAACTTCAACTGGTGTAGAATTTACAGGAATTAGTACTAATCCTTCTAATCCTATTGATGGACAAATATATTATAATATAACTGATAAAACTATGAAACAATATAATGCTAGTACAAATACTTGGCATTCTGTTGAAAAAACCATTTCTGCATTCAAGTATCGACAAGTTATAACTACAAGTTATGTAATGTGTGGATATAAATCCGGTACACCTTATAAAAATGTAAATAGAATGGTTCATAGTACAGACGTTTGTACAAATTTAGGAGATCAAATGGCATACACTGCAAGTTATAGTGATGCTGCTCCTAGTTCAACTAAAGGTTGGATGTTTGCGGCTGCTAATGCACATAGTGTAGCAAGTGTAAATGTTATAGCATTTAATTTTGCGACAGAAACTGGAATTGCTGCAAGCAGTAGTAACTATATGGCACAAGCAAGAAATGATGCAGGTACAGCATTCAAAGAACATGATTATGTTCATTTATTATCAGGAAGCAATACAGATAAATTTAATTTTACTACGGAAACAAGTGCTTTATCTGGATTAAGTATACTAGGTGATGGTACAGGAGGTGGAGTACAAGCTATGTGCGATGAAAATTTTGCATTGATATATAATGACGGAAGTGGACAAATTTTGAACTACTCAACAAATTCCGTATCATCAGGACAAGGTTGGGGTGTTAATAATCAACAAAAGCCAATAAACACTAAATTAGGAAGAGGTTATTGCGGAAATGAAGGATCTTATAATGGCGGATATAATTATAGATGTTGGAGTTTATCAGCACAAAATTATAGAACTGTAGGAAGACCTATGGGCAACACAGGAGAAGAAAATTTTGATATGGGTCAAGATTGGCAATATTGCATGGGTCATTATGATGGCGCTCAAAATAATAGAGGACATAAATTTTTCTATGCTACTGAATCTGGATACGAATTAGGCAGTGGAAGTTTAAGGACAGGTATACCAGGTGGTTCCAGCGGGGGTTGTGTTTGGAAAGGATGACATGAATGATCTCACAACATTAGATGAAAAAATATTAGATAAAGCAAAATTTCATGATTGGTCTACTCCTGAATTTAAATTAAAATATTTTGTTTCTAAAAGTCATATACATCCATTACATCAACTTAAACAATATATGTTAGAGTTGAATAGTAAACAAGATATGGTAGAAGTCTATGAAAAGGAAATAAAAACATTTGAGATACAGATAGAAATAGAAGAAGAAAAAAAAATATTAGTTACCTATAAGGCAGAAGTTAAACTTTGTGAAATAGAAATATTAGATTTAAAAAGAAAAATTCTATCTTCTAAAGAAAAACTGAAAACAGTTGTACGAGAACGTGACAAAATTTTAAAGTTAATAAAAGAGTTTAATGATAGTCCTCAAGGTAAAGACAAGCATGGTAATTTATACATAGAAAAAATAGATGATGCCGATTATTTTGAAGAAAATGAGAGAGAATACTGGGAATATAGATTAGCAAAACAAACTGCGATGGATATGATTGCTTATGGTAGAATAGGTGTTGGAAATTTGGATGCAATAACACAATTAGAAGCAGAAACACAAAATAAAATAATTGCTATGGCATATGAAATATTAATCACCAATGAAGCTAGAATGAATAAAATCCAAGACCTTGTTTCAAAAAAATTAGAAGCAGGTGAAAAAGTGAGTGGTATTACTCAATTAATGAATATTAAAAAAACAGAATTTATAAATCAATTGGAATTCAGGAATCAAAATAATGTACATCTTATACAAAGCGGTTAATCAACAAAATTTAGGCATAGTTCAAGAACTTGGTAGATGGATGGAATATGGTTTCGGATATTTACCAGATTCACATGTTGATATAGCAAATTATAAGCATTTAAACATAAGAGTATTAGATGAAAATATAATCAAATGTTGGCCATTTATTGGAGCTTATCAGGAAAATATAAGTGTTAGAACAGGTACACCTCAAAATGAACAATTACAAATTTTAAGTAGTCATGAAGCAACTGGTGAAAAAACAAAATACTATTTAACCGAAGACGATAAAATAAATACTACATTATTAATGAAAGCAATTATGCGTTACACTCTTGATGAAATATTTGATAAAAGAATACTTCAATTAAATATGCATGTGAGTGATTTAGAAAAAAATAGTTGGGATCAACAAAAGTTAGAAGCTAATTCATACTCTACTGATAATACAAGTTTCACTCCTTTGTTAGAAAGTTTGGCCAATTCCCGAGGAATCCCATTAGAGGAAATGGTAAATAAAGTTTTATCTGCTATCGAAAATTACAATGCACAATTAGAAACTTTGTTATCTAAAAAACAAGGATTAGAAACTGAAGTTAAACAATGCCAAACGATTGCGGATTGTTGTAGATTAATGCATAATAAATTTGAAATACAAATGAGTTTACAACAACAAACTGAAGAAGGAATAGAATACGGTTCTATTTTTGACATCTAAAATATTATATTTTTATCATGTTTTCATTACCAATTAATCAAAAACTCACTGAAGAGCAATTTCATATATTTTATGAATTTTGTGCAAAATATAGACCATTCATATATGATTTATATTTTACTTGTAGAATGCCACCGTTTATTCAAGATGCTATGGGTGACATTATTACAAATCCTCAAGATGCTAATGATATAATTCTAACAGCACTTCATATTCAAAATACTTTACAAATACCAATTAGTGCGACATTTAATAACATTCATGTTCCTCCAACTCAAAAAAATTTAGATCTATTTGTAAATAACTTTCAACAATTATATGATGCTGGAATAAAAGTTGTAACAATTCCTCACACTCATTGGGTAGCAACAAAACAAATACAAAAAAGATTTCCAGAACTTTTTATAAAAAATACCATACTTAGAAATGTGAGTAGAGCAAATGAAATCGCAAAACTTGCAGAAGCAGGATTTCATTATATAAATCTTGATAGAGATCTAATGCGCAATAGGGATGAATTGATACGTTGTAAAAAAGCCGCAGATAAATTTAATGTAAAATTAAGTTTGCTTGCTAACGAAGGTTGTTTAGGAAATTGTCCTATGATGGATGAACATTTTAGTTTTAACAATTTTAGAACTGGTCCATCATACTTTCATGATCCAATTAGTAGAACAAGTTGTGCGAAATGGGATATCATAGACCCAAGTAGTTCATTAAAAACTGCTAACATTCCACCCTGGAAAGAAGATTGGGATGAACTATTGAATTATGTAGATGTTTTTAAAATGCATGGTAGAGAAAGTATTGACCAATTATTTAATAGCATGAACATTCTAGAAAATTATGCAAAGCAAAAAGAAATTTTGTGCGATGATTTTAAAGAATATTTGGAAGATAATGATTTAGAAAATAAACCAATAAATGTGTGGAGAAAAACAATCAAAAATTGTAAATTTGATTGTTGGGATTGTAATCTTTGTGATAAGTTATATGAAAAAAGATACACTATTAAACCACATAAATTCCTTACTACAATTGTCAATGAATTAGTTGATAGTGTCAACTATAATAATGATATTGAAGTGCCAGGATTAACATCCAAACGTGTGCAAAATTTACTGTATGGTTTAAGTGAGCATGTAAATAATTATTTAGAAATAGGAAGTGCAATGGGCGCAACTGCAGTTGCTATTAAAAATGATTTAGAAATACATTGTGTGGATAATTGGAAGAATGATGTTCAGCCAGATAACGACAGTTTTATTTTACCAGTCAATACCAAAACAGAATTTTTAAATAACACTAAACACATAAAAAATTTACATGTTCATGATTGTGACATGTTCGATGTAGATTTAAATATCATAAAAAATATAGAACTGTTTTTCTATGATGGACCTCATGATTTTGAAATTACATCAAAGGTAGTTGAATTTTACTCGCAATGTTTTGCAAAAACATGTATAATGATATTTGATGATGCTAATTGGGTAAATGTAGTTAAAGGTGCAGAAGATGGAATTGCTAAGTCAAAATTAAATGTAGTTTATAATCGTTTATTATTAAATGATCAAGAAGATAAAACTCAATGGTGGAATGGATTGTATATTGTGGTAGTTGAAAAAAATGATAAAATTTAATGTTATTACATCCGCAGAAATTGCTATAAAAAGTAATGTTGGCACTCATGAACAAAGAAAAAATTTAATACAACAGGCATGGTTGTATAAATCCAATCATTCTTCAATAGACAATACGAATGATAAATGTTGGAGAAGTTATTTTAAATATGAAAATATTGACTGGCTTTTACTAGAACTTGATAAAAATTTAAATGATGTCATATCACACTATTTAAAAATAGATAAAAGTTATAGCAGCAGAATAAAAAGAAAAAATAATAGCATCATAACATATTGGACAAACATTAATGAACCCGGATCTGTGAACAGACTACATACTCATAGACAAGATGCTTTCAGTGCAGTATATTATTTACAAGCAGAAAATACAGGTGAAATTACTTTTTACAATTCATCTAATATTTTGAACGAATGCAATTTAAATAGTCCTTTTGTTTCTAGAATGTCATTTCAGCCAAAAAATGGTGACTTATTTATATGGCCAGGATGGATTCCTCATGAAGTTGAACGCAATACTAGCAATGAATTTAGAATAAACATAGCATTTAATATAAACATATGATTGAATTTTTTAGCATTATTGATGGCGTATCGGAATCTTTTCCCATCATAGAATCAAAAACATTATTTCCTAATTGGATAAAACAGGCAAGATTAGAAAATAATGATACAAATATTTCTAGATGTCCTGGAATAATTAGTTTATTTACAACAGGTTTTTATGTGTTATCTTCATGGGATATTCACATTGTAAGTGAAAAAGATAAGATTACAGGTTATTGTCCTAATCCAAAAATAGAAGAACTATTAAAAAAACCTCCTATACAGATACAATCAGCAGATGGTATAGCAAAATTTATACCAAAAAGACCTTGGTCTAATCCTAATATTTTAAAAATCAATACTCCTTGGCATATAAAAAGTAAAGAAAAATTTTTAATTTTACCATTATCATATAGTGAAAATTTTCAAATTGAAAGTACAATAGGTATTTTAGACCCTTCTGTTTCAAGTGAAATTAATGTTCAATGTTATGTAAATGGATTTGGAAATTTCGATATAAAAGTAGGACAACCATTGTGTCAAATTATACCAATGACAAATGAAAAACAAAAATTTAATATTAGAGATGCTACTGATAATGATTTAAAATGGATAAAAAAGAGAGAATATTTAAACAACTTTAGTTTTATTTTTAATAAAAATATTGTTAAAAAAGCATATAATAGATTTTTTGGATTTTAATATGAATTTTGAAATTTTATATAATGGACAAATTTATTTAATTTTAATTATTTTTGTTATGTTAATATCAGGTATGATAAAAGAATATAATTTGTTTACTGATTTATTTTATTTTTTCAAAAAAAGTACGAATAGTAAAAAGTCAATAGTCGCTTTAGTAAGTTTCATATCAGGATTATTACCTATACCCGGAAGAGTAACCGTAAGTGCAGGTATTCTTGATACAATCGCACCCGAAAAAGGATGTAAAGGTAGAGAAAAATTTGGTCCAATTGATTATGTGAGTACACATCATTATTACTTATGGTCGCCATTAGAAAAAACCGTTATTCTTCCTATGGCAGCATTCAGTTTGACATATTCGCAATGGTTTGAAATTATATGGCCTTTATTGTTAGTTTCAATGATATTCGTTTTTTCTTATTTAATATTTTTTGTTAGTGAATCAGATATAGATTTGAATTTTACAGATAACCAAATAAAAATCAGTAAAATAACAAGATATATTTTTCCTTACATTGCTGCGGTTGTTGCAATGATAGCAGGTGTTGATTTTTTATGGAGTTTCGGTTTACTTGCATTATATTATATGTTTGTAACTCAAACGTTTCAAGTTAAAAAATTAATTAGTTATATTGATTGGAAACTTATTTCATTTGTTGCATTTATTATTATTTTATCCAACTTCTTCTTATCCTATAATGATCAGATACAGAATTATTTACAAGAAAGTATATTGAATATAAATAATTTAACAGGATTTTTTTTAATAAGTTTGATGGCATTTGGTTCTAGTTTTTTGTTAGGAAGTAGTAGTAGATTTGCGGCAATAACTGTATTGTTGACAGGTATTTACGGAATACAATATTTACCTTGGTTTTTTGCATTAGATTTTGCAGGATATTTATTAAGTCCTATGCATAAATGTGCAGCTATTGGAATGTTATATTTTCAAACAAAATTTAATCATTATGCTAGTGTTTTATTGGTATGGAGTGCATTAGTCATAACTCTTGCTTTTTTTATGATTTAAGATTATGTCATTAACAAAAAAATTAAAACAAGATTACTTGTTAATTAAAAGTTTACTTACAAAAGATGAATTACTTCATCCAAAATTTATTTTAAAATTTATTTTAATTTTTTGTCTTATAATAATTTCAACACTTATAGTAGAAAACTATGGCATCAAAATTATACATTGATGAAGTTATCGCTTCTAATACATCTACTGGAATTTCTTTTTCAGGAAATGCAGTTTTCTCAAAAGTAATAACTGATGAAGTTATCGCTTCTAATACTTCTATAGGTTTACAAATTTCTTCCAATATTATCAAAGGCACTCATTCAGCAATTGGAGGAAATACTACAGGCACTTATACTACAACTGAAGGAGTGACGTATAAATATCATACATTTTTAAGTTCAGGAACATTTTCGGTTACAAGTTCTAATTTAATAGCAGATATTCTTGTAGTCGGAGGTGGCGGTGCTGGAGGAGGATATGTTGGTGGAGGAGGAGGTGCTGGAGGATTTCAAGAATTTTTTTCACAAAATTTATCTACTGGTAATTACACAGTCACCGTAGGGGGTGGCGGTGCCGGAGCCACAGATACTATCGGCAGTGATGGTAGTCCATCTTCTTTTGGAACATTACAAGAATCAAAAGGTGGAGGAAGAGGTGGAATATACAATGGAGTTAGTGGAAATGATGGTGGTTCCGGTGGGGGTGGCGGAGGTGCCGAAGGACAGACAACGGGAGGATCGTCTTTACTGGCACAAGGTAATGAAGGAGGAGGACAAGAAATGAGCAGATCAGGATCTCCAACATGTGGAGGTGGAGGTGGAGGTGCTGGAGGCAGAGGTCAAAATCATGCTGGATATGGTGGAGTATTAGCAGGTAATGGTGGTAATGGTCGTCAAAACAATTTTGATAATAATAACTATTACTATGCTGGAGGTGGCGGAGGAGGTCACTACAATGCAGGTGGTGGAGGAACTGGTAGTGTTGGAGGTAACGGTGGAGGAGGTTCTGGAGGAGGTTATTCTGCATCTATTAGAAGTGGTGGATTAGGAGGTAGGAATATCGGAGGTTCAGGTATAAACGCTAATTTAGGAGGATACGGAGGAAATGGAGGAGAAAATACTGGCTCTGGAGGTGGGGGAGTAGGACATTTAGGAGTTGGTGGTTCAGGAGGTAAAGGAATTGTTATAGTGAGGTATCGAATATGAGTCATTTTGCGGAAATAGATGAAAATAATATTGTCATAAGAGTTGTTGTGGCGTCACAAGATGTTATAGATTCAGGTATTCTTGGTAATCCGGTAAATTTTATTCAAACTAGTTACAATAATAATATAAGAAAAAAATTTGCAGGAATAGGTTTTAAATACGATGATATCAATGATATTTTCATAGAACCTCAACCATATAAATCATGGATATTAAATAATAATCATGAATGGGAATCACCTGTGCAAATTCCAACCGATGGTAAAAATTATACTTGGTCAGAAGAAATACAAAATTGGATACTAATGGATCAAACATAAAAATCATATTTTGTATAAATAAAACAGTATCATTAAAATCCATTTTTTATAGAGATTTATGAAAAAATTTAAAGAAATTTATTCAAATAAAAAGAAAAAAGTCAACGAAAATTATCATAATCAATTTGGTTCTGATGTTCCTGTCTATACACCAGCAGGATTAAAAAAGAATTACAATGATTATGAAGGTCGAATGGCTAAACAAAATCTCTATAAAATGCACAAATATAGTAAAGAATTGTTTGAGTTATTAGATGATCATGATGAATTAGAATCTTGGGTGCAAGAAAAAATTGCAAAAGCTGCTGATTACATTTCATCTGTAAAACATTATCTAGAATATGAAATGGAATTTGGTTCTGAGAGAAATCCATACGATAGTTATTCGGATGATGCAAATTATTATGATGATGAAGATGACATGTATGAAGATGTACATCATATTGATGATCTAATACCTCTGCTTAAAAAAGTTGTTAAAATGAATGAACATCATAGAGTTGTTCTCGGAGATAAAGTACAAATTATAGTTGAACCAGATGATGCTAAAAGTTTATTGGAAACCTATTTTAAGTTAAACAATTATAACAAAAAAGAATTTTCTAAAAATTTGTTTGAATCTAAAAACAGTTTTTGGAGTATGGTAGCATTTTCAAACAGTAGAAAAGAAAATGAATAAAATACAAAAAATAACTAAAGTAAATCTTCAAAAAGGCGGTAAAAGAAAATTAATACGAAATGTTTTTAGAAAAAATAGATCCTTAATTGGTAAAGGATATAAAAAGGTAAAAGGAAGTCGAAGAGTTGTAAGAATGACATCTCAAGAAAGAAGGAAATATAATCCTGCTTTAAATAAAAAAATTAGACAAGCGTTAAGACTGAGAAAAATAAAACAAAGAATTATTAATATGAAAAGAAAAAGAACTTTAAGAACAGGTATTTATAAATCTTTACATAGAAATAAAAAATGATAATAGAAGGAAGAAAATGGACACTTGCTGACATGATTAAAGCAAGTAGATCTATGAAAAGAAAAAGTAAGATCATTGCCAAGAGAAGAGTGCAAAAATTAAAAAGGTTTGCAGACACTAAAACTTTAGAAAGAAGAGCATTACAATCTTTAAAATTGCAAAAAAAGAAAAAATTGGCCGGAGGAAAAGATTATGGAGATTTATCATTATCACAAAGATTGATGCTAATTAAAAAATTGGATAAAATTCTACCTAGATTGAAAAAAATTGCTAAGAGAATGGTTAAAGTAAAAAGACAACAAGAAATTGCTAGACATCTTGGATTAGGAAAAAAATGAGACTAATTACAGAAATTACAGAAGATCTTGAATACATCACTGAGGATACAAAAGGTAAAAAATCATTATATATTCAAGGTCCCTTTATGATGGCAGAAGTGAAAAATAGAAACGGTAGAATATATCCTGCTGAAGTATTATTTAAGGAAATGAAAAGATACAATGAAAATTATGTTGCGAAAAATCGTGCTTTTGGTGAATTAGGACATCCTGAAGGACCTAATATCAATCTTGAAAGAGTATCACATATGATAACTGAACTTAAACAAGATGGAAATAATGTTTGGGGTAAAGCAAAAATAATGGATACTCCTTATGGACAAATTGTGCAAAATTTAATCAATAATGGTGCACAACTTGGCGTTTCTTCAAGAGGCATGGGCACACTTGAAGAAAAAAATGGCACTAAAGTTGTTAAAGATGATTTTTATCTAGCAACTGCCGCAGACATTGTTGCCGATCCTTCAGCGCCTGAAGCATTTGTACAAGGTATTATGGAAGGTAAAGAATGGATATGGGAATCTGGTGTTTTAAAAGAAAAGGCACTGAATGAAATAAAAAGAAATATTAAAAGTTCTTCTTCAAAAAAGTTAGATGAAACAAAGTTGAAAGCTTTTAATAAGTTTTTATTAAATCTCTAAATGTATAAATATAAACAGAGTTATCTCAAAAATATAGAGGAGTTTTCAAATGCAAGACAACGAAGTTATTGAAACTGTCGAGCAGGAAGAAGAGCTTGAAGAAGCGAGTATTCCTGGAGCAGGTAAAAATAAAGACAGTATGAAAAAAACAAAGGCAGATGTTGATGATGTTGGTGCAGATCCAACAACAAATGATGGTAAAAAGCCTGAATATGCTAAGAGTGTTAAAAAAGATAGCACCATTAAAGAGCAACAAGCATCTAAAATGTCTTTGATCAAATCAATTTATGATAAATTGGATGAAATGAGCAGAGAAGAGGTTGAAGAAGTTTTAGGCGCATTGAATGAAGTTGACAATACAGATGAAATTACAGAAGAACAAATTATGCAATATCTTTTGGATGAAGGATATACTGAAAAAGAAATTGCTTCTATGACTGAAGACGATATAGCATCTATTATCGAAGGTATGGAAAAACCTGCTGAAGAGCAGAAAAAAGAACAAAAAACAATCGTTGCTAAAGAAGAACTAGAAGCAAATCTTGCCGATGATGTTCAGGCATTAATTGAAGGTGAAGAATTATCTGATGAATTTAAAGAAAAGGCAGCAACAATTTTTGAAGCCGCTGTTTTTGCAAGAGTTAATGAAGAAATTGCCACTAGAGTTGAAAAATTAGAGGAGCAATATCAGGTTGAACTAGAAAAAGCTATAGAAAATAATCGATCATCAATGGTTGAAAAAGTTGACGATTTCATGAATTATGTTGTGAAAGAATGGATGGAAGAAAATCAACTAGCAATTGATAAAGGAATTCGTTCTGAAGTTGTAGAAGATTTTATGGTAGGATTGAAAAATCTATTTGTTGAACATTATATTGATATTCCAGATGAAAAAGTTGATTTAGTTGATGATTTATTTGCTAAAGTTGAAGATTTGGAAGAATCCTTGAATAATGAAATTCAAAAAAATATTGAGACTGCAAAAGAACTCAAAGAATACAAAAAAATGGACGTAATATATACTGTATCTGAAGGGTTGACAGAAGTTGAGGTTGAAAGACTTCAAAAACTTTCGGAAGGTATTACTTATAACAATGATGAAGAGTACGCAGAAAAATTGACCATGATTAAAGAAAATTACTTTAAAAGTAATGACAGTAAAGAACAGATGATTACAGAAGAAAATGTAACAGAGACAGATGAGATTAATGAAACTTCTGTTAATTCTGATTCAAATTACGAAATGGCGAATGATGCGATAAGAAGATACGCAGATGCTATTTCTAGAACACTTAAAAAATAAAAGGAGAATAAAAGATGTATCTTTCCGAAAATTTACAGAAAAAATGGGGACCGATTCTTGACCATCCCGAACTAGGAGGCATCAAAGATTCGTATAGAAGAGCGGTAACAACTGTACTTTTAGAGAATCAAGAAAAGTCAATGAGAGAAGACGGACAAATTCTATCCAGTCAGAATTTTATCACTGAAGCAGCATCTGATGGTTTAGCAGTAGGTGCACCAAATAATGCCGGTAACTATCCAGATCAAGGCGGTATTGCAAAATACGATCCTATTATGATTTCATTGGTTAGAAGATCCATGCCTAATTTGATTGCATATGATATTTGTGGCGTACAACCTATGACAGGTCCAACTGGTCTTATTTTTGCTATGAGAGCAAGATATGATAAGATGAATGGTGTTGGAAATGACAATTCAGAAGCATTCTATAATGAAGCAGATGCTTCTTATTCCGCAAATAGTAATGTAGGTCAAACTTCAGGAGCACCAGGATTATTGCTTGTCGCAAATAATGGCACAGCTGTTGCAAATACTTCAGCAGCATTAGGTTCTGCATCAGGTGCATTGGATGTAGCAATTGGCGAAAATATGACGCCTCAAAACATGGCATTCTCAATTGAGAAAGTTACTGTAACAGCACATACCAGAGCATTAAGAGCAGATTATACGATGGAAGTTGCACAAGACCTTAAAGCAGTTCATGGATTGGATGCTGAAACTGAATTGAGCAATATTCTTTCATCTGAAATTCTTGCTGAAATTAATAGAGAAGTCATTAGAAAAATCTATAATGAAGCAACTATTGGTGCACAACATAATACAACTACACCAGGTATTTTTGATTTAGATACTGATTCAAACGGAAGATGGTCAGTTGAAAAATTCAAAGGATTGATGTTCCAGATCGAAAGAGAAGCAAATGAAATTGCAAAAAAGACAAGAAGAGGAAAAGGTAACATTATCGTAACTTCTTCTGATGTGGCTTCTGCACTACAAATGGCAGGTGTATTGGATTATGCTCCAGCATTAGATAGTAATAACATGAATCCAGATGATACCGGTAATACATTTGTAGGTGTTTTAAATGGTAGATATAGAGTTTATATTGACCCATATGCAGTTACAAATTCTTCAAACTATTTTGTAGTTGGCTATAAAGGTTCATCATCTTACGATGCTGGAATGTTCTATTGCCCATATGTACCGTTGCAAATGGTACGTGCGGTAGACACAAATACCTTCCAACCAAAAATCGGATTTAAGACCAGATATGGAATGGTCAGAAATCCATTTGCAAAGTCAAGTGTTCCTGCATCAGGTGATTTGGCTGGATATGATTTAAGTGGAAATTTTGGTGCAGCCACAACCGGTCTACACGAAAATGAATATTACAGAATTGTTAGAGTAAATAACTTAATGTAATATCTTTTTTTGCGGGAGTATAACTCCCGCATTTCCTTCCTTTTTCATATCATATAAATATTGATATGGCTACACTTACTAAAAACTTAAACTATTTTATTCCTACTGGATTTAATTTCACAATAGATAGAATACCAAATGTAAATTTTTTCTGTCAATCCGTAAATTTGCCAGGATTAACTTTAGGATTAGCAAATGTAAATACTCCGTTTAAGGATTATTCTATTCCTGGAGATAAAATTGAATTTAATGAATTTAGAATTTCTTTTATTGTTGATGAAGAATTAAAAAATTGGCTAGAAATTTATAATTGGATTATAGGATTAGGATATCCTTATAGCACAGAACAACATTCAAATTTAATTAGGTCAAATTCTCAAGGAAAATATTCTCAAGGAATTTTATTCATATTATCAAGTCACAAAAATGTACAATATAAAGTTGTTTTTGATAGAATTTTTCCAATTAGTTTAAGTGATATTGATATGAATAGTTTATCATCTGATACGACTACAGTTATTGCAGATGTTAGTTTTTCGTACACTATATATAATATAGAAAGGATTATTAGTGATGTTTAAAATTTGAGGTTAAATGACATTAGAAGAAATACAAAAATTATGGACCAGTGATTGCGCAATCGATGATTCTCAATTAGATGTTGAATCTATAAAAATTCCAGAATTACATAATAAATATTTTAAGATATTTTCAGAAGAAAGACTTAGATTAGTCAGAATGGAATCTAAGAAAAAAAGTTTACAAAAATTAAAATGGTTATATTATACTGGTAAAATAGATAAAAGTAGTTTGGATGAAATGGGTTGGGAAACTTTTGAATTAGACATTAAAAGCAGAAATAAAGAAGATCTTAATAGATTTATAGATTCAGATAATGATTTACTTGAAATGCAAGATAAAATAGAATATCAAAAAGAAAAAATTAATTACCTAGAAGCAATAATCAAATCATTAACAAATAGAGGTTATTTCATTAAAAATGCTATTGATTGGAAAAAATTTACAATGGGAGCTTAAAAAAATATGCCATATGATTTATTGATACAAGCAAATCTTCCAATATTCAAAGAAGATGGTGGTGCTATGGGAGGCACGGAAAGACAAATTTTAAATGTTGCTGAAACTCTTTCAGAAAAAGGTGTTAATGTTGGTATATTGCATTCTTTAACGGATGGTACTGATAAAATAATAAGAGGTGTCAAACATTTAAATAATTTTAGACATTATTATGCAAAATCAAAAGTCAGAGTAACGTGCAATCATTTTGATTATATAGGTAACAGACACGGAAATTATGGACTGTACGGACCACATGTAAAAGCATTATCATCTATTGAAATAAATTCTGCTGAAAAAACTTACAACTGGATGCACAATTGGTGGACATGTCATGAACAAATTCCTAGAATTTTTAATTCTAATGCTATACAAAAATATGTTTATGAAAAAGGAAAAAAAGTATCAGGAGATGAAGTAATACATTATATGATCCCTAAAGGTATAGATGAACCTATAAAAGAAGAAAGAAAAAAACACCTTTATTGGATGAGTGCTTTCGGTAAAGGATTAAAAGAAGCTGTGACATTATACATTGGTTTATATGAAAAAGGTATGAAAAGAGATTTTTATATTAGTATTCCACCTCAAAGACAAAGAAAAGACGTTCAAATTGTATATGATTTTTTAAAAGATGTAAATAAATTTAATTATCCAATTACTTTTTTAGGAGAACTTGATTATAAAACAACTTTAAAAAATTTAAGTAATTCTGCATGTTTATTTAGACCTTGTTTACCTCAAGAAACATTTGGTTTGGTTTATTTAGAGGCAAATAGATTAGGCGTTCCTGTAATCACATATAAAGGAGATGCTGCCGAAGAAATTTTAATAGATAAAAATAATATGCTTATTGATGAAAATCATACTATTGATGATGTCTATAATTGGATTTCTAATATAGAAACCAAAAAAACAACAGTAGATATGAGTAAATTTGATCCAGAACTAATATCACAGAAATGGATAGAATTAATAGAAAAATAATAAATGCTATATCAACCAGACACATTACTTATAGACAAAAAAAATGAAGTCTTTATGACAGTTCAAACAGAACCTGGTCTTGCACAAGAACTAAGTGATTATTTTACTTTTTATGTTCCTGGATATAGATTTATGCCTTCTTACAAAAACAAAATGTGGGATGGTAAAATAAGATTATTCAATCTTAAAAATAAAACTTTATATAATGGATTGATAGATCATGTAATAAAATTTACAAAAGATCGAAATTATAAAATTCAATATAAAAGTTATCCTAAAATTTTGAATAAATATAACAAAGATGATTTTGAAAGATTTACCAAATCTCTTAATTTAACTCATACACCAAGAGATTATCAGGTCGATGCTGTTTTACACGCTATCAATCATGAAAGATGCCTTTTACTTTCTCCTACTGCATCTGGTAAATCTTTCATCATCTATCTTATTTTAAGATATTATCAACAAAAACTTTCTAATTTTAAAGCTTTAATTATTGTACCCACAACATCTTTAGTTGCCCAAATGGCAAGTGATTTTAATGATTATGCTAAAAATGATTCGTGGAATAGTTCTGTAAATATTCATTCAATATTTGCAGGTAGAGATAAAGTTTCGGAAAAACCTATTTATATTTCAACCTGGCAATCTTTATATAAATTACCTTTAAATTATTATTCTGATTTTGATTTAGTTTTAGGAGATGAAGCACATCAATTTAAAGCTAGATCTTTACAGCAGATAATGGAAAATACAGTCAAAACTAAATATAGATTTGGGACAACAGGAACACTTGATGGCACACAAACCCATCAATTAATGTTAGAAGGTTTATTTGGAAAAACATATAAAGTTATTACTACAAAAGAATTAATAGATAAAAAAACTCTATCATCTTTTAAAATAAAAGCTTTAGTATTACAATATCCAGATGAAATTAGAAAAAATTTAAAAGGAATAAATTATAGAGAAGAAATTGAATTTTTAATAAACAATGAAACTAGAAATAAATTTATTCGAAATTTGGCAGTCAGTCTAGAAAATAATTCTTTAGTTTTATTTCAAATGGTAGAAAAACATGGAAAAGTGATTTATGATTTAATAAAGGAAAAAGTTAATGAAGAAAGAAAAGTATTTTTCGTCTACGGAGGAACAGATACTGAAACAAGAGAGTCAATTCGACACATATCAGAACAGGAGAAAAATGCCATTATTGTTGCGTCTTATGGCACTTTTTCCACTGGCATTAATATCACTAATTTACATAATATCATATTTGCTTCTCCCTCTAAATCACGTATACGAAATTTGCAAAGTATAGGAAGAGGATTGAGAAAAAATAAATCTAAAGAAATAGCAATTCTGTATGACATTGCTGATGATTTATCATATAAATCTTCTAAAAACTATACATTAACACATTTTGTAGAAAGAATAAAGATATATAATGAAGAGCAATTTAATTATAAAATTATCACAATACCTACTACTGGATAAAAAATGAAAAAAGAAAATTTTGAATATAAATTTATATTATTATCAAATAATGATTTTATTTTTTCAAAAATTGATATAGATAAATCTACAAACACTTTTATGAGACTTATTAAACCATTAAGAGTTTTAATATCTGAAGACAGTGAAAGTGTTAATTACAATTTTGTTCCTTGGATACCTTTTACAACCGATGAAATTATACCATTATCAACCAAATCAATTGTAACGATCACTTCTTTATCTTCAGAATACATTGAATTGTATGAGAAAGCGCATGAAAATATTGAAAATAATAGAGAAGAACATACTTTGGACTTGATGAACGAAATAAGTTTTTTAAATTAAATTTTTCATTTGCGGTTGACACACCTATCTTAACATTTTGTCAATAGTTTGTCAAGCTTTTTTTTTTCTCTTGACAAAAAATATTTCTTATGATATCATTATATAGAATATTTGAAAGGAGAACTTTATGGCTAATTATATTAACAATGAAGATTTTCTTTTGGCAATGATAGATTATAAGAAAAAAATTATAGAATTTGAAGAAAAAGGTGAAGAACGTCCTCCTGTTCCAGATTATATCGGAGAATGTTTTTTGTTAATTGCTGAAAGATTATCTTATAGACCTAATTTTATTAACTATGCATTTAAAGAAGATATGATATCTGATGGTATAGAAAATTGTCTTCAGTATGTGCATAATTTTAATCCAGAAAAATCAAAAAATCCATTTGCATATTTTACTCAGATTATATACTGGGCTTTTGTTCGAAGAATTCAGAAAGAAAAAAAGAATCTTTATATAAAATATAAGGAAATGGAAAGATTATCCTATTTGGAAGATCATATAGATGTTAGTTCTGGTGATGATGGAGGTTATATGTCAATGGTGGGAACTAATGACATGAGATTGATGATATCAGAATTTATCGAAGAATTTGAAGATAAAAGATTTAATAAAAAGAAAAAATCAGAAGATTCTGTATCTTATGTAGGAACTGTTTACAACGTGTTTTAATGTAGAAGGATAAAAATGAATATTGACAATTATCAATTTTATCATGATTTTAGTTTATTTGGATTTAATAATAAACAGAATTCAGGTACACATAAAATTAATCAAGGTAAAAAACAAAATATTTTATTTTCTTATTTAACTTATGCTATTGAAAAAGTTAGGGATAGTATAAATCAACCTAGTTTTTCTTTTTTGGAAATGTATTGTGCTGATGCTTTTTTTACGGTTGCTGCAAGCAGAATTGGTTCAAATAGTACAATAAATTGTGAATGTTTTTGTATTGATGATTTTTCTCATGCATATTATCCTGTAAATGAATTATTTAAAAAATTAAATGTTCCCGCTAAATTGATAAAAGCAAAAATAGATTCAAGATTTAATATACCTAGTTGTGATATTATCATGAATGCGGGTGGCTTATATCACATGGAAAATCCTGAAGAAATATTACAAAAATCTTATGAAAAAGCAAAGAGATATTTGATTGTACAAAATGTAGTTACTTTAAATTCAAAGGATGAAGATTATTTTAAGATAAAAAGAATTAATCAATTTCACTGTACTTCAAGATATTCAAGAGAATCTTTTGATAAATTAATAAAAAAATTAAATTATAAAGTAGTTTATCAACATTTTAATGAATTACCTAAAAATCAAATAGATGATAGAGGAAGTGTTTATTATTTGATAGAAAAATGAATTATTTAAAGGAGAACATGCATGAACATTGATAATTTTATTTTTTACCATGATTTTAAATTATTCGGATTTAATAATAAACACCATGGTGAACCTTTTATTTTGAATCAACACAAAAAACAATATATTTTATTGTCTTATCTTTCTAGATCAATTGAATTTATAAGACAAGAAACAATAGAAAATGGTGAGGAACAAAAAAATATATCTTTTGTAGAATTGTTTTGTGCAGATGCTTTTTTCACTGTCGCTGCAAATAAATTTGGATGCGATGAATGTTATTGTGTCGATAATTTCTTGATGGGTGAATATCCTATAAATGATCTATTTGAGAGATTAAATGTCAACGCAAAATTTATTAATAGTGCCATTGATGAGTATTTTGACATACCAAGTTGTGATATTGTCATGAATGCAGGAGGATTATATCATTTTGAAAATCCTAAGGTAATATTGGAAAAATCTTATGAATCGGCAAAGAAATATTTAATAGTTCAAAATGTTGTGAGTATGTTGAGTGAAGATGAAAATCATTTGGAAATTACAAAAATACCTAATTATGGAGATCCTAACTATACAAAAAACAGATTTTCTAAACAATCTTTTGATAAATTAATAAAAGATTTAAATTATAATGTTATAGATTATCATTTCAATCAATTAACTCTAAACAATCCTGATGATAGAGGAAGTGTTTATTACTTAATAAAAAAATAAAATATGAAAATAGCATTAATTACTGATACACATTTTGGTGCAAGAAATGATAATGTTGTATTTCAAGATTATTTCAATAAATTTTATGATAACATTTTTTTCCCATATTTGAAAGAAAATGATATAAAAACATGTATACATCTAGGAGATGTTGTTGATAGAAGAAAATATATCAATTTTAAAACTTTGAATTATATTAGAAAAAATTTTATCAATAGATTGTGGGATATGAACGTAGATACTCATATTATTATTGGAAATCATGATGTTTATTTTAAAAATACAAATGATGTGAATTCTATGGTTGAATTATTTTCTACAACAGATAGTGTTATTGAACCTTGGATTTATGATACCCCTAAAGAAATGATTTTTGATGATACCAAAATTTTAATGATGCCTTGGATTAACAATACGAATTATTCCGAATGCGTCAGTATGATGGAAAAAACTGATGCAGAAATAATGATGGGACATTTTGAAATTTCAGGTTTTGAAATGCATCATGGTTTATGGTGTGATACAGGTATGGACCCAAAAATTTTTAATAAATTTGATATGGTGTTGAGTGGTCATTTTCATCATAAATCTACGAATGGTAATATAAATTATCTTGGTAATCCTTATGAAATAAATTGGGGAGATTTCAATGATCAGAGAGGATTTCATATATTTGACACCTCGACAAGAAATTTAGAATTTATACAAAATCCTTATAGAATGTTTCATAAAATATATTACAATGATTCGAAAAAAACATATGAAGATTTTAAGAAAGCAGATTATTCAAAATATAAAGGCACATTTGTAAAAGTAATTGTGACCGAAAAAAATAATCCATATTGGTTCGATGTTATGATGGACTCATTGTATAAAGAAGATGTTGTTGATATTTCGGTTGTTGAAAATATTGATATGGAATTTGAAAATGATGATGACATGGTAAATGAGGCCGAAGATACTTTGACGATTCTAAGTAAATATGTCGATGGATTAAATATTAAAATTAATAAAAAAGAACTTGACCTTTTATTGAGATCATTGTATAATGAAGCATTGGATGTAGAAATTTATGGAGGATAGATTTAGATCTAAACTGAAAAAAATTCCAGAAGAGTATTTAAAGTATATACCGGATAATGACGATTATATTGTTTGTAATTCTGAAAAAAAAATTTGTATGATTTGGACTCCAAAATGTGCTTGTTCTACTGCATTTAGAACTTATTTTGATTTTATAGAATTTGAATATGATAAATTTAAATGGATTCATCCTGAAAGAATGAAAAAATATAGAACTGATAATTATGATCCAACGTATTTGTCTTTTCAAATAGTAAGAAATCCTTTTATTAGAATAATATCATCCTATTTACATGTTCTTAGAATTAGGCCTTGGGTTTATGAAAAAAAACTTAGTTTTTATGATTTTTTAAAATTTTTGGACAAAAAAAATCCAAATAAATTAGATTCTCACACAACATTTCAATTTAAAATACCTGTAAAAAATTATTTAAAATTGGAAAATATTAAAACAGAAGTTAAAAATTTTAACTTAAAAAATAATATTGAATTGGTTTTAAACACGCAAAAAAACTTTTCTTATCAGACAATATTAGTTAAAAAAAATAAAAATAAAAAAATTTTTGATCCCTATATGTTTAATCATAAATTATATGATGTATTGGTGACTAGCACTTTTTTTGATAACAGCAACACAGAAACTATTAATATTGATTATTCTGAATTTTATACTAAAAAAATAAAAAATTTAGTTCAAAAAATTTATTTTAAAGACATTAATTATTTTAATTATGAATTTCCTTATGTATTAGAGGAGAAGTAATATGAAAAACAGAGATGAAATAGTCACTCTTGATTTAGATGTAGTAACAATTGCAAGATTAGCATTATCGGCACATGAGAAAGACATGAAACTTAATGATTTTATCGTTGAAATAATTTCCGATTATCTCAACGATTTATCGCAAAACAATCATCCTGAATTATTAATTGAAAAGAATTCTTAAAAATATATGATATTTTTTAATAATATTAGATGGAAAAATTTTTTATCTACTGGACAAAATTTTACAGAGATAATTTTAGATAAAAGTCCTACCACATTAATTATAGGTGAAAATGGTTCCGGGAAAAGTACCATGTTGGATGCATTAACTTTTGCTCTTTTTGGTAAAGCATTTAGAAATATTAACAAACCACAACTTGTTAACTCTATTAATGAGAAAAATTCATTAGTCGAGGTAGAATTCACAGTAGGAAAAAAACATTATTTGGTGCGAAGAGGTATAAAACCCGGAATATTTGAGATATTGTGTGATGGATTTTTAGTAAATCAAGATGCTAAGTCTAGAGATTATCAAGATCATTTAGAAAAAAATATTTTAAAAATGAACTATAAATCTTTTACTCAAATTGTAATTTTAGGAAGTTCATCTTTCATTCCTTTTATGCAACTAAAAGCTCCTGATCGTAGAGCGATTGTGGAAGATTTATTGGATATTCAAATATTTTCAACAATGAATCAGTTATTAAAAGGAAAATATTCAGAAAATAAAAATGAATTAAAAAATAATGATACTCAAATTGAATTGAATAATGGTTATATTGATATGCAAGAAGATTATATTTCTAAAATTAAACAAAATAATGAAGATTTAATTGAAAATAATCGTAAGTCTATAATTGAATCTGAAAATCAAATTAAAGATTACTCAAAAAAAATAGATGAATTAAATATTGATATAGAAAAACTTTATTCTAAAATAAATGACAATGATAAAATTCAAAAAAAATATGTAAAGTTACAAAAATATAATGATGAAATATCAAAAAATATTAATAAACTAGATCAGGAAATAATTTTCTATTCAGAAAATACTGATTGTCCTACGTGTAAACAATCTATCAATGAAGATCACAGATCCTGTGAAATAACTTTAAAAGAAAACAAAAAACAAGAATTTTCTGCTGCCATATTAAAGTTAAATGCTGAAGTGGATAATACAATTATAAGATTAAATGAAATAGATAAAATACAAAAACAAATTAATGAACATAATACTGAAGTGTCAAAATTTAATGTATCAATTTCAGCATTAAATCAATTTATATTAAAAATAAATGAAGAAATTAATCAATTAACAGAAAAAGGTGCTGATATTGTTGAATCAACAAAGAAATTAAAACAATTTCAAAAAAATAAAAAACTTTTTGAAGAACAAAAAGAAAATTTGTTAATGCAAAAAGAATTATTTGAAATTGCTTCATCTCTATTAAAAGATAGTGGCATAAAAACAAGAATTATTAAACAATATTTACCTATAATGAATAAATTGATCAATAAGTATTTAACATCTATGGATTTTTATGTATCTTTTAATTTAGATGAAAATTTTAATGAAACGATAAAATCTAGGTTTAGAGATGAATTTACATACTCTTCTTTTTCAGAGGGTGAGAAATCAAGAATTGATTTAGCTTTGATAATGGCATGGAGAGCAGTTGCAAAATTAAAAAATAGCATGAATACTAATTTGTTAATTTTAGATGAGGTTTTTGATAGTTCATTGGATAATGAAGGAACAGAAGATTTATTGAAGATATTGACATCTTTAGGTAAAGATACAAATATTTTTGTTATCAGTCATAAAGGAGAGATTTTGATGGATAAATTTAGATCAATCATAAAGTTTGATAAAGTTAAAAATTTCTCAAGGATCCTTATATGAGTGTTATTCATCTTATTTCCGAGAATGATTTATTATTAAAAACTAAACTAGAACCTTTTGTTTTTGAAAGTAATTCTGCAAAACAAATATCAGAAGATTTGATTGATAGTATGATTTATTATAATGGGGTTGGTTTAGCGGCAAATCAGATAGGAATTAATGCTAGAGTTTTTTCAATGATACATGAAAAAAATCCATTGGTTTTATTTAATCCTGAAATTATTTCGGTATCTGATGAAAAAATTAGAATGGAGGAAGGATGTTTATCATTTAAAGGATTATACCCTAAAGTTAATAGGCCTGTTGGAGTTAGTATAAAATTTCAAGATGTGGATAATCAACCTATGATTGCTAATTTTATTGGTTTTTCTGCAAGAATAGTGTTACATGAATATGATCATTTAAATGGAATTTTATTTCATGATAGGACATCAAAATTTGATTTATCTAATGCTATGAAAAAACGACCAATAAATTTAAGAAAACTTAGAAAAAAGGAAAAAAATAATGTTAGTTAAAACTTTAAAATTAGTGACAGGTGAAGAAATTATTGCAAGAGTTATTAAGGAGGGCGATTGTTGGAAATTAAACAATCCTGTAATCTCAATACAAACACCTCAGGGAATGGGTTTGATGCCATATTGTGTTACATCATCCGATAAGGAAATGACAATACATTCTGAACATATTATGTTGTTATTAGATACTAGAAAAGAAATAGCCGATCAATACCTGGAAAATGTTACAGGTTTAAGTTTATCAAGTCCTTCAGGATTATCCATATGAAAGAATGGCAAAAAGGATATGAGTTGGATTTTTTAGTTGAAAAAACTAAAAAATTTGATCATTATAATAAGTTTAGTTGTTCACCTTTTTCAGAAGTGAAAAAAAATAATATTCCCGAATATTTAATTGATGAAATCTATAGAGATTTTGAGGATTGTGTTTTTACTGAAAGAATTGCAAAAGTATCTTCTCCAATTAAAATGTATCAAGATATTGTAATTGGAGAAAAACAACCTGGTGATATCATTATTGAAAAAATATCATTACAAAATACAAATAAATCTGATAAATTTATTGGTTATGTGAATAAATTAAATTCAGGTGTTTGGATTGAAACTTGGGCGGAAGATCATATTACAAATAGTATGATATCTAGTATAGAAGATATTGTATATGTAGGTGCTAAAATAACTACTTTTGCTGAAATTAAACATTATTGGTTTAAAGAACCTTCTAATATACTTTTTGGTCGAGATCATAATAAAATTCCTGATTATGAATTCAAAAATTTGGAAAAATTAAATATTGATTCAAATAAAATATTGCCGTTGGTCGAAATTATTAAATCTAAAGTTGATAAATTGCCAGAATTTATTAATCATTATTCAAATTACAATAAAGGTAAATCTTGGTCTGCTATATCTCTGAGAGGATATAGACCAGAACCGACTTTCATGACAAAACCGTCAGAAATGAATAAAAAATGGCAGGAAGAAAATAAAGATGTGCAGTTTGAGATGCAAGATACAACTTTATACCAAGATTTTGAAGAGG
>Ga0208162_1000444_pt1 | contig 24070 bp, 25 predicted proteins | sample CB_VirMetaG_4_FD_184539 | JGI IMG/M metagenome (GOLD analysis project Ga0208162, IMG submission 184539) | Freshwater to marine saline gradient viral communities from Chesapeake Bay - CB_1508_1M Viral MetaG (SPAdes) (version 4) | ecosystem: Environmental > Aquatic > Marine > Coastal | place: USA... | reverse complement strand
GGAAGGCACAGACCATTGCTAACACATCTGAGCAGCAGTTCAAGGTTGAGTTCGAGTGCGAATTCCTTGGATCTGTTGATACGCTGATTAGTGTATCTAAATTAAGAAATCTTGTTTTTGAGGATCCAATACAAAACAATGGAAAGGGACTCGTGGTATATACAGAACCACAGAAGGATCGTGATTATATTATAACTGTTGACACGGCGCGTGGCATAGATCATGATTATTCTGCATTTGTAATTTTTGATATCTCAGAGTTTCCATATAAGACTGTAGCAAGATATAAAAACAATGAGATCAAACCAATGCTATTTCCAAATATTATTTTGGATATGGCAAAGGCATATAATAATGCCTATGTATTAGTGGAAGTCAACGATATTGGTGAACAAGTTGCAACAATTTTACAATATGATCTAGAATATGAAAATATGTTGATGTGTGCTATGCGTGGCAGGGCTGGTCAGCAAGTTGGTACGGGATTTAGTGGCAAGAAAACACAAATGGGTGTGAGGATGACTGCCGCAGTCAAGAAGACTGGTTGTTCTAATCTCAAAGCACTTGTAGAAGAAGATAAACTTATTACTAGCGACTACGACATTATTGCCGAACTAACAACATTTGTTCAGAAGAAGCAGTCGTGGGAAGCAGAAGATGGATGTCACGACGACCTTGCAATGTGTCTCGTTATCTTTGCCTGGTTAGTTGCTCAGGATTACTTCCGAGAGATGACGGACAATGATGTCCGTAAGAGAATCTACGAAGATCAGAAAGAACAGATCGAACAGGATATGGCACCATTTGGATTTATCTCTGATGGATTGGATGATGAATCGTTTATGGAAGGTGGAGATAGATGGACAGTGGATAAAGAAATGTCTTCTACTTATGGTGATATGTCATATATGTGGGAGTACTATTGATGGATTTTGAAGAGGAGTTTGAGTTCAGTCATCTCTGCATGAAGGAGAGGCGATGCAGAACCTGTGGGGTCATTAAAGACCTCATGAACGACTTCTATCGAACTCATAAAGACCGTGGAGATATACCATCTGCATATTCGTATGAGTGTAAAGAATGTACGATCATAAGAGTAGTTGCTAGCAGAATGACCAACAGAGTATTTGATAAATGGGAGTATCCAGACTGGTAGTGTTCATGGACTGTTTCCCCACTGAAAATGGTCTAAACTCTAAATACTTGTAGACAAATTGGATTCTATTGGGAGTTAAAGATGCCGCTCAACCTAGCATCTCCTGGAATTGTCGTAAGGGAAGTTGACCTGACCCAAGGTAGAGTAGATCCTACTTCTACAAAAGCAGGCGGTCTTGTCGCCCCCTTTGCCAAAGGACCAGTCGAGAAACCCACCCTTATCGAAACCGAAGCGGATCTGCTTGAGACCTTCGGCGCTCCTTATAAGGACAACAATCACTACGAATATTGGCTTACTGCCTCTTCTTATCTTGCTTATGGCGGTGTACTCCGTGTGGTAAGATCTAACGAATCTGGACTCAAGAACGGTTTCGTTGGTTCCGCTAGCAGCGTTACCATCAAGAGCGATGATGACTACACAAACAAGGGATACGGTGAGAACACAATCTCTGGTGTAGTCGTTGCTGGTAAGAACCCTGGAACATGGTCAAATGGAATCAAGCTCGCTATGCTTGATGGTCTTGCTGACCAAATCATCACTGGTATTGACACAACTGCTGTTCTTGGATTCTCTTCTACTGCTAACGGCGGTCTTGCTGCTGTTGCTGGATACGAGGACGGAATTAGCGACCTCAACCTGACAGTTGGTCTTGGAGTTACTCAAGCAATCCCCGCAGGAACAGTTCTTGCTGGTGTTGGTGCTACTTCTCTGCTTGATGGTTACCTGAAGGGAGTCATCACAGAAGTCGGTAGTGGTCAAGTTTCGGTCAAAGTTGTTTCTCATGTAAGTGCTGCAGGCACAGAAACAGCAATTGACTACACTCCTGGTGGAGTCTATGAGTTCCAAAATTCTGGTTCTCTTTATTTCCATGTTCAGTCTGGCGTAGGTGCTGGTCAACTCGGTTGGGTAGCAAGCACTGTTTCCTACGGTTCTAGTTTTGCAACTTCTGCCTTCCTGACTGCTCTCACTGGCGCTGGTATTACTGCACTTGATCCTCGCTATATCGCTGCTCAGGCATATGATGCTAATGTTGATTACACTGGTGCTAAGGACTGGTTCGATAGTCAAACCATTACTCTGAACAACGGCGACACTATTGCCTGGAATACTCTCGGAGACAGACCTGGAACTTCCTCCTATGCTGAGGCAAGAAACTCCAGAAACGATGAAGTTCATGTCGTTCTCTTAGACGACACTGGCAAGATCACTGGAAACGCTGGAACACTTCTTGAGAAGTTTATCGCTGGATCTAAAGCAAAAGATGCTATCCTTTCTACAGGAACTGCTTCTTACTGGAGAAAGCAACTTGAAGTTGCTAGTCAGTATGTCTTTGGTGGCGGTGCTCCTTCTGGAGCAGTTACAGTAGATCTGGATGCAGACTTTGATCCTAAGTCGGATGTTGCATGGGATCAAGATGCTGAAGATGTTTCCTTCGCTGCTATCGGTAACTATCAAGCATCTCTTGGTGGTGGTCTAGATTACGGCGGTAAGTCGAACATCGAAACCACAGATGCTCTGAAAGTTAGCGTTGGAGATCTTTCCACTGGTTACGATCTGCTTTCCAACAAAGATGCTTACGAACTTGACTTCCTGATCATGGGATCTGGTGCTCATGGCAGAGAAGCAACTCAGGCACTTGCAAACAAACTGATTGCAATTGCTGAAGTTAGAAAAGATTGTGTTGCTTGCATCTCTCCATGGAGAGGCGCTTTCCTGGCAACCTCTGGAGATGGTGAAGATCTGACACTCAGTTCTGATGCTGTTACTTCTGCTGTAACATCATTCTACGCTTCTGTCACATCTTCTTCTTATGCCATCTTTGATAGTGGTTATAAGTACATGTACGATCGCTTCAGCAGAAACTTCCGCTATGTCCCCCTCAACGGAGATATCGCTGGCGTTTGTGCTAGAAACGATATTAACAACTTCCCCTGGTTCTCGCCTGGTGGAACAGCAAGAGGCGCTATCCTGAACGCTGTTAAACTTGCATACAACCCCTCTCAAACTGAGAGAGACAGACTGTATTCTGCAAGAGTTAACCCAGTCATCTTCTCGCCTGGCGCTGGTATTATCCTCTTCGGTGACAAGACTGCTCTCGGCAAAGCATCTGCATTCGACAGAATCAATGTTCGCCGTCTGTTCATCTATCTTGAGAAAGCAATCGCTGCGGCCGCTAGAGATCAACTGTTTGAATTCAACGACGAAATCACAAGACTGAACTTCATCAACATCGTAGAACCTTTCCTCCGCGATGTTCAATCGAAGAGAGGTGTTACAGACTTCATCGTTGTTTGTGATGAGACAAACAACACTGCTGCGGTCATTGATAACAATGAATTCGTTGCTGACATTTACATCAAACCGAACAGATCGATTAACTTCATCGGTCTGACCTTCGTTGCCACCCGCACGGGTGTCAGCTTTGAAGAAGTTATTGGTCGAGTTTGATCGCCTTATAATAAACTCAACGAGGTAAAAACTAATGGCTATCAATCAACAAAATCCCCCAAAGACCGCAGACAGGACAATCGACAAGTTTAAGTCGAGACTGTCTGGCGGTATTGCAAGACCCAATCTATTCGAAGTTGTTCTTGCTTTCCCCGACGGAGTAGTAGACCAGTCTGTCAGCGACATTGACGCTAAGTCCAGATTCCTGGTCAAGGCAGCTGCTCTGCCCGCATCGAACATTGCTCCCATCAGCGTTCCTTTTAGAGGTCGTGCTCTGAAGATTGCTGGAGACAGAACATTCGATGAGTGGACAATTACCGTTATCAATGACACTGACTTTGCTCTCCGTTCTTCCTTCGAAAGATGGATGAACTCCATCATCAAAGTTTCCGACGGTGCTGGCAACACTAACCCCGAAGATTATACCAAGGATGCATATGTGTATCAACTTGGTAGATCTGCAGTTGCTCCACAATCTCAAGAGTCTGACGCTAACTTGCCTATCCTGAGAACCTACAAGTTCTACAGCGTATTCCCGACGAATATTTCTGCACAGGATCTTTCTTATGATTCTGCAGACTCTATCGAAGAGTTCACCGTCACACTCCAAGTCCAGTGGTGGGAAGCTGCTGGAAACGGTGGCGATGTCGCTTGATAAATAGTCTTTGATATCAAAGACACCCTATTAAAATGGCGAAACTCTTCGGATTTTCTATTGAGGATAATGAAAAGAACCCTAAGGGTGTAGTTTCCCCCGTCCCCACTCAAGGTGAGGATGGGGTTGACTATTATATTCAGGGTGGATTTTCTAGTCAGGTTGTAGATATTGAAGGTATCTACAAAACTGAACATGAACTCATTAGAAAATATAGAGAAATGGCACTCCACCCAGAGGTGGACAATGCCATCGAAGATGTTGTTAACGAAGCAATCGTTTCCGACCAGAATGATTCTCCTGTAGAAATCGATCTGGAAAACTTAAACGCTAGTGATGGAATTAAGGACATCATCCGCAAAGAGTTTAAGCATATTAAAGATCTCTTAGATTTTGATACAAAGTCTCATGAGATCTTTAGAAATTGGTATGTTGATGGTAAACTATACTACAACAAAGTAATTGATATTCAAAATCCTACTGCAGGATTACAAGAGCTCAGATATATCGATCCTCTCAAAATGCGTTACATACGCAAAGAGAAGAAAAAGGACGAAAGAGCTGATCTCTTCAACAGCAGAAGTGTTCATGAATCTCAGAAAGTTTATTTCCCTGAGATTGAAGAATATTTCCTGTATACTCCAAAACCTCAATTCCCTACTAATGTTGCAGCACCTGGCGGTGGATCTGCAATGAGAGGTGTAAAGATTGCTAAAGATTCAATCACTTATTGCACCTCTGGACTTGTAGATAGAAATAAAGGAACAGGTCTTTCTTATCTGCATAAAGCAATTAAGGCACTCAATCAACTTCGTATGATTGAGGACTCTCTGGTAATTTACAGATTGTCTCGCGCACCTGAGCGTCGTATTTTCTATATTGATGTTGGCAATCTTCCGAAGGTAAAAGCGGAACAGTATCTTCGGGAAGTCATGATGCGTTACCGTAATAAGTTGGTCTATGATTCCAACAGCGGTGAGATTCGTGACGACAAAAAGATGATGAGTATGTTGGAAGACTTTTGGCTTCCTCGCCGCGAGGGAGGGCGCGGTACAGAAATCTCTACCCTCCCTGGCGGGCAAAACCTCGGAGAACTTTCGGATATTGAATATTTCCAGAAGAAACTCTATAGATCCCTAGCAGTGCCCGAATCTAGAATCGCTGGTTCTGGCGATGGATTCAACCTAGGCAGATCTTCTGAAATCTTACGAGACGAACTCAAATTTAGTAAGTTTGTTGGTCGTCTCCGTAAGCGTTTCAGTGCAATGTTCTTGGATATGCTCAAGACTCAACTTCTTCTGAAGAATGTTGTTACTCCTCAAGATTGGGAAGTAATGTCTGAGCATATTCAGTTCGACTTCTTATATGACAACCACTTTGCAGAACTTAAGGATAAAGAATTGCTTGAGGGTCGCTTAGCTCTCCTGATGCAAGTCGAACCTTATGTTGGTCGTTACTACTCTACGGAGTATGTAAGACGCCAAGTTCTGCGTCAAAGAGATCAAGAAATTGTTGAAATTGATGCACAGATTGAGGATGAAATTGCAAGGGGAGTTATTCCCGATCCCAATCAACAAATGCTTGAGATGGAAGCAATGTCTGCTGCAGACCCTATGATGCAGGGACAAGATCCTAATGCAGTTGCGGAAACTCCAGCGCCTGCGCCTCAACAACCGAAGCAACCAAAGGCATCAGAAGGGGAGATCTAATAAATAAGTTTATACCTCTGATTTATATCAATGGAAGAACTAATTAATATGATTGCAACGGATTCGTCTGCAGTTGATATCAGCGATCAAATCAAAGACCTTCTTTATACAAGAGCTGCTGCAAAAGTAGATGCATTGCGTCCTGGTGCTGCGGCAAGTCTTTTTGGTACACAAGATTCACCTGAGGGAGAATAATGGCAAGAACTTTAATTCTTGCGGCGGAGACTCCGCTGGCAGCTGGTATTGGTAATAGTACTTCCGTAGGCAATGCTACTGTTGTTAGAGTCCTAAATGATTCTGGCAGTACTGTTGTTCTTCATGTTCAGGATTCTTCCTTTACAGGTATTGGATCCATTACCATGCTCAATAATACATCTGAGTTGGTTGAGAAGAAAGCCTCTGATCTTATCTATGGCATTGGAGGAGCACTTAAAGTAGCTAAAGTAGGATTCACAGGGTAATCAAATGAAACTGATCACGGAAGAAATCGAACAGGTCGAACTTATCGTTGAAGAACGCAACGGTAAAAAGTCGATGTTTATCGAAGGAGTATTCCTGCAAGGAGACATTAAGAACCGTAACGGTCGCATGTACCCGATGGAAACTCTTCGTAGAGAAGTCTGTCGTTACAACGAAAACTTTGTCAACAAAGGCAGAGCTCTCGGTGAACTCGGTCACCCCGATGGACCTACTCTTAATCTCGATAGAGTTTCTCATAAGATTATTTCTCTTAGAGAAAATGGCAGCAACTTCATTGGTAAGGCAAAAATTCTGTCCACACCAATGGGTAAGATTGCTTCCGCTCTAGTTGAAGATGGAGTAAAACTCGGTGTTTCTTCTCGTGGTCTTGGTACATTGACCATGAATAACGAGGGTGTAAAGATTGTTTCTGACGACTTTATGCTCGCTACTGCTGCTGATATTGTAGCAGATCCTTCCGCTCCTGACGCATTTGTTGAGGGAATCATGGAAGGAAAAGATTGGGTCATGGAAGGCGGAATCGTCAGAGAAAGACTCGTAGAAAAGACTTACAAGCAAATTAATACGCTTGTAGATCAAAGAGCACTTGAGGAAAACAAGTTGGCACTGTTCAATAAGTTCCTTTCAAGCCTCTAATTTATAAATAAATATAGATTATATCAACGATTTAATCGGAGAGTTCACTAATGTCCGCTAAGGAATTACAAGAAATGGAAAATCCTGTAACAAGGGGTGCGAGTGCTGCTATGGGAGCCGAAAGTCTCTCAGGTGGTTCCTATGAGGATCTCGGCGGCCCCACCCCCGAGAACTACAAGCCCGACGATAATTCTGCTAAACTTGCAGAACCCAAAGTCAAAACTGTTAAAGATGTTGTCAACCGTGGCGCTGGCAAAGCCGACGCTATGCAATCTCTCTCTGCTGGTGATCAAGTAGAACTTGAGGACGAGCAGGAAGTTGTTGCTGAGCAAGAAGTCGAAGAGACCCAAGCTCCTACCGTTGACATCGAAGAAGATCTTGCTGCCCTTTTCGGCGGTGAAGAACTCTCCGAAGAATTCCAAGATAAAGCTCGCACCATCTTCGAGGCTGTCGTTACCGCTAAGGTAAACGAAGTCCAAGAAGCAATGGCTGCTGAGTACGAAGCTCAACTGACCGAGCATCTTGAGTCTGTTAAGGCAGAACTCGTAGAGCGCGTCGATGCATACCTTGAGTATGTTTCCGAAGAGTGGGTCTCCGAGAACAAGATCGAAGTTGAGCACGGTCTGAAGACCGAAATGACCGAATCGTTCCTGCAAGGAATGAAGGGTCTTTTTGAAGATCATTATGTATACATCCCTGAAGAGAAATATGATGTCCTGGAGAGCATGGTCTCCAAACTTGATGAAATGGAAGGCAGACTTAACGAACAGATTGAAGCTAACATCTCTCTCAACAAGAGACTCGGTGAAACTACAGCTGATGGAATTTTCCGTGAAGTAACCGAGGGACTTGCTGTAACACAAAGAGAGAAACTGTACGCTTTGTCTGAAGGTGTTGAGTTTGAGGGTGAACAATCTTATCGTGAGAAGCTGGTTACGCTGAGAGAATCTTATTTCCCCAGCGAGCAAAAGCAGTCTTCTAATAAAGTGGAAACACTGTCTGAGGGCGTAACCTCGGAAACTGGTGTTGAAGCATCTGCTTCGATGACTCAGTACTTGAAAGCCCTTGGAATGAAGTAAACTAGTCCCAACTTAAACACAATTTCCCAAAACAATGTACAACCAACAACAATTAATTGAGAAGTGGTCTCCCCTTCTCGATGCCGAGGGTGTAGATCCGATTAAGGATTCTCACCGTCGTGCTACTACCGCTGTTCTCCTTGAGAACCAAGAGCGTTTCCTGCGTGAGCAAGCTGCTTTTGAAAGCGGCACTTCCATGCTGATGGAATCCCCCACCAACTCTGGTAACGCTGCTGGTGCCTCTGGTGCTTTCGGTTCTGACTCCACCCACGCTGGTCCTACCGCTGGTTTCGACCCCGTTCTGATCTCCCTGATTCGTCGCTCCATGCCGAATCTGGTTGCTTATGAACTGGCTGGCGTTCAACCGATGAACGGTCCTACTGGACTGATCTTCGCAATGCGCTCCCGCTACACCAACCAGTCTGGCACCGAGGCATTCTTCGACGAGCCCGATTCCGCATTCTCCGCCAATGTCGCTGGTGGCACTGCTACCCAAGGCGACTACACTGGCGCTACCGATGACGGTCTGGCTGTTGGTTTCGGTTCTACCGCTACTCAGCGTGGCACCAACCCCGCTATCCTGGAAGGCACCGCTTCTGATGCTGTTCAAGCTCAGTACAGCCTTGGTCAAGGTATGGCGACTGGCGACTCTGAAGCTCTGGGTGACGGCAACGGCACCAACTTCAACGAGATGGCATTCTCGATCGAGAAGGTCACCGTTACCGCTAAGTCCCGTGCTCTGAAAGCTGAGTACAGCATGGAGCTGGCTCAGGACCTCCGTGCTATCCACGGTCTGAACGCTGAAGCAGAACTCGCTAACATTCTGTCTAGCGAGATCCTTGCTGAGATCAACCGCGAAGTCATCAGAACCATCTATAAGACCGCTGAAGCTGGTTCTCAGGTCAATGTTGCCAACGCTGGTTTCTTCGACCTGGATGTTGACTCCAACGGTCGCTGGAGCGTTGAGAAGTTCAAGGGTCTGCTGTTCAACATCGAGAGAGATGCTAACAGAATCGCCCAGAGAACTCGTAGAGGGAAGGGCAACATCATCATGACCTCTGCTGATGTCGCCTCCGCTCTGACCATGGCTGGTGTACTCGATTACACCCCCGCTCTGAACGCCAACCTGCAAGTTGACGACACTGGTAACACCTTCGCTGGAACCATCAACGGCAAGTACAGAGTCTATATCGATCCCTTCTCTGCCAACAGTGCTGCTAACCAGTACTATGTTGTCGGTTACAAGGGTTCCAGCCCCTATGACGCTGGTCTCTTCTACTGCCCCTATGTTCCCCTCCAGATGGTTCGTGCCGTCGGTGAGAACAGCTTCCAGCCCAAAATTGGCTTCAAGACCCGTTATGGTCTTGTCTCCAACCCCTTCGCTGAAGGCAATGTTTCGAACCAGGGTCTCGGTCGTATCACCTCTAACAGCAACCGCTACTACCAGCGTACAGTTGTTAAGAACCTCATGTGATGTTATAATAGACATCCGTGTGAAGGAAGTGTTGGGGGACCCGAAAGGGTCCCCTTTTTTTGTCTAGGTATAAACTCGTAGGCATAAATTTTCTTTGCAAAATTGTATAATTACAAACATTTTTTTCTATATACATTAGAATTATGCGAGGTGGTCAAATGAACCAAACTCCCTCCCAATAGATCATGTGTCACATTGCATGGAGGAAACATGCACAACATCCTTTCTCGCGGTCAGTTAGACGAATGGCGTCATTTCGAGAAAACTATTCACGATTTGGAGATCGAAAACCAAAAGATTAATGACTACTACGAATGCCTAATTGAATGCGACGCGATCGGGAACAATTCATGCAAAAAAATCTGTAGAAAAATCCTGATGTAATATATGGGGATCCGAAAGGGTCCCCTTTTTTTAACTAAATAAAAATAAAAATGTCTTTTCTTGGAAAGCAGATTGCGAACAAGAATTACTTGTCGCCTGTTGGTTTCAAATTTAATATCGTAAAGACACCTAAGGTTGACTTTTTTTCCAACAGTGCCAGGATTCCTGGTATTCAGTTGGGAAATGTCAAGGTAGGAAACTATCTCAAAGCAATTGATCTCCCTGGAGACAACATCCAGTTTGAAGATCTGACTCTCCAGTTTATTGTAGATGAAAATCTGGAGAATTACTTAGAGATTCACAACTGGATCTATGGACTCGGATATCCAGAAAGTGTTTCTGAGTTTCAAGAGTTAGTTAGAGATGCTCAAGGTCAGCAAGATCTCAAGGAGCAGTTCAGTGATGGTACTCTTGCTATTTTGAATAGCAATTTTAATGTCAGTGCTCGTGTAAAATTCAGAGATATATATCCTATTTCTTTAAGTTCGCTTGAATTCACTGCCACAGAAAGCGATTATACATACTTTACAGCAACAGTAACTTTCAAGTATCTGTTCTATACCATTGAAGTGGAATCTTAATTTATGAATCTTGAAACTATACAAAGTATGTGGGAGAAAGACTCACAGATTGATCAAGACAATTTACATGAAGAATCCGCAAAGATCCCTTCTTTGCATGCAAAGTATTTTGACCTCTATAATAACATAAAACTGTTGCGGGAGAGAGCAGTAGCAACAGAGAATAAAATTAAATTAGAGCGTCACCTTTACTACACTGGAAAAGCAAACCCAGAAGTTTATGTAGAAAATCCGTTTCCTTACAAAGTGAGAGAAAAGGATGCTGTTCAAAGGTATATGGCAGCAGACGAGAAGTTACAGACGGCTACTTTAAAAATCAGGTACTACGATGTTATGTTGACATACCTGGAAGATATTATCAAACAGGTAAGCAACAGAGGGTATTTGATCAAGAACATCATCGACTGGCACAACTTCCGTGCGGGGTAATAATGAGCAAACTTGTCATATCCAAGAAGAATGAGGTCTATCTGAAGATTGAATCAGAACCTCATGTCTATCAGGAACTAGCGGATCATTTCTCCTTTGACATTGAAGGGGCAAAATACATGAACCAGTATCGTAAAAGATATTGGGATGGAAAGATTAGATTGTTTTCTACTCACACCAGAGAACTGTATGTTGGTCTTTTAGATAAGCTCGTCTCTTTTTGTAAGAGGAATGGATATGAATTCGAGTTTGTTGATAGCAAATTCTACGGGACACCTTACGAAGAGAATGAATTAATTTCTCGTGAGGGTGTAAAAGACTACATGAAGTCTGTTAGCAATCATCCTCCAAGAGATTATCAAATAGAGGGAGTATACGGTGCTCTAAGACACAATAGAAGGTTAGTGATAAGCCCAACAGCCTCTGGCAAATCTTTGATGATTTACTCAATCGTGAGGTACTATACAGAGCGCAGACAAAATATCCTCCTAGTTGTTCCAACGACATCTCTGGTAGAGCAGATGTATAAGGACTTTGAGGATTATGGATGGGACGCTGAGTCATACTGCCACAAGATTTACGCTGGTCGTGAACGAGAGGCAAAAGCACCAGTCGTTATTACTACTTGGCAATCTATCTATAAGTTAGAAAAAAGTTACTTCGAAAGATTCAATGTAGTTATTGGTGATGAAGCACACCTGTTCAAAGCAAAGTCTTTGACACAGATCATGACAAAATTACATCAAGCAAAATATCGTTTTGGTTTCACAGGAACTCTTGACGGTACGCAAACACACAAGTGGGTGTTGGAAGGACTGTTTGGTCCATCTTACAAATTGATTCGTACTGAAGAGTTGATGAATAAGGGATATCTTGCAAAACTTAATGCAAAGATTCTTCTACTCAAACATGATGAAAGAGTTTTTGATTCTTATCTAGATGAAATAGAATACCTGATCAAGCATGAACAAAGGAATAAGTTCATTAAAAATCTTGCTCTAGATCTTTCTGGTAACACTCTCGTTTTGTTTAACAGAGTGGAAGATCATGGGAGGGTACTTTTTGATTTGATAAATAAAAATATTGAGAGTGACCGAAAGGTATTCTTTATTCATGGAGGGGTCGATGTTGAGGACAGAGAACTAGCCCGTTCCATTATCGAAAACGAAACTAATTCTATCATTGTTGCCTCTTACGGAACATTTTCCACAGGCATTAACATCAAAAATTTACACAATGTAATCTTTGCCTCTCCTTCAAAATCGAGAATAAGAAATCTCCAATCAATCGGAAGAGTGCTTAGAAAGGGTGCAAACAAGTTTAGTGCAACTTTATACGACATTGCAGACGACTGCACCTATAGATCAAAAAGAAATTACACATTAAATCATCTCATCGAACGCATAAAAATTTACAACGAAGAGAAATTTAATTATGATATGGTAACCATCAATCTGAGGAAAAAAGAATGACCGAAGAGTTTTACGCAAGTATTAAGTTGGTCTCTGGAGAAGAATTATTTGCAATTACTTCAGCAGAAGAGCATACTTTGATCTTACAAGATCCAGTTTGTATTGAAACAATCCATGGACCTAGAGGTTCTTTTGTTAGAGTAGAACCTTGGATGCATGTTCCAGATGATCAATTTTTCTTCATCGATAAAGATAAAGTCATTACAATCACAGAAGTTTCTGATGATAATGAAATGATTGATTACTATACCAATTACATTTTAGACGCAGCAGAGGAAAGAATAACTGGTATGAGATCATCCTCGCTTGGTGGAAGAAAAGTAAGACCCTCAGAAAAGATGGGGTATCTTGGAAGCGTTAGTAAAGCAAAACAACAATTAGAATCTTTATTTCAACTTGAAGTAGATCCTAAAGCAGGCATTGCTACTCATGTATAAAGCTTAAAAGCTAAGCTACAGTTCCTCTGAACTTCGACAAAGTTATTCTACTGATAAGTGACACCTTTGTCAAGCTGTGCTATAATGTATACACGAATTAAAACATAATATGCCCAAGAAAAGATCGGAGCACTATGTAAATAATAAAGAATTGCTAGACGCGATGGTGGACTATCGTATCAAATGCAAAAGAGCCAAGGAAAATGGTACTACTCCACCACCTATTAGTAATTATTTGGGCGATTGCTTTCTGAAGATTGCAACACACCTCTCATACAAACCGAACTTCGTGAACTACATGTTCAGAGAGGATATGATTGGTGATGGAATTGAGAACTGCGTTCAGTATATACATAACTTTGATCCTGAAAAATCTAACAACCCGTTTGCATATTTTACTCAAATCATTTACTATGCTTTCCTTCGTAGAATTCAAAAGGAGAAGAAGCAGTTAGAGATCAAAACTAAGATTATTGAAAGAACAGGTTATGATCAAGTAATGGTAGTTGAAGATGGTGCAAACGGTCAAGCAAGTGATTACAATACGATCAAAGATAATATCCAATACAGGAGTTCTCGATGACCGAAGAAAAACAGGAAAATGAATACTGGCGTAAAAAACTTCGTGATCTAGAAAAAGGAAAAGACAAGGATGAAGATAGCGATCATAACTGATCAGCATTTTGGTGCAAGGAAGGGTAGCAAACTCTTCCACGACTACTTTGCTAAATTTTACGATGGGACTTTTTTTCCTACGCTTGATCGAGAAGGTATCACAACTGTTATCGATATGGGCGATACTTTCGACAATCGGAGAAGCATTGATCTCTGGTCTCTTAAATGGGCTAAAGAGAATTACTACAATCGTCTCCGTGATATGGGAATCACTGTGTACACTGTTGTGGGTAATCACACAACCTATTACAAAAATAACAACTCAGTCAACACAATTGATTTACTTTTACGAGAGTATGATAATATCATCCCTATCACTGACTATGCTGAACATGTGATTGGTGATACTAGGTTTGCATTCATTGCTTGGATTAACAAGGAGAATGAAGAGCAAACAATGAAGTCAATCAAAAAGAGTAAAGCAAAGGTTGCTGTTGGTCACCTTGAATTGAATGGGTTTGCTGCTTATCGTGGGTTCATGCAAGACCGTGGTTATGATGCAGACCATCTGAGAAAGTTTGACCGTGTATTTAGTGGTCACTATCACACTCGTAGTAATGACGGTCAAGTCTTTTATCTTGGCAATCCTTATGAAATGTATTGGAATGATGTGAACGACCCTAGAGGATTCCACATCTTTGATACTGAGACATATGATCTTACTCCTGTGGACAATCCCAACCACATGTTCCATAACATTTACTACGAAGATACTCCTCACCAAATGTTCAATGCAGCAGAATATGCTGGCAAGATTGTAAAGGTTATCGTTCGTAAGAAAACCAAACCTAAGGAGTTTGAGAAGTTTATCGACAAACTATACACAGTTGGTGTAGAAGAATTGAAAGTTATTGAGAACTTCGATTACAACCAAGGTTGGTTACATGGCGAAGAGTCTGAGATCAGCGAGGAAGAAAACACCATATCTATCTTGAATAGATATATTGAAGAAGCAGAGGTCGAAATTGACAAGTCAAAAATCAAGACTCTGTTTGGTTCTCTATACACAAAAGCATGTGAAGTCGAGTAATGTTTCTGCTTTCGGAAAAAGATAAGAAGGATGAAGGTGCCTACGCTGTAAAAGATAGGAGTGGTGAAAAAGTCCTCTTCATGTTTGAAGATGAGGATGATGCCGAAAGATATGCCATGCAACTAGAGCAAGATCATGGTGTAGAAATGATGACTGTAGAAGTCGATGAAGAAGTTGCAATAAAAGCGTGTGAGCTGTATAATTACAAGTACACTATTATTACACCTGAGGATATTGTGATCCCGCCATCTCAAGATGATAACATTTGAAAAAATTAGGTGGAAGAATTTTCTTTCTACTGGCGATCAGTGGACTGAAATTTCTCTGAATAAATCTTCTACAACCTTGATTGTAGGAACTAATGGTGCAGGCAAATCTACAATGCTTGATGCGTTGTGCTTTGCTCTGTTCAATAAACCATATCGCAAAATTAACAAACCACAACTTGTCAATAGTGCAAATGAAAAGGGATGTTTGGTAGAAGTTGAGTTCTCTGCTGGTCCTAAGAATTATCTCGTTCGTCGTGGCATCAAACCTAATGTGTTTGACATCCTTGTGAATGGTGAGATGAGGAATAAAGAGGCAGATGATCGTTCAAACCAAAAGATTCTAGAAGATCAAATCCTCAAACTCAATTATAAGTCTTTTACACAGATTGTGATTCTGGGCAGCAGTAACTTCGTACCGTTCATGCAACTCGCCCAGGCGCACCGTAGAGAGGTCATCGAAGACCTTTTGGATATTCGTATCTTCTCTGCCATGAATAACATCCTCAAGGAGGAAATACGGCAGTCTAAGGAGGTAATTAAGAGTCTAACTCTGAAGAAGGAAAACATCAAGGATAAGATTAAGATGCAAGAAGGGTTCATTGAGGACCTGGAGAACCGTCACAAAGATAAGATTGAGGAAGACAAACTCAAGATTGAGAAACTCTGTTTCGACTCTGGCATTCTTGGAAACAAGAATGATCAACTAGCAGAACAGATTGTGGATCTTAATACCCAGATGGAAAGTGTCAAGAACTCCACACAACAACTTCGTAAGTTAGGAAATCTTAAGGGCAAAATTTCACAGAAAGTAACCACTATTACCAAAGAACACAAGTTCTTTAGTGAGAATACGGTATGCCCTACATGCACCCAGTCGATTGAAGAAGAGTTCCGTCTAAATAAAATTGAAGACGCTCAAAATAAAGCAAGGGAACTCAAAGAAGGTTTCTTAAAACTGGAAGAGTCGATAACGGAAGAAGAGAACAGAGAGCGTCTTTTCACTAAACTGTCCTCGGAGGTTACTAGTCTAACGCATGACATTTCTCAAAACAATGTTCGGATTGCTGGGTATCAGCGACAGGTCGGAGATTTACAATCAGAAATTCAAACTCTTACCAGTCAGCTACAAAACAGAAATTCTGAACATGAGAAGTTAGAAGGATTCAAGAATGATCTCCAATTAGTTTTTGGTAAACTTGCTGAAAAGAACGAGGAAGTAAAATACAACGATTTCGCGTACTCGCTCCTTAAGGACGGCGGAGTAAAAGCAAAGATAATCAAAAAGTATCTTCCTCTCATCAATAAGCAAGTTAACCGTTATCTTCAGATGATGGACTTCTATATTAACTTCCATCTTGATGAAGAATTTAACGAGACCATTCAGAGTCCTGTTCACGACAAGTTCACCTATTCCTCGTTTTCTGAGGGGGAGAAGATGAGAATTGACCTGGCACTTCTTTTCGCTTGGAGAGAAGTTGCCAGGTTCAAAAACTCGGCAAACACAAATCTTCTCATCCTAGATGAAGTCTTTGACAGTTCTCTTGATACTGTTGGTACAGACGAGTTTACCAAGATTATCAGGTATGTCATTCAAGACGCAAATACTTTTGTCATATCTCACAAAGGAGATATGCTAGATAAATTTAACAATGTAATTGAGTTCTCCAAGAAGGGTGGATTCTCTTACATGTCTGAAAAATCTTTGGTTAATGGATAATGTACATTGCGAAAAATGTTTTAAGTAAAGGTGACATCGACCAGTTGTATGGTCACCTAATGGGAGAATCGATCTGGAAGATCGGTGGTGCCTATGCTGGTAGTGATGATCCCCTTACACACTATCCTAGAGCGATGGCTATGGATGCCAACGGTATCCATAGTCCCTTCCTTGCTGGATATTTTGTATCTGTAATGAGCAGGATTAGAGACCAGATTGAGGAAGAGTATGGATTTGTTCTTCCTGTCGGTGGTCTTGGTGCAGTAGGATTCAATGCACAAAGAAAAGGTAACATCTCTCTTTTCCATACCGATGGTGATGCCAAGGGCAAATTCACTTGGAGTATTGTTGGATTCTTGTCACCTCAGTGGGATCCTTCCTGGGGTGGAGAACTGCAGATTGAAGATCGCACATACACTTTTGAACCTGGAGATTTTGTTCTATTCAGATCAAATGAACTACACGATGCTCTGCCTATCAAGGTAGATACTCCCTTCTGGAGAGTTACTGTTGCCTGTATGATTCGATAAAAATATAAATAACTAAAAAGTCTTTGTTAAAATGGAACCTAAAGATTTTAGTCTTCTAGAGCAAGCGTATAAGAATGTTTACGCTGAAGGTGCTGAGGAGTATTCGGGTGGTCAACATCCCAGCAAGAGCCCTAATAAGGCAGATAGGGATAGATATGAAACTGAAAGAAGGAGATCAGAAGCTCCCAAAGGTGTAGGGGTTCCTGATAAGAAGACTGGATATGGTCAACTCAAGCAAGATGTTGATATGTTTGAACTTGTCAAGGGACACTTGATGAGTGAAGGGTATGCTGACAGTGAGAAGGCAGCACTCGCTATCATGTCTAACATGAGTGAAGAGTGGAGGAAGAGTATTGTTGAAGGCATCTTTGATTTCCTTCCAAAATCAAAAACTGCTGTTCCTGGAAAGTATGGTAAAAATACCGTTTTGGCTAAGAAGAATGGTGTAGAAGGTGTTGCTGATAAGTCCAAACCAGGATCTTTCACCCCACAAAAAGGTGGTTGGGACCATATGGATGCAAAAAGATATAGTAGAGAGGGTGGTGATGTAAGCCTTATTAATCGCAGAGACGCACCTAAGAATCGTATCAAATAAGTCCACTTTCTAAACTGTCCACTGGGAGGTCTTCGGACCTCCTTTTTTTTGTATAATAGGTCCATACGAGAGGGGACCATGCTGCACGAAGTCAAAGGAAAACTTGCCAAACTGCTCGCCACCGAGAACCTGATCATCGAGCACCGCAATGTGGAAACCGCCCAGTTCGATGTGGTTCGCCGTGTCCTGACTCTCCCTGTCTGGAACATCTCTTCTGTAGATGTATACGATCTTTTGGTAGCACATGAAGTTGGTCATGCATTGTATACCGACCCTCGTCCTTGGGACAAAGAGGAGAAGTGGAAGAATGTTCCTCACAACTTTGTGAACATCACTGAGGATGCTCGTATTGAGAAGTTGATCAAGCGTCGTTATGCTGGTTTGTCCAAGACTTTCTATCGTGGGTACTCTAATCTCCAAGATCAAGACTTCTTTGAACTGGAAGGTGAAGATCTCAATAAGTTTTCTTTCGCTGATCGTGTGAATCTCTGGTTCAAGATCGGCAGTTATGTCAAAGTCCCTGTCAAAAATGACAGGGAAATGCAGATCATCAATGCAATCGCAAAGGCAGAATCTTTTGATGATGCTTTGGAAGCAGCTCGTATGATCAGTGAGTATGTTGATCAGTTTACTGAGAAACAACCTGAGGTTGTCAACACTCCACAATCGTCTACAAGCGGTTCTGAGGGCGAACAGGGTGAGCAACCAATGCCTCAACAGCAGAAGTCTCCTCCTGGCGATTCTGAGGACACTGGCGAGTCTGAAGACAAGTCGGAAGAGTCTGAGTCTGAAGAAGATGGAAACCAACCAGAAGAAAACAATACTGCAGTCAATGAGAACGAGACTAAGACCGTTGACTCCTTAGCAGAAAAGTTGCGTGAACTCGCTGATACCAGTGAAAGTTTCCTCTCTTATGTTTCCGTCCCTAAGATGGACATGGATCATATCATCATTCCCACGGCAGACATTCATGAATATATTGATGACAAAATGGATCAATGGAGAGAGCGTGGGCATGACTACCTTGAGCGGTGTGCAGGGATTCATTATGACAATTACATCAAGTTCAAAAAAGAGTCTGCAAAAGAGGTCAACTATCTCGTAAAAGAATTTGAGTGTAAGAAGTCTGCTGCAGCATATGCTCGTGCTACTACTTCTCGCACTGGTGTCCTTGACTGCACCAAACTTCACACCTATAAGTACAATGAAGATCTGTTCAAAAAAGTAACCGTTATTCCTGACGGTAAGAATCATGGTCTGGTCTTTGTTCTTGACTGGTCTGGATCGATGGCAGATGTCATGATTCCCACACTCAAGCAACTGTACAATCTGATCTGGTTCTGCAGGAAGGTTGGTATTCCCTATGATGTCTTTGCTTTCACTAATGAGTGGAATTATAGAGCAAAGGAACTCCCCACCATTCCTACTGAGGAAGACAAACTGTACATCAGCGACAGCTTCTCTATGATGAATATCCTCACTAGTAAGGTGAGTAACAGTGTTGCTGAGAAACAGATGATCAACATCTGGAACATCGCAAGTTCTTTTACTGATTACTCTGGCATTTGTCCTCCTGGGATGTATCTTTCTGGCACCCCTTTGAATGAAGCATTGCTCACTCTCCATCATATTATTCCAAACTTCCAAAAGAAGCATGGTCTCGAAAAAGTCAACTGTGTTATCTTGACTGATGGTGAAGCATCTCCACTTTCGCGCACTGTAATGCTACAGCGTAACTGGGAAGGAGAAGCACAAATCCGTAATCGTCGTTGCACTGATCAAACTTTCTTGCGTAATCGTAAGACTGGTTCAATGATTCGTCTGTCGATGGTCTATCATGTTTTCACTAAAGCACTTCTTGATGATCTTAAAGATACTTTTCCTGAAGTCAATTTCATCGGATACCGTATCATTGGACCAGGATGCAGTTACAATTCTATGATCTATTCTTACCTTCCTGAGTTCTCTGATCAAGATAAAGCTCGTACCCAATGGAGGAAAGAAAAGACCTTTACGATCAAGAACTACGGTTACGATTCTTATATTGTTCTTGGTAATTCGGTTCTTTCCAATAGCGTTGACTTCGAAGTCAAAGAAGACGCATCTAAGTCTCAAATTAAGAATGCTTTTAGAAAGTCTCTGGCAAACAAGAAAATGAACAAGCGGGTGTTGAACGAGTTCATTGCGTTGGTCGCCTGACAAACTGTCCACAGGGGGTCGGTAAACCACCACCCCCACGCTATAATGTATACATACCAAAGGAAATCCAATGTCTCGCTTGACTTCTGAACACCTGATCAACTCTCTCCGTGATTCCTTCGGAGACCACATCACTGCTGCCGATGTTCGTGGGTATTGTGCTGCTCAAGGCATCTCTTATCCTACTGCTACCAAGAAACTGGAGCAGTACAAAGTCAAGCGTGGTGTTTGGGATCTGACTGTTCAAGAAAAACTTGAACAGAACTACAATGCTCCTGCTGCTTTGCCTGCTGTAGAACAAAATCTCGTACCTCAAAAAGATGATACCTTCGTCAAGTTTGGTAATTTTAGCGACATCAAGAAAATTATTTCTGCTGGTATTTTCTATCCTGCCTTTATTACTGGTCTCTCTGGTAACGGTAAAACCTTTAGTGTAGAACAGGCATGTGCTCAACTAAATAGGGAGCTCATTCGTGTAAACATCACTATTGAGACTGACGAGGATGATCTTATTGGTGGGTTCCGTCTTGTTAATGGCGAAACTGTCTGGCATAATGGACCCGTCGTGGAGGCTCTTTCACGCGGAGCTGTGCTGCTTCTAGACGAGATTGACCTGGCATCTAACAAGATCCTGTGTTTGCAATCTATTCTGGAAGGCAAGGGTGTCTTCCTCAAGAAAATCGGTAAGCAAGTAACCCCTGCTGCTGGTTTCAATGTCGTCGCCACTGCCAATACCAAGGGCAAGGGTTCTGATGACGGTCGTTTCATTGGCACCAATGTGCTGAACGAAGCATTTCTTGAGCGTTTCCCTGTGACCTTTGAGCAGGAGTATCCCACCGCCAAGACCGAAGAGAAGATTCTCTCTGGTCTTTGCAGCGATGCTGACTTCTGTAAGCGTCTCTGTGATTGGGCAGACATCATCCGTAAGACCTTTTACGATGGTGGAGTTGACGAGGTTATTTCTACTCGTCGTCTCGTTCACATTGTTCGGGCATTCTCTATCTGGAACGATAAGCAAAAAGCAATTGAAGTTTGCTTGAATCGTTTTGACGATGAGACCAAGAGTGCTTTCCTTGACCTTTACGATAAAGTTGATGCAGATGTCGATTTCGCAAAACCTGTGGAAGGAGTACAAGAAAGTTCTGTGGGAGACCTTTCCTGATCTAGAAAATATCTGTGATTGGGCAGATTGGGAGGAGAAAGGAACCTCCCTCTCTGCCAAAATCTACAGCAACAGATACATTATTAAGTCTAGAGAAGTTGAGATCTGGGATGAGAAGTCCTGTATCTACAACACGATCATCTATCCTAAGACGGGATCTAACCTCCCTTGCTTTGGGATGGACCTAATGGGTTTCTTTGAAAAGAAAGTCGTTCTTGTATTTGATTTCCAACACCCAGTAGAAAATTACCTCTTCACTCATCCAGATCTTCCCAAGTCAGAAGGCAATTTTCGTTTCTTTGAACCTGGAAATCATTTCTCTGATCACATTTATGTTGCTAAATGTACCATGAGTGAGGTCAATGATCACCTTGATACCTTTAAAAAGTATCTCAACATCTACAAAGATATGCTAGAATCTGCATGTCCTAGTGGATACCAAGTATCTTCTTACTCTGATTTTGATAGATACATGACAAAACTTGATCCTGTCAGTGGATACCTAGAAAATAAATTTGGTAAGGACAAGGCAGAAAGTTTAGTAAAAGATTTCTTATTCTGCTATGCTGATTAATCCTTTTGGTCCTTCTCTCTATGTCTCAGATATATCTGAGGAGTTTCTTTCCTTCCTTAAAGAAGCTGCTGAGAATTCTGTAGATGCAAGTCACATATCTGATCTGGCAGGAAATATAGTAAGTCAAAGAACTGCTGTACTACAACCAAATACTTTTGTCGATTACATCTATCCTCACATAAAAGAATATGTTGATAGTAACTTCAAAAGATATGGTGACAGAGAACCGCCCGATTCAATTTCATATGATCTTGGAAATGGTCCTTGGATTAACTACCAAAAGAAGCATGAGTTTAATCCAATACATGTTCATGATGGGATTCTCAGTACAGTAATATTCATTGACATTCCAGAAGAAATAGAAAAAGAACATGTCTTCTGGGAAGACAAAACAAATTGCCCTTCTCCTGGAATGTTGGAATTTGTTTATGGTCCTAAGAGTTTTATGTCGAACGGATCGTACAAAATTACCCCAAAGACGGGACAGATGTATATCTTCCCCGCAGATCTAAAGCATTGTGTCTATCCCTTTACAAGTGATGTAACTCGAATTACAATGAGTTTCAATGTTTTTGACTTGCAATTTCACTAGAGAGGTGTTACAATGACAGCATGGTCTTTTTTATACGACGAAATGTACGGTCCTGAAGATGAGCAGGCATTTGTTGCCGCTAACGGCGGTTACGAATGGACACCTGAACCTTATACTGGTGCTGTAGAAATCACGGCAGACGGATTTGTCTGGCCAAAACAAAATGATGTAAAAAAATCTGTGTACAAATACAATGAAGATGAGATCCTTCAAATTGTGAAGGACTATATTAGTGACACATATCGTGCTCACTACAACTCTGACAACGGAACTCAGACTCTTGATCTGATTGAATCCGTTGGTGATGCTGCTGCTTTTTGCCGTAGCAATATTCTTAAGTATGCATCCCGTTACGATAAGAAGGGATCTGCTAGAATGGACATCAAGAAGATCATTCATTATGCTGTTCTTCTTTATCACTTCGCTGGACTAGACAAGGAGACTACTGAGCGTGGATATGAAACTTTCTGAAAAAACTATTGACCTTCTCGAAAACTTTTCTTCTATTAACCAGTCTATTCTGGTGAAGAAAGGGTCTAAACTTCGTACCATCTCGGTGATGAAGAACATCCTCGCAGAAGCAGACATCGACGAGAACTTTGAAAAGGATTTTGGCATCTATGACCTGCCTCAGTTCCTGAATGGTGTCGGTCTGATGAATGATCCTGACATTGATCTGAAGCATGACTCTTATATGATCATTCGTGAGGGCAAGACCACCAAGGTTAAGTTTGCCTTTGCTGATCCTGAGGTCATCATCACTCCTCCAGAGAAACCCATCACTCTTCCGAGTCAAGATGTGTGCTTCCAACTGGAGAGTGTGCAACTGCAGAAACTGCTGAAGGCATCTTCTGTTTATCAACTTCCCGACCTTGCTGCCATTGGCAATGATGGAGAGATCACTCTGGTTGTCCGTGACAAGAAGAACGATAACTCCAATGAGTTTGCTCTGACTGTTGGTAAGACCGACAAGACATTTGAGTTCAACTTTAAGATTGAGAATATCAAAGTCATTCCTGGATCTTATGATGTTGTGATCTCTAAGAAACTTCTCTCTAAGTTCACCAACCACAGTTACAATCTTGACTACTACATCGCACTCGAACCCGACTCAACTTACGAAGGTTGACTTATTCACAGTCTCAGTCTTCCACTTTAATGTGAGTGAGTGGACAGAATCGCGGGATCGTATCTTGGGTATGATCCCCGAAACAAACAATGCAGAAAAGCATATCAAGTACACTGATTACTTTGAGTTTAAGACGCCAGAGTATCACGATGAGGTTATTAGAGTTGTTGAACCTTATCTGTCAGAATTCCACAAAATTGCTGAATATAAATTCAAAGGCATTGCAAACATGTGGTGTCAGAAGTATAGTGCAAGAGACTACCACACTCCACATGACCATGGATGTATGGGGTACTCGTGTGTTTTGTATGCTAAAATGAATGCAGAACACCCGAGCACCCTCTTCTTCTCACCATTCAATGATGAGACAGGAACGCACCAGTGTTCTTCATTTCCATGTAGTGAAGGTGACATGGTAATCTTTCCATCAAATCTAATGCACATGGCTCCTCCGCATGACAGCGAAGAAGAGCGTGTGATTATTTCATTCAATTTGATATGAACATCTTTGTGACCGACGAGTGTCCTGAAAAATCAGCAAGGGTTCTACCCGACAAGCACATCGTCAAAATGCCCCTAGAGACCTGTCAGATGCTCTCTATTGTGGCATCAGACAAATGGGGTCATGGTTATGGCACTCTTCCCAAAGCAGACGGTA
>Ga0208162_1000443_pt1 | contig 24137 bp, 26 predicted proteins | sample CB_VirMetaG_4_FD_184539 | JGI IMG/M metagenome (GOLD analysis project Ga0208162, IMG submission 184539) | Freshwater to marine saline gradient viral communities from Chesapeake Bay - CB_1508_1M Viral MetaG (SPAdes) (version 4) | ecosystem: Environmental > Aquatic > Marine > Coastal | place: USA... | reverse complement strand
AACCTGCCCGTTCAACCACGGAAACGGCTGCTACGCTTCCGGCGGTCCGGCTGCTATCCACTGGCGCAAGCTGGACCGTGGCGAGACTGGCGCGGCTGGCTGGATTGGCTTAGCTGATCAAATGCGGGAAGCCAAGATTCCCCCTGGCACGTTGCTACGGCATAACGTCGCTGGTGATCTTCCGCACGTCGACGGGCAGATTCTGGGCTCTGTTGTCGACTTAATGCGTGAAACGTTTCTAGATTCTGGCACGGTTCCGTTCACTTATACTCACCACCGCCACACCGCTAAAAATCTTGACGTGGTGGGCCGAAACAATCGGAGCGGTTTTACTGTCAATCTCTCTTGCGATTCTGAGGCTGTTGCTTCAGAAATGCACCGGCAAGGGTTCCCGTCCGTTTGTGTTGTGCCGGATGATGACAGCCGGAAGCACTGGACCGATCAACACGGAACCCGGTTCCTTACCTGCCCGGCACAGACTAAGGAAGGGATGACATGCGACCGCTGCAGACTTTGCAGCCGTGCAGATCGCGCTTGCGTTGTGGTTTTCCGTGCCCACGGCAACCGGAAGCGCAAAGTATCGGAGCGCTTGCGCGATGGCGTGGAATTGTGAACAAATGTCAACGTTAGGGTCGCAACGCGGCCTATTGTTTGCTACAGTATCAGGGAACCGGAAGACCTCCACCATCGGCCCGGTTCCCTTCCTTTCATGTTCACCACCACCGCAGTCGCCGTCCTGGTGCTTCTCACCCTTCCGTTGATCGTTCTGTTATGGGCAACCGAGTCCAGGCCGGAGCGAGTCCGTAGGCTTCGTTCCTACGGCTGGACACAGCAGCGAATCGCGGATCACTTAGGGGTCAGTCGATCGACCGTTAGGCGATCACTGGCGCTGGCTTGATCGGCAAAGTTTTCCACAGGTTGCAGAGTTTTCCACAGGTTGCAGAGTTTTCCACAGGTTTTTTCACAGGCTTAGCAGTCGCTTTGTGATACTGCCTGTGGAAAACTACCCCATTTCACCGCACAACATCCAAGGTTTCCCAACATGTCTAAGAGTTTTCTTAGGATTTCCATCCTTACTATCACTGGTTTTTCGGCTGTTTTCGGCGCTGTGGCCATTGGCACGGCAGCGGCCAAGCTGCCCCACCGCCAGGCAGCAGCAGAGCACGCGCTGCCACTGCTCGCAACCGCAGCGCTGGCGGCAGCTTGCCTAGGCACGGCAGCAGCTGGCGCGTCTGATCTTTGCAGCCGGAACCATAAGCAACACTGATCAGTTGATCGGTTGACGTGCTGCTCTGATCTGCTACAATATGAACAAGCAGATCACCCAAGTCTGCACCGCTTCCAATCTCATGACCACCACCTACCACACCTACGCTGATCTGCTGCACTCCGGCGATCGCCTCGCTGCCACTGAGTGGGGAGGACGCCACAGCATCGCAGCTGGCACGCTCCGGGATGGCATCGCTGCAACGCTCCGGCTTGATCCGGAGGCTGTGATCCTCCGGGCTATGCACGGCGCTGAGCGCGTGCAAGGTCTCGCCCCCGGCGGTCTCGCTGCCTGACCCCATGGAGCGCCCCACCCCACTAGCTGATCAGTTCGCCGCTGCGCTGGAGCGGATGCGCCAGGTAGACGAACGGCAGCAGCAGCTCACCGCTGAGCTGCTGCAGCGCACCAGGGAGCTACTGGCAGCGCTGGAGGACTGACCCCTCACCCGTCCCGCCTCGCCCCCACCAGGGGGTGGGGTCCGGGATCGGCGGGGCTCAGTAATGACATAGGGAACCTACTGATACATGCTCGAACTCCGCTCCTGTGCTACACCTCTGAACTACTTCTGTAGCATAGAGGGGGCACCGGGCAAAAGTCAAGTACCCTGTGCTACAGGGCCAAAAAATATACGCACCCAAACATTCTTCTGTAGCACACCCCCCATGGCAAAGGTCCCGGAACTCACGCTCCGTCACGCACAAGGCGAGGTCTTCAACGACCGCACCCGTTTCCGCGTCCTCGTCGCAGGCCGCCGCTTCGGCAAGTCCTACCTCGCCTGCATCGAACTCCTGCGTGGAGCGATCGAACGTCCCGGCGAAACCTTCTTCTACTGCGCCCCCACCTACCGCATGGCCAAGGACATTTCCTGGAAAGTCCTCAAACGCCTCGTCCCCACCTCCTGGATCAAATCCAAAAACGAAACCGACCTCAAACTCGAACTCGTGAATGGATCGATGATCGAACTCAAGGGCACCGAAAACGCCATGGCCCTCCGAGGCCGCAGCCTCTCCGGCGTCGTCCTCGACGAAGCCGCCTTCATGGACCAAACTGTCTGGTCCGAAGTCATCCGCCCCGCCCTCGCCGACAAACAAGGCTGGGGCCTCTTCATCTCCACCCCCGATGGAACGGCCAGCTGGTTCTACGAACTCTGGCAATACGCCGCCACCGACGACTCCAACTGGAAGCGCTGGAGCTTCACCACCATCGAAGGCGGCAACGTCCCACCCGAGGAAGTCGAAGCCGCCCGCGCCCAACTCGACGCCCGCACCTTCCGCCAAGAATTCGAGGCCAGCTTCGAGAATCTCAGCGGTCTCGTCGCCGTCTCATTCAGCGACGCCAACATCGACTCCGAAATCCGCGACCTCCCCATCCTCCCCCTCATCCTCGGCGTCGACTTCAACGTCGACCCGATGACCGGCATCTGCGCCGTCAAAAAAGGCGAAGAACTCTGGGTCTTCGACGAAATCATCATGACCGGCGGCGCCACCACCTGGGACTTCGCCGAAGAAGTCCACCGCCGCTACGGGGTGGAACGCCGCACAATCGCCTGCCCCGACCCCACCGGCGGCGCCCGCAAAACCCAAGGCGTCGGCGTCACCGACCACACCATCCTCCGCAAATCCGGCTTCAGCGTCTCCACCCCCAAATCCCCCTGGAAAGTCCGCGACAAAATCACCGCCGTCAACACCGCCCTCCTCGACGCCTCTGGAACGCGCCGCTGCAAAATCCACCCCCGCTGCCGCGAACTCATCAAATCCTTCCGCACCCTCACCTACACCCCTGGAACGGGCCTCCCCAACAAAAACCTCGGCGTCGACCACGCCTTCGACGCGTTCGGATACCTCTGCTTGCAACAATTCAACCTCGCAAAAGCTGGCCTAATGGGCAAAACATCATATAGGCTGTACTAAAGCACAGTGGATACTATGTCCGAAGAGCAAAACGTTACCGAAGACCAAAAATTCGAGCACGAACTCGACACATACTCCCCCGAAAACATCGACAAACCCAAAAAAGAACGCCGCACCCGCGGCGACAAACGCGCCGAAGAGTTCATCGAAGCCCGCCGCCGCCGCCTCTACCGCCACCAACTCGACGGCCACAGCACCCGCCAACTCGTCTACGACCACGCCGCCCGCGAAGGCATCGGCGTCGCCACCGCCTGGCGCGACTGGCACCAAGTCAGCATCTGGAACGAAGAAGACTGGAAAAAAGACCGCGAAAACATGCTGGCCCGCATCCAAACGATGCGAATCCGCCTCGTCAACGCGGCCATGAAAAAAGGCCAACTCCAAACCGCCGCCCAAGTCCTCGACTCCCTGGGACGTGTCCTCGGCGAATCCACCCCCGAGCAAGTCTCCGTCCAAGTCCCCCTGCTTAATATCAACGTAGAGCCCAAAAAAGAGCCCGCCCAACTCCCCGAAGCCGAGGTAATCGATGCCATTGAAACGCGGATACAGCCAGAAAACCATCAGCGAGAACATCAAGAAGCTGATTGACGAGGGCTACAGCCAAAAACAAGCCGCCGCCATCGCCTACGACACCGCCCGCAAAGCAAAAAACGCCGCCCAAAAACGCAAAAAGAAGTAGACTTGGCATAACCGCCGCCCGCCCCATGCCAAAACGCGGTCTCTACGCCAACATCGCTGCCAAACGCAAGCGCATCGCGGCTGGATCGGGCGAAAAAATGCGGAAACCCGGCTCCAAAGGCGCCCCCACCGCCAAGGACTTCCGCGAATCCGCCAAAACGGCCAAAAAACGCCCCAAGCGAGGTAAAAACTAATGGCTGCCGTCGCAACCACTGCCGTGGACCGCTTCACAAACGTCGTGGAGCACACCGGCGCCACCATGAGCGCCCTAAATGACTGGTTCGAAGTCCACGGCCACAGCAGCGAATACAGTTTCGCCGCCAACGTAACCAGCGAAGCCAACTTCACCCTCGCCCTCGAAGCAAACTTCAACGGCGACGGCAACTGGTTCACCATCGACACCAGCAAAACAATCAACGAATCCGGCCAATACGTCTACTTTTACGCCGGCAAAGCCGCCTCCAAAGTCCGCATGAGAATCGCCTCCATTTCCTCTGGAACGCCTTCTCTAACCCCACACATTGTCGTCGCTTACCACGGCTAATGGGCGTCCGCATCATCTCCGGCTACTCCACCCACTTGGAAATCGATGCGGACACACGCATGACCCAAGCCACCTTCGTATTCCCCACTCCCCAAGACCCCGACGACTTTGGTCAACTCATGACCCGCCTCGCCTCCGGCATCGAGGTCATGATCGAAGTAGACGACGAAGAGGACGATGATTGAATACCGAGGCGAAAAATTTGCGGGTTACAACAAACCCAAACGCACCCCAAATCACCCCAGCAAAAGCCACGCCGTCCTCGCCAAAGAAGGCAACCAAATCAAACTCATCCGCTTCGGCCAACAAGGCGTAAGCGGCAGCCCCGCTGGTACGGCCCGCAACAAAGCCTTCAAAGCCCGCCACGCCGCCAACATCAAAAAAGGCAAAATGTCAGCCGCCTACTGGGCTGATAAAGTGAAATGGTAAGGAATGTAGTGTAAACCGTGGTCTACAGCGCAAACATCCCCCCAACAGGCGCTGTTGTCAGCGAGTCGCCCTTCGTCCGCGACCTCGAAGTCATCGCCATGATGACCGACTGGCAAACCATGGCCGCCGTCACCCGTGGAACGAGCTATATCCGCGACCTCAGCGAAACATACCTCCCCCAAGAACCCCGCGAAGACGACGACGCCTACCAAACCCGCGTAGACCGCTCCGTCCTCTCCCCCTACACCAGCCGCCTCATCGAAACAGCCGCTGGAACGATCCTCCGCAAACCCATCCAAATCGAGGGCGATCCCTACTGGGTCGAACTCAGCCAAAACATCGACGGAATCGGCTCCAACCTCGATGAATATGCGCGTCGTGCTCTGGTCAGCAGCCTTACCTACGGCCATAGCGCAGTCCTTATCGACTACCCAGCCGCTACTGGCGCCCGAAATCTCGCCGAAGAACGTGCCATGGGACGGAGGCCGTACTTCGTCCATGTCGATGCACCACAGATCTGGGGATGGCGCCAAGAGAGCACGATGCCCGGAAGTCCACTAACCCAAATCCGCATCCACGAATACACAACCCGCCCGCTCAACGACTTCGGCGAAGAGCAAATCGAACAAATGCGGGTCATCTACCCAGGCCGCTACGACCTCTACACCCTCGGCCAAGACGTCGTCGAATTCAGCCAAACCGGCGACTACAGCCTCGACGACATCCCCGTCGTCCCCATCTACAGCAACCGCCGTGGAATGCTGCGCTCCCAGCCCCCACTCCTCGACATCGCCAACCTCAACATCACCCACTACCAACGCCAAGCCGACCTCATCCACGCCCTCCACATCGCCGCAATGCCCACCCTCGTCCTAGAGGGCTGGGACGACACCACCGGCTCCGCCACCATGGGCGTCAACTACGCCATCGCCATGCAACCCGGCAACAAGGCGTACTACGTCCAATCCGACGCCACCAGCTTCGACGCTCAAATGAACGAGCTGAACTCCCTCGAAGCCCAAATGTCCACCCTCGGCGTCACCAAACTCCTAGGCCAAAAATTCGTCGCCGAATCCGCCGACGCCAAACGCATCGACCAAGCCCAAAGCAACTCCGTCCTCGCCATCATCAGCCAAGAACTGGAAAGCGCCCTCAACCAAGCCTTCGACTTCGCCTCCCGCTACGTCGGCATCGAACCACCCCGCATCAAGGTGGACCGTGACTTCGACTTCTACCGCCTCATCGGCCAAGACGTCTCCGTCCTCTCCCAACTCAACGAATCCGGCAAAATCAGCGACCGCCTTCTCCTCGACGTCCTCCGCCGAGGCGAAGTCCTCCCCGACAACGTTGACATCGAAGCCGAACTCAACGCCACACAGCCCATCACTGTAGTGGACAACAACCAAGTAGACTGAACTGTCCGTCTACTACAAGACCGTGTCCGAAGAACAGCAAGTTCAAGCTCCTGTGGAGCCCAAAGCACCTGCGCCCGTGGCTGATGGTGCGGACTTTGCCGCCCAAGTTGAAGCACTCAAAGCCAAAAACGCCGAGCTAATCGCCGAGCGCCGCAAAGACCGCGAAAACCGCGAAACGCTCCAGCAACAGCTCGACGAGCTAAAAAACGCCTACGAAGAAACCAAAACCGCCAAACTTGCCGACTCCGGCGACTACAAAACCCTCTGGGAAGAAGCCCAAAACACCGTCGCTGAACTCAAACAACAAATCCTCTCCAAAGACGCAGAAATGGAAAAACTCCAACAGGGGTATTCCAAACAACAAACCCGCGCCGCAACCGTCAGCCAACTCTCTCAAGCTGGTGCACTAGCACCCGACCAGCTGTATCGTCTAATTGAGGACAATATCCGCACCAAAGACGGCCAGCCTGTGGCAGTTGTCGGCGGTGTCGAAGTCCCGGTTAGCGAATACCTCGCTAATCTGAAGAACCCCGGTAGCGGCTACGAGCATCATTTTGCTGCTTCAAATCGCTCCGGCATGGGTGTAGCAGGCAGTGCCCGCGCCACCTCCCTGCCCGGCCAAAACAACCCGTGGTTGAAAGACAGCTGGAACGTAACCGAGCAAATGATCATGTTGTCCCGTGATCCCGAAAAAGCTCAGTTACTGAAAGCCGAAGCCGGAAAGTAAGTCCCCGTGGGACGCCTCTGCAAACCTTGCTAGGAGCCCCAAATGGCTGCCATTTCTGAGAACTATTCCGGCGGAACATTCCTGTCGGATCTCGTCACCCGTCCTGAATTTCTTCAGTACACCGCTGAGGGCATCTTCGAGCAATCGAAGTGGATCCAAAGCGGCATCGTGCAACGCAACGCTGCCCTGGACGCCCGCTCCGGCGGCACCCGCGTTCGCGTTCCTTTCTTCGATCCCATCAACCCCACCGAAGAGCAGATTACCTCTGCCGACGACTGGGGCACCAGCACCGCCGGCTATCTGACTCCTCAGGGCACCAGCGCTGACGAGCAGATCATGACGATCCTGCACCGTGGCTTCGCCTACGCCGCAGACGATCTCTCCCAGCTCGGCTCTGGAGCGGACCCCCTGGCCCACGTCCGCAACCAGCTGACCGCCGCCATCAACAAGCTGAAGACCGCCACCCTGAAAGCCCAACTGCTGGGCCTCTTCGGCGGCATCTCCGCTGCTGGCGTGCTCGGCGCCAACCAGTATGACGCCACCGGCACCACGTCTGCCGACGAAGACAACTACATCTCCGTCGCCAACGTGATCCAAGCCAAGAACAAACTTGGCGAGCGCGGCGAGGAGATCGACACCATCGCCATGCACTCCGCTGTTGCTTACTACCTGCAACAGATCGGAATGCTGACCTTCAGCACCTCCGCACTGGCCGCAGCCGGCGCTGTGACCTGGGGCGCAGGCGGTGTGGGCGTGTCCCAGCCCGAAGTGATGACCTTCGCTGGTATGCGCGTCGTGATCGACGACCAGCTGACCTCCCTGGCCGGCGGAACCTCCACCCACCTTGTCAAGTACCCCGTGTACATGTTCAAGAGCGGCGTGGTCTCCGAAGGCATCCAACAGGACCTGCGTCTGGCTGCCGACCGCAACATCCTGTCCATGCAGGACGTGATCGCCGTGGACTACCACTACGGTTTCCACATCACCGGCACCAAGTGGGCCGCCGCCGGCGACAACCCCACCAACGCCGCCACCACCGGCAACCTGGCCGCCACCGCCAGCTGGAACCTCGTGTTCTCCACCACCAAGATGGTCCCCGTGGTCCGTCTGCTGGTCAACACGCCGTTTGATGTCAGCACCTACGCCTGACCCTCAAACCAACTACAGGCCCCCAAAACGGGGGCCTTTTTTAATGCCTACAGCCCAAGCCGCTTCGCCTCATGCCGCTCAAACACCTTCTTGGTGTTCGCCGTCATCTTGTACGACCGCAGCATAATCTGATTCACAATCCCATACGTCAACTCCAACTTCTCCGCAATCCGTGGAACGCTCATGCCCACCTTCCGCAGCTTTTGAATCTCCTTAGCCACATCCTCCCACTTACGCGGCTTCGGCTCCTCAGGCTTCACTGCCCTGGGACGTCCCACACGCTTGGGCTCTTCAGACACCTTTTTCTCTACGCTGATTTCAGGCAGCTTCTCGTCGGGAACCATGAAAAAAGTAAGACTCTTCGTCCTTAAGGGTACTACAAAATCGTTTATCGACGTCCCATACGGCTCCCAAGACGAAGCCCAAGCCGACATCGAAATAAGCGGCGGCACTGTCTACCACGCCACCGTGATTGGAGCGACCCCCAAACGCCGCAAAGCTAGACTGAGAAAAAGCCTGTACTAACCGTGGCAGCTGCCATCGACGCCACTCTTGAAGGAGCCTCATCCAACAGCTACGTCACGCTGGCGGAGGCCGACGCCTACTTCGAAACCACCCCATCTAGCACCACCTGGGACGACAAATCTGACGACCAAAAGAACCGCGCTCTCATCTCCGCAACGCGCAATATCGACGTAATGACCTTTTACGGCGAACGCTGCACAACCACCCAAGCCCTCAAATGGCCCCGCAAAGAATACACAGTTGACGGAATTGAACTCGCCTGCACCTTCATCCCCGATGAAATCAAAATCGCCACATTTGAGCTGGCCCGTGCCCTCGCCAACGACACCGACGCCCTGACTGGCAGCACCGGAACAACCGGCATCTACGACCAAGTCGAACTCGGCGAACTAAAAGTCAAATACAACACCAGTACCCAAACCCCCGGCCTCATCAACAACATTTTCGACGTCTACCCCTGGTTGCAGTCCTACTTGGGCGCCTACACCCGCGCCGGCGCCGGCAACCACCCCGTCCGCCTATACCGAGGTTGACATGGGACGCATCGACGACACCTTCGGCCCAGTTCCCGACCAAATCCTCGCCGACTGGGGCCAAGACATCACCTACATCAAAACCGCAACTCCCCGCACCTACAACCCGGCCACCGGAGCCGTGACTGGAGCGGACACCCAAGTCACCGTCAAAGGGATCATCAGCCGCCTAACCCCCCGCGAATCCGAGGGCCTCTACCAAACCACGGATGTTAAGATTCTTATCGGAACCTCAGAATTGGGCGACTACTACCCCACCGAGGCCGACCGCGTCCAATACCCCCAAGCTGGAGCGACCCGCGAAGCCAAGATCATCAACGTCCTGACCTACCGTGGTGACAACCCCGTCTACCACACCCTTATTGTGAGGCCCCAGTAATGGCCAGAAACGGTGTCTGGAATCTACTAAAAGAGCTGGACCGTGTAGCAGCCACCACGGTATTTAACGGCCCAAAAGCTGCCGCAGAGCGAACAGTGCGTGAACTGCAGCAAGAAGGCCCTAGCTGGACCGGCAAATTTTCCAACTCTTGGCAAATCGAAAGCCCCCTTGGTGCATCCGGCAGCTCAAAAGGCGATGGCCAACCAGGCGAACCCCGCCCCATCTATTCTCCAGCACTTACCGGCCAGCAGGTTGTAAAAAGCATCCTTACCAAAGACAAAATCACATTTACAATCTCAAACTTTTCCAATTACGTTCCAGAAGCAACTGACTTGGTGGAAAGTGCATTTATCCGGCCAACCCCCATGCCCCAAACACAACTAGGTCTCCGCAAATTCAGGGAAGGCGACGGCGGTCGTCAACAACCGTCCTACCGTGGTTACATCGGCGGGGGCGACCCTAACCGCGAATCCAGCGCCACAGCAGATCTCGACTGGTTCGCCACTTACGTCGAAGGCGGCAAGCTCGACCGAGCCGTCAAAATTGAGATGGACGATCTATTCAGCTGATGGACTACCAAGCAATCCGAGCTTCCATGGAGTCACCGCTCCTGACAGCGTTCAACAACTTGGTGCCGCCTGTCCCTGTGTACTTCGACAACATCACTGCCGTCCCACCCAACACAACCACCGAATACGTCCGCGTCAACATCACGTTCGGACTAACCAACGAACCAACGCTCACATCCAGCGTCGATAATGCCCGTGGAGCGCTCGTAATCCGCATCTTCACCGAAAAAGGCCGTGGTCCGGCCCGCAACCAACAACTAATAACAACAGCAGTAAACGCCCTAGAAACAATCAACGACACCGCAAAAACAACCACAGGTGTCTACGTCAAGCTAGGCGAAATCAACGGCCCGACATTCTCAGCCACAGAAGAATCGCCTCATTTCATGGGCCGCATCGATACCGGCTACACAGCGACTGTGTTGTCGTAACTACTTGCGCTAACCTATAAGAAGCCGGGCAGTGCCCGCAGAAATCTCTATTTCCTGGTACGCCCCATGGCCACCACCGTTCTGTCCGGCACTTCCGGTGCCCTCTACTACAAGCCCGCTGGTACGACCGGCACCTTCGGCGAAAGCGACGTCAACACCACCGACGACGAAATCACCGTTGCTCCCTACCTGAACTTCAAGGTCGGCGACCCCGTCGTGTTCAGCGTCGTGAACAGCCAAACCGGCGGTTCCGGCACCGGCACTCTGCCCGCTGGCATCACCGGAGGCACCACCTACTACGTCATCGGTTACACCGCGTCTACCGGCGTGCTGCAGGTGTCCGCCACTCTGGGTGGTTCGACCATCACCATCACTGACGACGGCACCGCTGCTGCTCCTAACGAGTTCCAAGTGGCCTACGCCGACTTCGCCGTTGTCGGCCAAGTCCGCGACTGGAGCTTCGAGATCACCCGTGCTGAGATCGACGTTACCACGATCGGCCAAACCCCCGGTCAATACGTCCCCTTCCGCGCCTACATCGCTGGCTTCGGCGACGGCACCGGCACCGCAACGGTCTACATGACCAACGAAGACGCCGCCCTTTCCAACCGCATGGTCGAGGACGTGCTCCAACGCCAGCAAGTCGGCGCCGCCTTCAAGCTGTACACCGACCGCGTCTTCTCCGGTGGTTCGCTCGACGACACCCTGAGCCGCTCCATCGAGTTCGATGCCACGCTGACCTCCGCCAGCATGAACATCAACCCCGACGATGCTCAATCGGTTACCGTGAACTTCCGCCCCGCCGGTGTTCCTTCCTTCGACCTCAGCACCAGCGCCTGATAGACCGCTACAGGATACGGATAAGCGCCCCGGTTCGCCGGGGCTTTTTCATGCTGGAACGCTACAGTAAACCTATACACCATCACTTGCTATGCCGGTCCCTACCCGCGCCATCGACCGCCTGCGTAAGGCCGCCAACCTCGAACCCACCAAGCGCGAAATCGAACTGTCCGACGGCAGCATGTTCGAGATGTATGTCAGCCCACTGACCATGGCTGAACGCGAACGCGCCCAAAAGCAAGCAAAATCGGACGACGCCTCCGCATTTGCACTCCAGCTGCTGATCAGCAAAGCCATGGACGAAAACGGCAAAAAGCTGTTCTCTCCCGGCGAAATCGACGTCCTCAAAAACGAAGTCAAAGACAAGGACCTCCAAGCGTTAATGCTCGGCATCCTCGATGACGGCAACGACGAGCCGATGGACCCAAAAGCCTGATCGCGGATCTTCGCAAAGACAACTGGCTCATGCTCCAATTTGGCGTCGCCAAAGAACTCGGCATGAGCCTCTCCGAAGTCCGCACCACCATGACCCCAGAAGAACTCATTGCCTGGAGCGCTTACTTTAGTATCCTAAACGAGGACCAAGAAAAGCAAATGGAGAAGGCCCGCCGTCGCAGATGAGCGGGCTTTTCGCCGCCTACAATAAAGTACGACGTACCAGCCCTGGGCCGTGGCTTACAGAGCAGAGATTGAGATAAGTGTAAGAGGCACACGCCAGCTCGAAGAACTGCGCTCGAAAATAAACCAAAGTGCTGTAGCTGCCGATAGCTTAAATGAAAGCCTAGGTAAGCAAGGTAGACTCGCACAATCCTTAGGTAATTACGAGCGGCTACTCGGAAAAGCGGCTGGAACACTTAAAGACGTAATTGCTGGTACGGAGGGAGAAACAAAAGCAATTAAGGAGTATGTAACAATTCTCGGTCAAGCCAACGAAGCACAGACCCGCCAAAACGGTTTAATCGAGCGCGAAATTGCTTTGCGTAATCGCCTTAAAGATGCTGGTCCTCGAACTGCATTGCGTGCTCAAGAGCGCCAGATTTTTGTCGAAGAAACAATATCCCGTGGCCGTTCAGCTCGTATTGCTCGGGAGCGGTCTGCGTACCTACAAGGCCCTGGCAGAACAGCCGAAGCCGAACGTCTCGCGCAATTAGCCGCAGAGGAAAGCGTCAACCGTCAAGCGCAGTTTAAGGCAAGGGAAGCCTACGCCAAGCAAATTTTTGACATCGAAAAAAGTTTCAATAAACAACTTGTTGACTATGAAATTGACAACCTAATGCGTACTTTTAAACTAGAAGAAAGTATGCAAACAAGGTTATTTAATCAAGCCTTAGAGCTTGATAAAAAAGAAGGAGCGGCATTTGATGCAGAACTCAAACGACGCACAGCCGCAAAAGAAGCTGCTTTTGAAAAAGAACGCAGGATCGCTGAACAAGTTGCAAAATCCAGCCCTATAGGCGGGGCTGAAAACATTCCGGGTAGTCCCGCATTTTTACGCGCTAGAGCCCGCCGTCGCCGCGAAGCCACCGGCAGCGCCATTATCGGTGGCGCGTTCCCGTTGCTGTTCGGACAAGGCGTAGGCGCCTCAGTAGGTGGCGGACTGGGCGGTGCTGCCGGCGGCGCTCTCGGCGGCCAATTCGGCTTTGGCTTGTCCCTGGTTGGAACGGCAGCCGGCCAAGCCGTTGACAACTTCATCAACAGCATAAAAACACTCGGCGAATCCTTAAAGGATCCGGCCCAGACACTCACGGCACTGGAGGAAGCTGGCTTCGCGGTTGACGACTCAGTCAAGCAAACCGTTGAGCAGCTTCTCGAAGCCAACAAAGTCTATGAAGCACAAGCTGTTGCGCTCCAACAAATCACCGATACCCTCGGCCCTGGTTCGGTCGAGCTGCTGAATGCTTACGACAAAGAAAGTAAAAAGCTTAATAGTTTGTACCAAGACCTTACAGCTTCGATCACACGTTCACTGCTGCCGGCCCTCGTCGGAGCAGTTGCAGCTATCAACGATCTTTCTGCTGGAACAAAGAACATCCAAATACCCAGCAATGTCCTTAAGGTTTTAAGTCTTCTCAGCCCAAGCCAGCTTATAACTGGTGGTCCGGCCGAGCTTCTGGCACAGCGTGGTCGTCAAGCTGCTCAGGAGGCTGGGCGCCCTGATCTTCCTGATAATCCCGCTGCAACAGAGGCTGCTCAAAAAGCCCGCGAAACAGCTGACCAGCTGGAACGTCAAGCCGCAACGCTCCGTGACCAGATCCGTCTTGCAGAGCTGAACGGTGACCTTACGGACGAAAGGGTTTTCAATCTCAGAAAATCAATCATATTCCAAGAAGCAGCCCTAAAGCTTGCCGAAGACGGCTTAACCACAGAACAACGCACTGTCATTGAACTGGAACGCAAGTTCAAACTGCAAAACTTGCTGAACGAACGGGTTAACGAAGAAAACCGTGCCCGCGAAAATGCCGCCCGCAAAGCCGAACGCGCTGCCCGTGAAGCAGAACGCGCTGCCAAAGAAGCAGCCCGCGCTCAGAAGCAGAGAATTGACCAGCTTGATGCTGCCAGCATAGCCTTCAGTAGTGCATATATGGAACAAATTAAACTGTTTGATGAAGTCGAACGCATACAAAAAGGCGAAGAAGCGATGTTAATACGGCAAAATAAATATGCCGAGAGCATTTTTAAGATAGAAAAAGATACTTTGATGGTTCGGTACAAAAAGTTAGAAGCAGAGGCCAAGAGCGCAGAAGAACAAGATTTTCTCAAGAAAACTTTAATACAGCAGCTAAGCAATTTAGGGCTTCAAAGAGACCTAGGGATCGCTAAACGTAATGAAACTTTGGCCCGCCTGCGTGCTGAAAAACTTATCACGGAAGAACTACAAAATCAAGAACGTCAAGCAGGACTGACTCAAATCGACAGATCGGTCCAGCGTATCGGGGTTGAGCTTGGTATGCCCTTCCAAGGAGAGGAGCGCGAACGACAGCTACAAATTTTAGAACAACAATTTCGACAAGAGGATCAACTTGCCGAAGGTAAAAAAAGGCTTCTCAGTCTTGAACAAGCGTTGCTGTCTACAACAGAAGACACGTCAAACAGTACTATTGAAGGTTTGCAGCGCGAAATAGCAATAGAAAAAATACATCAAACTCAACTACAAAGCCGACTCAGCGTACTCGACCAAGCAGAGCAAGCACAACTACGCCAAAACCAGCTGATGGAACGCTACGGTTTCTTGGCCAACGAGCTGTCCACAGCAATGTCCACCGCCGTACAAGCCGTGGTCACCGGCACTGGAACGGTCGAGGAAGCCTTTGCCACGATGTTCCAAAATATTGGCCGCGCCTTCATCGACATGGCCACCCAAATGCTGGCCCAAAAGCTGTTCATGACGGTGCTTGGTGCGCTGGGCGGCGGCTTTAGCTCCGCTGGCGGCAGCCTGACCACCAGCGCTGGAGTCAGCATGTCCGCTGGCACCGCCACTCAATCCGGCTTTGACATGGGCTCGTCGCTCGCTGGCATGTTCAAAGCCAACGGCGGCCCGGTCAACGCAAACCAGCCTTACATCGTCGGCGAACGCGGGCCTGAGTTGTTCATGCCATCTAGCAGTGGCATGGTGATGTCAAACGCCGAAACACGCACCGCCCTTAATCGTCAACTGGACAACCGCCGCAGCAATGCAACCACCGAAACCATGCAGGCCAAGCCGCTTGAAGTGAAGTATGAATCGACCGTGATCAACAATGTCGAATACGTCACCGCTGAGCAGCATCGCAAAGGCATGGCACAAGCCGCTGAACGCGGTCGAGCACTGACGCTGCAGGCGTTGCAAGGTAGCGTGAAGACACGCAAGAAGGTCGGTTTATGAGCGCATTCGCCTTTGTCAACTATGCGCGGTTCATGGTGAACGCCTCGACCGCAACCGCTTATGCTTACCAGAACTTCTCCGTCAACGTCACCAGGGCATACGCTGGAGTGACGTACAGCTTCCTTCCGTTCGCCGTCTCAACCGGTGCTGGCAGCAAAGGCGGCGATCGATCGGAAGCAGTCCTCGGTGCTGGCACGAACGACATCAGCGTCAACATATTCGCCGAAGCTGTTCAAAGCCGCTGGCTGCTGGAACTCAAAACTGTCAGCCTTGACATCACAGACTTCAGCGATGATGCCCTGATCCGCTCTGAGCTATGGCGCGTCGCCAGCTACGACATGGATACAGAAAAGGTGCTATTGAAGCTGACCTCACCCTTGGATGCAGTGCGATCAGATGTACCACGCCGAGTGCTGAGTACCGAATTGGTTGGTGCGTTGCCTAGCAGTGGCTCGCTGGTGGTGAGCTGATGATCAACTGGCGGCGCTGGATTGGACTGCCGCACCAGTTCGGCGAACATCCTGGCAATGGTCGCGGTGCCGATTGCCTGATCATGGTGTGGGCGATCCTCGATTCCGTTGGCGTATACCATCCGCCGTTTGACGAAAGATGGCTTGAACTGGCACGTGCCGCTGAATGGGAAAAGCTACAAGCGCTATGGGATGCCGCAACCGAACCAGCACCTGACATGGAAGAGTTCTCGGTGTGTTTATTCGAGAACGGCGCAAACGGGCTTGGCGTCGGTATCGTAGTAGAGAACGGAGTCTTGGTTGTGCATCACAAACGTGGCGTGTGTTGGTTGCCGCCACGAGCCATGCGAGAATCCGAGTACCGTCGTTTTGTGCAATGAATTTGCTTCCATCCGATCGTTACCTTGCCTCGATGCTGGGGCTGACGGATGAGGAGTATGCCTGGTTTAAGGCTGAAGTAAAGCGCCGCGCTGCAGAGCAACCAGAACCGGCGGTGATTGCTGGTATCGATCCGATCACGCTGTCGATCATCAGTATCGTCATCGGCATCGGCAGCACGATTGCTTCTACGCTACTGCGCCCCAAGCCGACGTTCGATCAACAGGAGCCAGGCAGGCCAGCAGAGCTTCGCGCTATCAATCGCGGTGGACAAGCCACAACGCAAAACCAGCGTTACGCGCCACGGTACGGATTTAATTCGACCCAAGACATTTCAACGCTGGGGTCTGTGATCCCGCTGATTTATACCTGGCGCGAAGGCATCAGCGGCACAGATTATGGTGGTGTCCGCGTCAACGCTTCGCTGCTCTGGTCACAGATTTACAGCTTGGGTGGATCGCAAATGCTGCGAGCTGTATTTTTACTGGGCGAGGGTCCGATCGCAAGTATCGACCCAAAGAACTTTGCATCAGGTGACAACACTCTCAGCAGCTACGATTTTGGCAATGCTACAGCCAATGAAGTCGGTTCAAGGATGGCCGTGTACCGGCGCATCAGCTCAAACCTGACAACAAGAATCCAGCCTTCCGACCACATCTACGGACGCGATCCAGCCGAAGACGTTGGCAACACCAACAACATCAGTACAGGAAGCACGGATGTCTTTGGTGTCCGCGTCGGCAACACTGTAACAACACATTTCTGTTCAGCTCATCGCCCAGGCAATCAGACTGCATTTGGCGTTTATACCCTGATTGGAAACGATTTCGGCTACCGGGTCAATCCTGTGTTCGAGCCTCAGGTTCGCGCACAGCTGATCCCCGAGGGTGAAGAAGGTGAAAGCCGCGTCAAGTGCGTTCTCGACGAAGGATTGTGGGCACGACGCCAAAAGCAACAGGCATTTTTTGGATCACGCAGCGGCATTACGTCTTCAGGTTTAGGTTCCATCGGCGGTGACACCACTTACAAGCTGTTTTCGTCTAGCGACAGATTGACAGCCTTTAGCCGCGACTTGAAAGATCTAAACAACAAAGCTGAGTGGACAATCACAAAACAGCTAGTTAATCCCGAGACTGGTGGCGTCATCGAGAAACCATACAACGATGGAACGGGATTCAATAAAGCCGCAAAAACAAAGTACAAGCAAACTAATAGCCCGATCAGCAGCCTGCTGAATCGTTTTACCGTAGGCATACACAAAGTTGAAACAAACGATCAGTTCAGCGGCCCACTTGTTGGTGGCGTGCCTAGCTTTGATCTTGATGCAGTACCTGGTCTGCCGGGACCCTACCAATGGATTGCCACGCTCGATGGGGTTGTCAGCGGGGACGGTCGTTACGGTTACATTGCGATCACTGTGACGCTTGACATTACCGGCTTTGACAACTACATCAATGCAGGTAATTCAACAATTAACGAAGAGCTGGAACTACTAAAAGCAAGCAAGCTTAAGGTAATCGCTACAAACGATTTGACCGATGACGACCCAGGCGATGACGTAAGAATCGTGCAGTACTACAAAGTGCTGATTGATTCCGAGACTGAGCGCATTCTTAAACTGACAAACCCTAGCTATTCAGCCCCTTCGCTCAGTACAAGCACAACCGACATTGATGGAACGACTGTTCTTACTAGTGCAAGCCTTTCTGGCGGCTCAGTCACATTTTCCGAACTAGACATTGCAGACACAATCCCAGAGCCCCGATTCCGAATAAAACCCGCTGACTCAACCGCAACCACAAGCGAGTTCAAGCCAAGCACTCATAGCAACTTCACTATTGTCCACGCAAGTCAATTCCTGTACAAGAACGCCTTCCTTGAGTCATGCGAGGACGTAGCACAAGCAGTCGCAGGCAGGCAATACAAGTGGGACGATTCGATTATTGTTGGGGAGCTGTACAAAATCGGCACTGGCCTTGCGGTTTGCACATCGCGTAGCACTGGGTTGTTTAACTCGGAAGTTGACGGTGCTGGCACGGACGTAACAGCAACCTTCAAAACTGTACGCACAGGTGTCGTTACTACAAACAGTCAAGCGCAGATAACACTTGACGGCGACGACTGGCTCTATCCATCACCCGGCGAACGGCGGAACGTCGCCACAACTGATGGGCATATCTTCCGTTGCGCTATCGCAAGTATCTCAACAACGAAGCCGTGCAAGGTTGTCGAGCTTGGCATCCGTTCCAAGCTCGGAATTCGGATGAACGGTGTATGTGATTTTACAGGCGCAAAAAGCTACACCTACATTGACGGTCGAGCCTGCCTCGATTACAAGGACAACGTACTTGCAGAAGGCACTGTAATTTACAACGACAACCATAGGTCAAATACAGTTGCCACAAACATCGAGCGCTACAGCTTCTTTGCTATCAGCTGGCGCGTTGCCGGATCCACTGGAGCATTTACCCGATTGCAGGATGCCTACGGAATTCGCAGTTCGACGTTCCAAAACGTTTTCAACTACATTCAGCTCAATATGGGCAGCGTTAAGCAATGGGAATTCCAGATTGAACCTTACACCGGCTACGAAATAAGAAACCATGTAACTGGCACGCTTTACATTCTCGACTCATCGCTTGACATTACCACCACAGTTAGCGTCTCCGACCCAAGCGGCGTTACTGTGCTATTTACTGGATTCTCTGTCACCAAAAGCGCTGACACGTTTGCGATTGCTGCAGGTCGCCGTCCGGTATCGAGCCCGGTGTTTGGTCACGTACAGACCGATGCGAATTACAGCAATGGCGACGAATCGTTCATTGATACATGGGGTAAGCTGGCAGAGAGCTTCATCTATGAGGAGATCACAACGTCTGCTGATGGCGGCCCTGAGCACGAAGTCGTCTACATCAATGAAATCGTCCCCAACGATTCCGCACCTGTCTACGACAATCTTGCCTTGATCGGCGTCAACATCAATTCTTCGGTCGAGTGGCAGCAGTTCAACCAGTTCAGCTGCTATGCAACTGGCGGCCTGCAGATCAGGCGATTACTTAATAGCCTCACCGTTGGTCCTAGTCATTTATTCCCGGACATCGCTCTGGACCTGATGACCAATACAACCTACGGACGCGGCGATTTGATTACCGATGACATGATTGATTTAAGTGAGTTTGCCGTCGCTGCGGCGTGGTGCTATGGCCGCAAATACTTCTTTGATGGCGTCATTGCTGACAGGATCAACCTCCGCCAATGGTGCGCTGATGTTGCTGCCACGCATCTGCTGATCTTCGGCGAATCCGATGGCAAGTTTTTCCTGCGGCCAGCATTGCAATTCAACGCAGTGACGATCAAGGGTCTGTTCACCGCAGGCAACATCGTCGAGGGCAGCTTCAAGCTGCAATACTTCGATCCCGAAGAACGCGATCCGATCCAAGTCTCAGTGCGCTACCGCGAAGAGCGAGCCAGCACTAACCTCGACAACCCTGGCACATTCCCAACCGTGCGCGAGGTGCTGGTGCGTGAATCCAGTGCCAGCTCGACCGTCGCGCTCGAAACTATCGACATGTCGGACTACTGCACCAATCGTGACCACGCGATCGATGCTGCCAAGTTCGTGATCAGGATGCGTCGTATCCCAACGCACACCATCAGCTTCACCACAACGCACGAAGGTGTGTTAATGGCAATGGCGCCTGGCGACTACATCAAAGTCGGCATGGATGCCACCGAGTACGACGAGTTCAACAACGGTGTCGTCACACCCGAAGGCGCATTGGTCAGCACGAAAGCACTGAGCAACAACACCTACACCGTGATTGCCTGGAACGGTGACGCTGACACGGAACCAGCTGATACCACGCTGACTGTGAGCAATGGCGGCAAAACTGCAACACCGACCGGAATCGTCTTCACCGTAAAACTGCCCAGCACTCAAGTCCGCACGTACCAGATCGAGCGGATCACGCCAACGGAAGAAGGCACATTTACAATAGAAGCAGTCCACATGCCAACCAACGGCTCAGATATTCTTGAGCTTGCCGATGGCTTTGACACTGCTGGTAACTGGACGATCCAAGGCTGATGGCAACTACATTTCCGAGTATCGCTCCGACAGGCCGCAGTTTTGTCGCACCGCGTTGGCCCACGCAAACGCAAACCTCTCAGTCCGGCGTGATAACTCGCAGGCTATGGGGCAGCCGCCCAAGTCGCGCCACGCTCAGCCTCCAGTTCAACAACATCAGCGACACGAACACTTCCGCAATCCTCAACGCATACAACACCGCGAAAGGCTCAGTCGATAGCCTCACGTTGCCTAGTGTGCTATTTGATGGAGCGGACACGACGCTAACCAGCTGGCTGAACGCAAGCGCCACTGGAGCGGGGTTGCTTTGGGCCTTCGCTGAGGATTCACCGCCGCAAGTCGAGAGCGTTGCGCCTGGTAGGTCCAATGTCAGCGTCAGCTTGACGGCAGAGCTTAGAATGAGCTAAAAGGCGACCCCATGGCAGTCACGAGCACTACAGGCAATTTCTCCATAACCGGGCTCGACTCGACAGTAGTGGTTCGTGATGCAAGTGTTGATATTTCACGCGACACACTAGAGACCACAAATCTAGGCGATTCCAGTAGGACGTATGTCACGGGCTTGCGTGGTGCGTCCGGTAGCGCAACTCTGCTGTATGAAAATAGCTTGCTTGATGATGTTTACGCTAAGATCAACACAGACTCGCAAGGCGCTATCACCGCAACGCTGACGTTGACCACAGGCAAAACAATCTCCGGTGACGTGCTAATTACAAGCGTTGGCTCTACCGTGACTGTCAGTGATGTCACAAGCACAAATGTTGCATTTACGTTCACTGGTGACCTGACCATCTCCTCAACGTAATGGCAGTCCTTGGCACCAATGGCAGAATAGTCATAAAAAGATCCGCTCCAGCAGCGGAGGTGATTCAATACGCAAACATCAATCAAGCGCAAAAAACATACACACTGGCGAAGCCCGGCTTCAGGAATGGTGATCTTGTAGAGATTGCATCAACGACCAACTGGCCTAATGCGTCACCTTCGAGCGTTGGATTGGTTCCGGCTTATGTTGCGGACATTCCATTTGAGTGGCGCAACAACCTAGAAATGGTTGATTACACCGAGCCATATCCAGCTGCATTAGGATCCACGCCATATAAAAATCAGCTTTATATCAGCGTCGATCAACTTAACCGCATTGCATTTTATCGGAACCGCAATTCAGCTTTACGCAACGCCAAAGCAGACCGCGAAAGCCTTGATGCGATTCAACCAACTGACACGCTTGAAATCCGACTTGTGAATGATTGGCGGCTTGAATGTGGCCTCACAAGTTGGACTCTGGATCTTAACGCACAGGAGATAGACACCACAGGTCTTGGTGACAAGTTTTTTGATGGCGTAAAGTCAATCATCAAAGGCGGCGGCACATTTGATTTCCTTGTAGATCGCGAAACCTACGATTCAAAAAACGCGACGATCATCAGCCTTCCCAATTATCAAAATGCAGTGCTGTGGACAGACTCGCCTGATGTAACAACATACATTGACGCAAGCATCACAGATAACAGTCCTGACACCACAGGCAACTACAACAACGCAAGCGTCACCGGAGTGGAGCCAGCGCCACGGGCGTATCAGCTGATGGCGCGATCCGGCACGAGCAACCTGATGCGCCTGCTGCTGGAGACAGCTGCCCAAGCGCAAGCAGAGGCCGAATTTTGGATGATCCAAGGCGAAGAGCCAAGAGGCGTTTATGCTGACCGGGTGATCGAGCCTGGTGACTTGTTTTACCGCGCCAACATCCTCATCACATCAACAGCAGTCAGCACTGCTGCTACTGAGGTGATCACAGGCTCAGCGACATTTGTTACAGTGCAAGATATTGAACTGCTTGAGGGGCCTGAGTAGAATGAACCCGACAGGAGTGGCCCCATGACTGACATCATTATCCATAAGCACTCGATTTCGGCTGGTGATGCTCCTGAACCAGCTGAATTGAACTTGGGTGAACTTGCGATTCAAGCAGCTGACGGTCATATCTACCTGAAAAAGACTGATGGCACGGTCAACCGTGTCACTATGCTGCCAGGCGGCACTCAGCAGCAGGTGCTGTATAAAACCAACGCGGGCGACTACGCACTGGGCTGGGGCACGATCACCAGCACGCTGATGGGTGGAGCGCTGTGGAGCGAGGTGGTTGCCGAAGTGCAGCGAGTGTTTGCGCTGGTCGAAGGCACAGCATCGGTGCTGCTATCTGCGCCCGCCACGCTCACCGCTGGCAGCACCGGCCCGATCACCGTTAGCGTTGCTGATACTTCCTACCTGACAGACGGCACCAGCATCACAGGTGTGCTCGGTACGGTATATGGCACGCTCAGCCGCAGCGGTAGCACTTACAGTTTCGAGTCAGTTCAAAGCTACACAAGCAATGTTACGTTTGCAACGGGAACACGTTTCGCTGCTGCATTCTTAAACGATACGTTTAATCCGCTACGGATCGGTAGTGCCGAGGTTGAAGATGATAACAGCTATACGGACGGATCAGGCTACGGCCATGCCGTTGTCGATTCCGCTGGCCGCATTGGATATGGCGTTAAGACTGATGGTACTTTTGACGTGCCAAGCGGCAACATTAACTTAGACGACGCAAAGGTTCAAGATGATGACAGCTATACAGAGGCATCAGGGTATGCACGGGTCGAAGTTGATGAAAACGGGCGCATTGCCTGGGGGATTAAGAGCGATGGAACTGTTGCGATCAAAAAGGCTTTGGTCGAAGGCAACAGCACTGTTCAAGGCAGCAGCACTGTTGAAGGCAACGGCATTTTCGAGAGCGATGTCACCATCCAAGGCGATTTAACAGTTCAAGGCACGACCGTTACCATTGATGTAACCGACCTTACTATTGAAGATAACACAATCCTCCTGAACAAAGGTGAGTCAGGCAGCGGAGTTACATTAGGCAGCGCAGGCATTGAAGTCGATCGCGGTACGGCAGATAACGTCAAGTTTGAATGGAATGAAGCGAATCAAGCATGGACTGCAGAAGAATCAATTAGGACTAATTCCAGTTTATTTATCAGTGGGTCGTCTTCAGAAAAAGATGACAGCTATACAGAGGGATCAGGATACATTGAAGTCGTTCTCGATTCCGCTGATCGTATTGGATACGGCCTTAAGACTGATGGCTCGTTTGCTATTAACGGGGGTGCTACCGCGAAAGATGATGAAAGCTATACAAATGGGTCTGGGTATTCGCAGGCTTGGGTGGACATAGACGGTCGTGTATCTTTTGGTATTGAAACCAGCGGAAACGTTAAATTTAATCGTAGTATCGCATTAAGAGACGGATCAACACAAACGTACAGCGGCGAGTATCAAGAGCTATACTCCCATGCCATGCTTGACGCGAACGAACGACTCGCGTTCGGTGTTACAGCTGACGGCGCCTTTGATATAAACCAAGCTATTCGCACGAAAAAAAGTTCAACTTATGACTATTACATTTTTGTGGAAACTGATAATGATGATAAGATTTCTCGCGCCATTTTACCATCTGGTCAACAGTATTTCCCAAAAGCAGATTTTGGTGAGCTGACGATTCAAGGGCAGCCACTGTCGGCCAATCTTGATGTTCGCTCTCAGGTTTCTGGCGATAGCACAAAGGGAATTGATTACGACGCCACCACCGGGGTATTCAGCAGCCCGGACGGTCACGCGAATCGAATCATCGTCAAGTGGGGCGACTCCATCAGCGCTGACATCAGCAACTCTACGCTGCTGGAGCAGCTGGAGTCGGGGCGTCAGATGCTCAGCCGCTCCACTGGCGGCATTGACAATGGTTCCATCTTGGCTCGTTTCGGGGCGCTGCCAATCACTGGGCGTGTCTACTGGGAGGTGAAGACTGTCACGGTCGCCAGCTACACCGGCAACACCGTCACGGTGTCAGCAGGTGACGCAACCGACATCGAGGTTGGGGATTACTTCTATGGCTCCGG
>Ga0208162_1000440_pt1 | contig 24219 bp, 37 predicted proteins | sample CB_VirMetaG_4_FD_184539 | JGI IMG/M metagenome (GOLD analysis project Ga0208162, IMG submission 184539) | Freshwater to marine saline gradient viral communities from Chesapeake Bay - CB_1508_1M Viral MetaG (SPAdes) (version 4) | ecosystem: Environmental > Aquatic > Marine > Coastal | place: USA... | reverse complement strand
AAATTCAGAAGTAGTTAACTTAGATGAAAATGCAATTAAATCTTTTGCTGAACAATCTCACAAACTAGGTTTAAATAATAAACAGGCTCAAGGTATCTTAGAGTTCTATAAAAATAATATGGAAGGCACAGCTCAGCAATCAAAGATTGATACTGAAACTGCTCAAGCTCAAGCTGAACAACAGTTAAGAGCAGAGTGGGGTAGAGACTTTGAAGGTAAAGTTAAACAAGCTGGTGCATTAGCAAAAGCTAATATTAATCCAGAAGTTTTAGATATGCAATTACAAGATGGAACAAGAATAGGTGATCATCCAGAAATCATAAAAGGTTTTGCAAAGATAGCAGGTATGATGTCTGAAGATAAAATTCTTGGTACTGAAAGTGAAAATGTAAATACTACAAAAGATATTGAATCTGAGATTGCAGCATTATCTAATGATAAAGATGGTCCATACTGGAACAGGATGCACCCAGATCATGATAAGGTAGTACAACAAGTTTATACTTTAAGAGAGATGTTAAATGCCAAATGATAATCATCTTAATGATAAAGAAATTCGCTTAGAAATATTGCGGTTGATTAAGGAAGTAGGTTCTGAACAACAGAAAAATAATCCCTTGCCAACCGCAGATATTTATTATAAGTGGATTAATAGTAAGACAATTCGCAAGAACCTTACAGACAAGAAGGAATAGACTCTAGTCTAACAGACTTTAAATGCAAGAGATGCCTACCATTTGGTGGAGAACCTTTCTGATTTTTTTAAATCAACTATAATATGGAGACAAAAATATGTCATCACAAATAACTACAGCTTTTGTACAGCAGTATTCTGCTAACATACAAATGCTATCTCAACAAATGGGATCGTTATTAAGAGACAAAGTCAGAGTTGAAAGCGTTGTTGGAAAAAATGCTTTCTTCGATCAAGTTGGTTCAGTAACTGCAGTTTTAAAAACTAGCAGACATTCGGACACTCCTCAAATAGATACACCTCACTCAAGAAGAAGAGTATCTCTTGCGGATTACGAATTTGCTGATCTTATTGATCAACAAGACAAAGTAAGACTCTTAATTGATCCTACTTCATCTTATGCTCAAGCCGCTGCTATGGCAATGGGAAGAGCAATGGATGATGTGATTATAACAGCTGCAAGTGCTACCGCTTTCACAGGTGAAACTGGTGCAACTTCAACTGCTGCTCAAACTGCAATCGCTGCAGGTGGAGCTGGTTTAACTATTGCGAAATTAAGAACTGCTAAGCAGACTTTTGATCTAGCAAGTGTTGATCCTTCAATCCCAAGACACATCGTTGTGGGACCAGAGCAAATCACAAACCTTTTATCAACTACTGAAGTAACAAGTTCAGATTTCAATACTGTAAAAGCATTAGTACAGGGTGAAATTGACTCGTTCCTTGGGTTTAAATTTACTGTATCAAACAGACTTGCAAAATCTGGTAATGACAGAACTTGCATAGCTTTCGCACAGGATGGAATCACTCTTGCGATTGGTAAAGACGTATCAGCTAGAATAGACGAAAGAGCAGACAAATCTTACGCTACTCAAGTATACTACTGCCAATCAATCGGTGCTACTAGAATGGAAGAAGCAAAAGTTCTTGGTATAGTATGTCAAGAAGCATAATAGGAGGATATATATATGGCTAATTCGGTACAATACGCAAAAACTGTAGATACACCTTCTGTTAAGATAAGTACGACAGAACTACATGGTAGAGTTAGAGTTGCTTACGCAGATTTTACTGCGGCAGGTGCTCAAGAAACTATCAATATGTTCAAGCTACCAGACGGTGCTAGAATAATTGGTGGAAGAGTAAATCATGCAGCTCTAGGTTCAAGTACAACTCTATCAATAGGTCATGCAGCATACGTTAATGCAGCAGGAACTACTGTAGCGTTAGATGTGGATGAATACAAAGCAGCTGCTGCTTCAACTTCACTTACATCTTTTAACATTGCTGCTACTACAGCATTGGGTGAAAACTCAGTTGTAGACGCACCAGAAGGTTTGGTTGTTACAGCAACTACAGCTGGAGCAAATGCAACTGGACTTATTACAGTTCAGATGACATACGTTCTAGACTAATAAAAATTTTAGGGGGTGGAAGCGAGAGTGGAAACCCCCTAGAGTGCATGAAGAAGATACAAGATTTAAAACCTGTAATACATTTTAAAAAAGATAATTATGTATATAGGTATGTGTTAGTAGATAGGTTTAAACATGATACTAAATATCATTATGGCTTTGATGCTAAAGCAGAAAAAACTGAAGCAGAAATATTTGCTTTAGAAAAAGATAGACAGATAAGGCGTAAGTATATTATAAGGAAGTAGTATGGCATCAACAGTAGAAATTTGTAACGGAGCATTAAATCAACTAGGTGCAACAACTATACTTTCACTTACAGAAGATTCAAAAAACGCTAGACTTTGCAATCAAAGATATACTCAAGTAAGAGATGGTGTGTTTAGATCACACCCTTGGAATTGTTTACAAAAAAGAATTGAACTTGCTGCAGACACTACAGCTCCTGCATGGGGTTTTAGTTTTGCTTACACATTACCTTCAGATTGTTTAAGACTACTTAGAATATTAGATTATGATTCTAATTACAAAGTAGAAGGTAGAAAAATATTATCTAATACATCTAGTATGAAAATATTATATGTTTCTAGAGTTACTGATGCTAATGAGTATGATGAACTATTAAGAGAAACATTATCTGCTGCATTAGGTGCTGACATTGCTTTTGGAGTTACATCAAATAATCAAACAGCTCAAAATATGTATCAACTATTTCAAGATAAATTAAAAGATGCTAGATTTGTAGATTCAACTGAAGGTCAAAATGTTGAACAAGATTTAGGTATGACAGATGTTATAGACGCAGGTACATTTATTAACTCAAGGTTTTAATAATGGCTAGAGTTGCAGTTCAATTAACGAACTTTACAGGCGGTGAGTTATCTCCAAGATTAGATGGTAGAAACGATTTAGCAAAGTATGCTTCTGGTTGCTCAACCTTAGAAAACTTAGTTGTCTATCCACATGGCTCAGCAGCTCGTAGACCGGGTACAAACTTTGTAGCTGAAGTTGCAGACAGTACAAAAAAAACAAGACTAATTCCTTTTGAATTTTCTACAACACAAACTTATATGCTTGAGTTTTCAAATTTAAAAATTAGAGTATTTAAAGATAATGGTGCTGTACTAGAAGGAGATAAAACTATATCTGCAATTACTAAAGCTAATCCTGCTGTAGTAACTGCAACTTCACATGGATATTCAAATGGTGATGAAGTATTAATTAGTGGTGTCGGAGGTATGACAGAGGTTAATGGTAAAAGATTTTTAGTTGCAGACAAAACTACTAATACATTTGAATTACAAGACAAAGATGGAACTGATATAAATAGTTCTGGATTTACTACTTATACTTCTGGTGGTGTATCAAATAAAGTTTTTGAAATAACAACACCTTATTTAGAAGCAGAATTATTTGATTTAAAATTTGCACAATCTGCAGACGTTATGTATATTTGTCATCCTAATCATGAAGTAGAAAAATTATCTAGAACAGGTCATACATCATGGAGTTTAACAGATGTAGATTTTACTAAAGGACCATTCTTAGACCCAAACACTACAGCAACAACATTAACTCCATCAAGTGCTTCAACAGGATCAAGAACTATTACAGCAAGTGCTACTACTGGAATAAATGGTGGGTCTGGATTTTTAGCAACAGATGTTGGTAGACAAATACATTTTAATTCTGGTTATGGAATTATTACAGGAAGAACAAACACAACAGAGATAACTGTAAATGTAACTACAGCTTTTACTAATGCTAACGCAATTACTAATTGGTTTCTTGGAGCATTTTCAGACACTACAGGTCATCCCTCTTGCGTAACTTTTTTTGAACAAAGATTAGTTTTTGCTGCAACATTAAATAATCCACAAACAGTTTATTTTTCAAAGTCTGGTGATTATGAAAATATGGATGCTAATCTTGGTGGAACGATTGCAGATGATGATGCTATTATTTATACGATTGCGTCTAACCAAGTAAATGCTATTCGTTTCATGACAGCAACAAGAACTTTAATTATTGGTACAGCAGGTGGTGAGTTTGCAGTATCTGGAGGTGGTACAGATAATGCTATTACTCCAACAAACATATTAATTAAAAAACAATCTAACCATGGTGCAGCTAACGTAGATGCTATAGCTGTAGGTAACGCTACATTATTCTTGCAACGTGCTAGAAGAAAAATTAGAGAACTAGCCTTTAACTTTGATGTTGATGGTTATGTAGCTCCAGACATGACAATCCTTGCAGAACACATTACTGAAGGTGGTTTAACACAAGTTGCATACCAACAAGAACCTAATCAAATTATTTATGCAACAAGAGAAGATGGAGAGTTAGTTGGCTTAACATATCAAAGAGAGCAACAAGTAACAGCTTGGCACAGACATATATTTGGTGGGAGATTTGGTATAGCAACATTAACAGTTTCTGATTATGCAAACATTGCAAATGGAACTAAATTAACTTTAACAAAATCAGATGGTACAACTGTAGACTTTAATTCTACAACAGGAACTGCTGGAACTAATGAATTTAAAACTGAAACTAACAACAATACTACAGCAACTAATTTAAAAACTGCAATCAATGCTCACGCTAATTTTACTGCAACAGTATCTAGTGCAGTAGTTACAATTACAGAAACAGCACATGAAGCGACAGGATATTTAACAATTAAAAGTTTTGACAGTACAAGATTAACTGCAACAAGCGAAGGTAAAGCAATGGTAGATAGTGTAGCTGTTATTCCTACAGATGATAAAGAATATCAAACATGGGTAATTGTTAAAAGAACAATAGATGGTACTACTAAAAGATATGTTGAATATTTAAACGAACTTGACTTTGATGAAACAGATAACACATCATTTAATTTTTTAGATAGTGCATTAAGTTATAGTGGTAGTGCTGCAACAACTATTTCTGGATTAGCACACCTTGAAGGTCAAGTGGTTGCTATATTAGCAGATGGTGCAACTCATCCAAACAAAACTGTAAATGGTAGTGGTGAAATTACTTTAGATCGTTCAGCAAAAAATGTTAAAGTAGGTTTAGCTTTTACATCTTTACTACAAACAATGAGACTAGATGCTGGATCACAAAATGGTACATCACAAGGTAAGACTAAAAGAATATATGATATTACAGTAAGAATGTATGAAAGTATTGGTATAGAGGTTGGACCAGATCTTTCGAACATGGAAAGAATACCATTTAGAAGTTCTGCTGATTTAATGGATGAAGGTATACCTCCATTTACAGGAGATAAAGAAGTAGAATTTAGAGGAAACTACGAGACAGATGGCTTTATTTTTGTTAGACAAACACAACCTTTACCTTTTACAATTTTATCGTTATACCCAAGGTTAGTAACTAATGATGGATAATATGTTATATATAGTACCCTACACAGCTGAACATGGAAAATTTATTTTATCTCAACAAATGAATCATAAAGTATTAGAAGTAGATAGACATTACATTAATGTTGATGGTGATGCTAAAAACTTAGTACAAGATCATTTAGCATTTACTGGTATTATTAATGATAAACCTATTTTTGCTGCAGGAATGAAAATGGTTTGGGGTCAAGTTGCTGAAGGTTGGGTTATAGCAACAAATGAAATGTGGAAATATCCATTAAGTATTGCTAAAGCAATTAAAAAAGATTTTGCTAGAGTTGCTAAAGAAAATAATATTACTAGAGTTCAATCTGCAATTAGAAAAGATTTTAAAGAAGGTTTAAGATTTGCAGAGTGGTTAGGTTTAGAAAAAGAAGGTCTGATGAGAAAATGGGGTTTTGATGGCTCAGACCAATATATGTATGCGAGGTTATTCTAATGGGATGGGTCGCACCTTTAGTTTCTGTAGCAGCAGCACAACAAGCATCAGCAACAGGTAAATACAATCAAGCTGTTCAAGAAAGAAATGCTGTAATTGCAGAACAAGAAGCTGGTCAAATAGAAAAACAAAATGAATTTGATCTTGCTAGATTTGATCAAAAATTTACACAGCTTCAAGGTGAGACAACAGTTAAAATTTTAAAATCTGGTGCTAGTTTAGAAGGATCTGGTTTAAGAATAAAAAGATATAATGCTGAACAAGCTGAAATAGAAAAAGATATTATAACTTTTAATTCTAAAGTTGCACAATCAAGAAAAATGGAACAAGCTAATTTTGCTCGTATGAATGGTCAACTTGCAAGAATGGAAGCAAGACAAGCAGAACTTGGATATTATGCACAAGCAGGTCAAAGTTTAATGACTAACTATGGATAACTATGAGAAATTATAAATCAGAATATAAAAACTACCACTCTAAACCAAAACAAAAAAAGAATAGAGCTAGTAGAAATGGTGCAAGAAGAATTATGAAAAAAAAACTTGGTAATAGTATATTGGGTAAAGATATAGATCATAAAGATAGAAACCCTAGAAATAATAGTAGAAGTAATTTAAGAGTAAGATCTAAATCTTCTAACAGATCAAGGAATAAATAATGCCAAAAATACCTACATTTACATCAACTGCTACACCAACAACACAAGTTGGCTCTGTTGCTAGTAATTTAAAATTATCACCTACTCAAACTATGGCTTCTGCATTACTACCTGCTGCTCAAGCTATAGATAGTTTTTATGTTAAACAAAGAGATAATAATGAAAAGCTAGAAGCAAAACAAAAATTTTATGAAATGAAAGCTGAATCTGACAAAATTCAAAAAAGTCAATCAAAAAATCCAGATGAATTAAGTGCAGTAAATACTTATAATCAAGAATTTGGTCAATATAGAAAACAACAATTATCACAAATACAAAATAAAAGAGTAAAAAAAAAATTAGAATTATTGTTAGATTCTGATCAAGCTGAAAGTGTTTACAAAGTAAAATCAAATTCATTTAAAGCATTTGAACAGGAAAGTTTATCTGTTTATAACACAGAACAAAATACTTTAGCTTCTGAATATTCTTTAGCTGACAACCCAAAAATAAAACAAATTAAAAAACAAAATAGAATAGAATCTGCTATTGAATTTGCAAATATGCAAGAAATGGGTAAGCCATGGTTAGATAAAGAAATACAAACTATTAATACAGATAGTGCAATATTTGATGCAGATGTTGCTATTGCAAATGGCAATTATAATAAAGCAAAAGAAATATTACTTACAGCAAAAAATGTAGATGCTGAAGAAATGCAAAAAAGAATTATAACAATAGAAAAACAAAAAATAGAATATGATGCCACAGGTTTTGGTGTTCAACAAATATTAGAAGGAAAAAATCCTTTAATTGGTGAACCAATAAAAGGTACTACAGATCAAAAAATATTAAATGCAGCAGATAATTATTTATTTGGTGTAGCAGAAAAAAACAAATTAAATGAAGAGAAAACATTTGCTGTTGTCGATGATGCTTTTGCTAAAGTAGGATTAGTATCACCAAGATATGAAGAAACAATAGAAGCTGGATTTACTGCTGGATCAGCTACAACTTTTGACTCACCTTCCGATATTCCAGATGTTTTAATTCAAGCAGTTAAAGCAGCAGAAACAGCAGATCAATTAGGAAGATTAAATCTTTATACAACAGATGAACAAGAAATATTTTTTCAAAACATAATTGTTTCAAAACAAATCCTTGGATTAAATGATTTTGATGCAATTAAAAATGCAAAAAATATTCAAATGAATTATGACAAAGCTGTTTTTACTGGAGCATCAAAAGCAAGAAATAGAACTCTTGCATTAATAGAAACTGATTTTAAAAAAACAAATGCAACAAATATTGGAGAAGTTAAAGGTTATGCTAATAAACTTTTTGATATGTATGTTGCAAGTAATATAAATCCAAAAATAGCACAAACAAAAGTTATATCAGATTTAGATAAAAATTTACAAATAATAGATGGTTATGCTTACATGAAAAGAAATATAGATTCTTTTAAATCTATTGGTGGATTAGATCAAGTTAAACCAATGAAAGAATATATTATTAAAAATCAAATGACAGATGAAGATCCAGATGATTTTTATTTAAGATATAATGATGGTGGTATATTTGAAATAAGATCAAGATTAGATGAATCTACAGTTTATGATAACGATAATAATCCTATGATCTATTATGTAAAAGATTTATTTGCTCTTAATCAAGAAAGAGAATCTGAAGGTAGAGGTATTATTAAAAAAGGAACTATAGAATTACAAGCAGAAAAAACAGAAAATAAAGAAAAAAATGCTGATAATTTAGGTTTACTTGATATAGAGGGATCTTAGTATGGCGGAAGGTACAAATTTAGATTTAATACTAAGTACCGATTATCTTAGTATTGATGATGAAAAAATTTTACAAGAAGAAAACGAAGCCAATAAAATTACATTAGGTGAAGGTATTAGTCTTGCTATACAACAAGAACAAATATTACCTTCATTACTTAAATCATATTCAAGACCAGAGTTAGAACCTAATTATGATTTTAGATTAGATGATGAAACTTTTGATGAATTAAGTAAAGATATTGATCCTCAGTATTGGGAAGAATTTTCTAATGCTACTTCACTAGGTCAAGCATATCAAATTAAACAAAGAATATTAGATTCACAAGAAGCAAATAAAAAATTATCAACACTAGGTTTTACAGGTACAGCATTAAGATTGGGAGCTGCAATACTAGATCCTACAGCTTTAGTTGCAGACGCAGTAACCTTTGGTTTTGCTAGACCCTTCATATACGCAAACAAAGCAGCAAGATATTCTAAATATTTTCGTTCTGGTTTAGTGGGTGCTGGTCAAGCATCTTTAATTACAGCACCTGTTGTTTTAAATGATCCAACAAGAGATGTAGAAGAAATAGGTTATGCTGCAATTATGGGTGGTGCAATTACATCTGGTTTGACTAGATTTATGGGACCAAAAAATTCATACATAAATGATTTTGATGCTAAATCTAAAGAGTTAGGAAAATCTATAGAAAAAACTAATCTTAAAAATGATGGATATAAATTAACAGATAAAGGTAATAAGTATTTTGGTCCAGATAAACCTGTAACTCCATCAATATATACAGATGAAGTAGATGAATTATTGCCAACACAAGGAAGTATTAAACCTACAAAGTCAAATAAATATTCACCAGAAGAAAAAAAAATAGTTACAAGTCTTAAAGATGATGTTGGTGAAATTGATTTACCTATTCCAAAAAAATTTGTTGCTGGAGATTCAATAGAATTTTTTGATGATGCTGGAAGAAAAGTAAAAAGAAAAGTTGTAAGTGTTAGTGGTTCTGGAAGATCAGTAAAAGTAAAAATAAATAATAAAGAAAAAATTATTTCTTTAGATGAAAGAAGTAGTGATTTTATTAATTTTAAAAATCCGGGATATGTATTTAGAGCAGCAGGAACTAACTTTCAAAGAAAGAGTATATCAGAATTAAAAAAACAAGAACTAGAAGAGTTAAGAATAAATTTACAAGGTTTAAAAAGAAAATTTGAAACTGAACAAGCAACAAATCAAGCAGCATATAAAGATATTGGTAAGGATTTAAAAGCAGTTGAGTATTCTTTAAATGTTTTACCAGAACAACAAGTAGATGATGTTATTGTTAATTTTTTTGATAGATTAGATGTAACACCTAATGTTGCTTTTGCTAAAGCTAGAGGTGACAAGTCATCTGTATTAAGAAGATCAGAATCTCCTTTTATGAGATCAGTATCTGAAAAATTTGCAGAAGAAGCAGTAGGTAATGTTGATTCATCAAGATCAATTATTACTGCTGATCTTGTTAAACACAACTATGCAATGACTACAGAAACTTTGTTTTATAAAAACTATGCACCTGCTTTTGAAAAATTTATGAAAGAAGTTAAAGGTAAAAAACTTGTAAGTAAATATGTTATTCAAGATCGTTTAGAGTTTTCTAATTTAGTTTCTCGTGCAGTAAGAGGAGAAATTATTGATGTTCCCGGTGTTGCTGAAGGAGCTTTAGCTACAAGAAAAGTATTAAAAAAAATATTAGATGATTTAAAAAAAGAAGGTGTAGAAGGTGCAGCAGAAGTATTAGATAATCCAAATTACTTTCCTAGAAAATGGTCGATTGGTAGAATGCAAGAAATGCAAGACAAAGTTAATTATGTTCCATTTATTAATTTTTTAAAAAATTCTTTAGTTAGAGGTTCACAAGATTTATCTGATGTAGATGGTTTAAAAATAGCGAAACATATTTGGAAAGTTGTTAATACTAATAAATTTGGCGATGGTTTTTCTATTGATAGACTTTTATATACAACTGATGCAGATGAGTTAAGAACTTTAATTACAGATAGTGCAGATTTAGATGCAGGTGAAATAGAAGATTTAGTTCAAGCATTATTAAAGCCGGGAAGAGATAAAGCTACTGCTGTTCCTAGATTAAGAAGAAGAGCATCTTTTGACGAAAATTACGAAGAAACTATTGATGGAATTAAAATTAAATTTACTGATCTTTTAGATAATAATACAGAAGGTTTAATGGGATCTTACATTGAACAAATGTCTGGTCAAATTGCTCTTGCAAGAATAGGAATAAAATCAAGACAAGACTACACTAAAATTTTAAACAAAGTTAAAGAGAGTTATGAAATTCCAGAAATTGCAAAAAAATATAGTACAGGAGTAGGTAAAAAAAGAAAAGCATTTGAGTTAGAAACTTTAGATACAATTTATAAAAATATAATTGGAATACCTACAGAAAAAAATATTCAAGGAGGAACATCAACTGTTTTAAGAAATTTAAGAAAATACAATTATGTAAACGTATTTAACCAAGTAGGTTTTTCTCAAATACCAGAAATGGGTAATGTTGTTAATGCTGGTGGAATAAGAGCTATGGTAAAATATATGCCAGAGTTTAAAAAAATTATGTCACGAGCAAAAGATGGAAAATTAAAAAATGAGTTTCTTGATGAAATTGAAACATTAGTTAGTGGTACTGGATCTAATAGACTTGTAGATAGCACAATAAATAGAACAGATGATTTTGCTGGTGTTACTACAAAAGTTGGTAAAATAGAAAAAACACTAGATGTTGCTGCTAGAGTTACATCTGATTTTTCTGGTTTTCATGCAGTAGATATGGCTTCAAGAAGATTAGCTGCAATTACTTCATTTGATAAATTAGCAATGTATGCAACAGGAAAATTAAAATTAGATAAAGCTGCTTTAAAAAGATATAGAAATATTGGGTTTAGCGATAGTGAATTACAAGGTGTATTTGAAAGTATAAAAAAAAATGCCACTTTTATAGAAGGTGGTTTAACTGGAAGAAAAATTAGAAGATTTAATATAGATAAATGGGAAGATCAAGATTTAGCAAACAAAATGTCTTTATATATGAGTAGACATATAAGAAGAGTAGTGCAAGAAAATAATTATGGAGAAATGTTAGCAATAGGAACTGATAGCGGATTAGGAAAAACTGTACTTCAATTTAGAAATTTTGTTATTACAGCTTACTCTAAACAATTATTACATGGTTTACATATGAGAGACTTTACTGTATTTGCTAGTGCTATGACATCTACATTTATTGCTGGACTTGTTTATGTTGCACAAACTCACATACAAGCAATAGGAAAATCTCCAGAAGAAAAACAAGATTTTTTAGATAAAAGATTATCTTATTTATCAGTAGGCAAGGCAGCATTTCAAAGATCAACTTATTCTACTTTATTACCAACTTTTATAGATACAATAAAAGATCCTTTTGGATCAGAGCCTTTATTTAACTATAGATCATCTGGACTAGAAATAAATTTAGTTACAGGAAATCCTACTTATAGATTGTTTGAAAAAGGATATGGTGCATTAAAAAGTGTAGGTACAGCAATAGCAGATGATGAGTATGATTTTAGTAAACAATCACTTTATAAATTAAAAGCTATCGCACCTTATCAAAATATGCTAGGTATAACTAACATTTTACAGTATTTAATTGATGACTCTGATTTACCAGATAAACCTAAATAATATAGACAAAGGATAAATAATTTAATATAGAGAATTAACATGACAGTATCTTCAACTACAGTAAAAAATTCCTACTCTGGTAATGGGAGTACAACCCAATTTGCATATGGGTATAAAATATTTGCAGACTCAGACTTAATCGTAATTATTAGAGTTAATAGCACAGGTGTTGAAACTGTTAAAACTTTAACTACACACTATACAGTATCTGGAGCAGGTGATGCTTCTGGTGGTAATGTAACTTTCACATCTGGTAACACTCCAGCGTCTGGTCAGACAGTAGTAATAATTAGAGAAGTTCCGCAAACACAAGCAATAGATTATATTGCTAATGATCCATTCCCTGCGGAATCACACGAAGAGGGTTTGGATCGTGGAACAATGACTACTCAACAAGTTCAAGAAGAACTTAATAGAGCAATAAAATTATCAAGAACAAACACAATGACCTCTACAGAGTTTACAACTTCTGCTGCAGATAGAGCCAATAAAGTTTTAGCATTTAATGCTTCTGGAGAGATTGCTGTAACACAAGAGCTTGGAACTTTTAAAGGTAACTCTGCAACTACGACTACAGCTGCTTTTGTTGTTAGAGATATTGTTAAAGCAACAACTACAGCTCAATTAAATAATATTTATATTTGTGTAGCAGATAGTGTTATTGGAGATTCTTTAACAGACACAGATCACTTTGCTGTTTTGGTAGACGCTGTTGCAGCTGGTACAAGTGCTACTGCTGCCGCTTCATCTGCATCAGCTGCTTCAACAAGTGCTACTGCTGCTACTAATAATGGTGCTGCACAAGTTACACTAGCAACTGCTCAAGTTGCTTTAGCAACTACACAAGCTAATAATTCAGCTACATCAGCAACAGCTTCTGCAAGTTCTGCAACTGCTTCTGGTAATTCTGCTACAGCTTCTGCAAATTCTGCTACAGCTGCCGCTGCTTCCGCTGATGCTTTTGATGATATTTATTTAGGTTCTAAATCTTCTGATCCATCAACAGATAATGATGGTGATGCTTTAGCTGCTGGTATGCTTTACTTTAATACTTCAACTGATTTACTTCGTGTTTACACAGGTTCAGCTTGGCAAAATGCTGCTGTAGATACTACTGGATTTATAACACTTTCTGGTACACAAACTTTAACAAACAAAACTTTAACTACTCCTAAAATTGGTACTTCTATTTTAGATACTAATGGCAATGAGTTAGCTAAATTAACAGCAACTGGTTCAGCAGTTAATGAATTTACAGTAGCCAATGCCGCAAGTGGTGGCAATCCTACTTTATCATCTACTGGTGGCGATAGTAATATTGATTTAGATTTATTAGCTAAAGGTACTGGTCATGTAACTATTAGAGGTAATACTAATCAAGGTACACTTCAATTAAACTGTGAAAATAATACACATGGTCAACAAATAAAACCACAACCACATTCTGTTGGAAGTAGTGCAGTTCACACTTTACCAGATATTACTGGAGATTTAATAGCTGGAAAAATTGAAGGAACAAATTTTACAGATAGTTTATTAGTTGGTCATGCAACAACAGGAACTTTAGATGCTGCTACAGAAAATACTGGAGTTGGTATTGATACTTTAATTGATTTAACAAGTGGTGATTTTAATACTGCAATAGGTTTTGGAACTTTAAGGTTAAATACAACTGGTCAAAAAAATACAGTAATTGGAAGTAAAGCTGGTTACTCTATGAACAATGGACAAGCAAATACTCTTATTGGCAGAGAAGCTGGTACTGCACTTACTAGTAATGCTGCAGATAATGTTGCTGTTGGCAGACTTTCTTTAGCATCAGCACAAAATGTTGGTCGTAATACAGCAATAGGTAGTTTTTCTGGACAAAATATTACTGGAACAAGAAATGTAACTGTAGGAACTAATGCAGGAGATAATATTACAAGTGGTAATGGTAACGTAATTATTGGTGGTGTTGACGCTGCTAGTGCAACAGGCGATAGACAATTAGCAATAGGTACATATGATGGTTCAACAACTACAACTTGGATTTCTGGAGATAGTTCTGGTAATCTAGTTACGCCTGGAACAATCACAGCTAATAGTGTAGTTTTAACTGGTGTAGCTGCAGATAATTCAATCACATTAGCTAAGATGGCTAGTGGTACAGATGGAAATTTAATTACTTACGATACTTCTGGTAATCCAGCATATGTTGCAACAGGAAGTGCAGGACAAGTATTAACAAGTGCTGGAGCTGGTGCAGTTCCTACTTTTGCTGATGCAGGTGGTGGTGGTGGACTTACTGAAGCAGACAGTTGGAGATTAACAGCTGATGTAACATCAGATGGAGATATTACTTCTAATTTAGAAAGAGATGATACTTATGGAAATGGAAATCTTGGAACTGGAATGAGTGTTAGTTCTGGTATATTTACTTTTCCTTCAACTGGATATTATTTGGTTACAGCCTTTGTAAGAGGAGAAGCAACTGGTGGCGACTTAGATCAAAGATTAGATATAAACGTAACAACTAATAATTCTTCCTATAATGTAGCAGCTACATGTAATTGGGATGGATATGAAGGTCCAAATGCAGTTATTAGTAATTCTAGTACCTCAAAACTATTAGATGTTACAAATACATCAAATGTCAAAGTTAAATTTACAGCATCTAACTTCGGTGGTTACACTAAAGCACTAGGTAGCACCAGTATAAATTATACACATTTCAATTTTTTAAAAGTAGGAGATACATAGGATGGATAAAAATTATTTACAAGATGCATTATCAAAATTTAATATTGGTAAGCATCAATGGTATGGTTGGAAAAAAGATTATACTGGAGATACAAGAATGTCTTATGAGAATATTATTCTTAATGATGACACAGCAATTATACCTAGCGAAGCTGATGTTAATGCAAAGATACAAGAAATTAAAGATGCTGAAACAACAAGAGTAGATAAAAAAACATCTGTAAAAACTAAACTAAAAGAGCTTGGTTTAGATGATGAAGAACTTAAAATTTTAGGATTATAAAAAAAATTAAGAATCAATATGTTAACAAAATAATGAAATTTGTTTTAGCTTACACAATCTGCTCAGCAATTACAGGATTTTGTAACAATACAACATTATCACCAGTAGAATTTAATAGCTGGACAGATTGTACTAAATCTGGTGCTATGGCATCTATTAAAGTTACTAATGAAAATCTTAAAAACTTTAATGAAAAAAAATTATATATAACTTATTTTTGTAATGAGGTTAAAAGAGAAGATGTCTAAAAATAACGCATTACAAAAAATAGAATCACACGAAAAACTTTGTCGTATAATGCAGAAACAAACTCACGATAGAATGAAACAATTAGAAAATCAGATTAATAGAATTGAAAAAATAATGATAGTATGTGCTGGTACTTTGTTAGCTGGTATGGCAGGTATTATATTAATGTTATTAGATAAAATTTAATATTTTTTTAGGAGCTATTTTTATGGCTAGAAGAAAAAAAGCAGTTATTGGTCTAACCTCAGAATTAAAAGCTCAACTTAGACTTGCTGAAGATCCTAATTTAATAGTCTTTACGCCAGTAGGTGGCTTAGGTCCAGTAGATATTGTTACTTTAAATATGACAACAGGAGAGTATAGTGCTTATGATGTTAAGTCTAAAAATTATAGAAAGTCAGATTATATGGCTAAAGATGGATATGAAAGAAAAAGAATTGGTTCACTTATATATAGAGCAAAAACTAAAGAACAAAAAAAACTTAACGTAAAGATTATATACGAATGAAATTATCACAAAATTTTACCCTTCAAGAATTAACAAAATCAGACACAGCAATTAGATTGGGTATAGCTAACGAGCCTAACTCAGATCAGATTGAAAAACTACAAAACCTTTGCGAGACTGTACTCCAACCAGTTAGAGATAAGTTTGGTCCAGTAGTTGTAACTTCTGGTTTTCGTAGTGCAGAATTATGCGTTAAGATAGGTAGCTCAATCAACAGTCAACATTGTAAAGCTGAAGCAGTAGACTTTGAAGTACCCGGAACAGATAACGCAGAACTTGCTTATTGGATTAAAGATAATATAGAGAGTTGGGATCAAATGATCCTCGAATTTTATACTATTGGTGAGCCTTCAAGCGGATGGGTTCATTGTAGTGTAGCAGATAAACCTAGAAAACAATTCTTGAGAGCTTTCAAAGAAGATGGTAAGACAAAGTACCAACCAATATTAGGAGATATAAGATGTGGTTAAGTGCAATTAAACTAGCAATGAATGCTGGTAGTCATATTTATAAAAAGAAACAAGAAACTAAAATGATGATGGCTAACGCACAAGCTAAACACGCAGAGAAAATGGCTAGTGGTGAGCTTGAGTATAGTGGTAAACTTCTTGAGGCAAGACAATCAGACTGGAAAGACGAGTTCGTATTGGTCGTATTAACTTTGCCAATTTTAGTGATTGCCTATGGGGTCTTTAGTGATGATCCTGCTGCAGCTTCTAAGATAAAAGAGTTCTTTGAACAATTCCAAGATCTTCCCAAATGGTTTACAAATTTATGGATTCTTGTAGTGGCAAGTATTTATGGTATAAAAGGAACACAAATATTTAAAGGAGGAAAGAAATGAACTTAAAAGATCATATCCCACATTTTGTGGAAGAGCATAAAAAAGCAATAGCAGTTGCTGTTATTATTTTGATTATTGCAATCATTATATAACAAAAATATATAATAATAATAACAGATGAAATATATAGTTTTATTTATTTATCATTGGTCTAGCAAAATAAATGTTTGGTCATGGCAAAAATTATATAAAAATAGAAATAGTATGGGTTATAAAAATGATAAGTAAAAATTTTTCACAACAGTATAGCAAGAAGGTAACCATGTTATCTCAACAAACTGGTAAGAAAAAAAAGAAGAAACCTAAATATAAAAAAAAAAAATGATTGATCCAACAGAAGATGATCTATCTTATTTTGCTGATTGGTACTTAAATTCTGGAGATATAAAAAGATTATACACACCATTCAAAGATCCACTATTATTTATAGAAGGAGTAAGTGGTGTTGTTCTTTATAGAAGAGATAACTTCCAAGTAGAATTATTTATCTGTCAACCCAACACAATTATACCAGAACATACTCATCCAGATGTAGATAGTTATGAATGTTTTTTATATGGTATGAATTTTACTCATGGTGGAGAGACAGTAATAACAGATGAACAAGCACAAGAAGAAACAGAAGGTATGCCAAGTTATGCTTACGAAACTATAAGAGTTAGACCAAATGATCCTCATGGTGGAACTGCATCTAAAAATGGAGGTTCTTTTATATCTATACAAAAATGGCTAAATGGTGTAGAGCCTACTCATGTAAGCTCTAATTGGGATGGCAATACAATGGGTGATAATCATAAAGAGCAAACAGGATTATAGTTATGGCTAAACAAAAATTTACACACTTTATACCTAGAGATAAACCTAAGAAGCGTGGACCGGGAATACATAAAAAATCTATGAGTAAGCACGAGAAACGCCAAAAAAATACCAATCGTTACTTGGGTCAAGGAAGATAATTAAATCTAGCAATATTTAAAAAAAATGATAAATATTTTATTAGAGGTTTTTACCAATGAATATAGTAGATTTGCTAAAAAAAAATATAGTTATGATTCCTGTGGTTGCGTCAGTTATTGTCGGAACTTTTACAGGGGTTAGATATATAGTATCTTTAACAGAAACTATAAACAAAAATAAAACTGCAATTTTAATAATTAATGATACTCACCTTTATAATTTTAAAACATACATAGCTAGAATACAAGAAAATCAAAACCATCTATTATTAAATATAGAAAAAAACAAAGGAAACACTATTGTTGCTAATGACAAAATGGATAGACTTGAAGAAAAAATAAAACAATTAGAAATAGATTTTAAAAACTTATTAATAAAAAGAAGTAATTAATATGGAGTATGTTAGGATGGATTATAGATTTACAGCTATACTTATTATTATGTTTTGCATACTAGCTTTCTTTGGAGGACCACCTAGATGAGAGATACAAAAGTTTTAGAGTCATTTAAAAGACAAGCAGAAAAGAAATTAAAAGAAATGAATATATTTAAGTATTTAAAAAAAGAAGTAGATCATGGTGCTAATGGTACACAAAGATATGTAGTTAAAAAAGGTATCAATAAAGGAAAAGTATTATGACAAGAAAAACTAACACAGCTTTGATTGCATTACTTGGTACAATATTAATGGGTTTAGCTACCTGGACTTTGGTCACACTTATAGAACTTCAATTAACAGTAACTATGATCCAATCTGACTTGATGTCTATAGATAAGCAATTCGGAAGAGTTTACAATTTCATAGATTCTGTTAGAGGTAAATAATGGCTATTAGAAAAACTACTAAAGGTAAAAACGCAAACTATAGACCCACAAAGTCTGGAGCTGGTATGACCGCTAAAGGTGTTGCAAGATATAGAAGAGCCAATCCCGGATCAAAATTAAAGACAGCAGTAACAGGTAAAGTAAAAGCAGGATCAAAAGATGCTAAACGTAGAAAAAGTTATTGTGCTAGATCAGCTGGACAACTTAGAAACTCCTCAGCTAAAACTAGGAACGATCCTAATTCAAGAATAAGACAGGCAAGAAGGAGATGGAAATGTTAGATAGAATATTTTATAAATTTTTTAGTTTTATAGATGATCAGTTTAAAAAAGTAGAAGATATTTTTAATATGGATTTTACTAACTTTAGTAAAAGAAAAAAGAAAAAGAAGTGAAGAAAAAAGGTTGGATAAAATCTAACGTCAAATCTTTTATTTGTGGTTACTGCAAAGAATGTAACAAACAACTATTAAGTGATGATGGAGGATGGATTATCACAGCTAAGAGACAATATTTTTGTCATGATGGTAAAGAAGGTTCTTGCTTTGATAACTATTGTGAGATAAAAATAAAACAACAAGAGGAGAATAATTATGTATGGTAAGTCAAAAGGTAAAAGCAAACTAACAGCTAAGCAGAAAACTCTGCCTTCAGCTTTGAAGAAAAAAATAATGAAGTCTAAATCTAAAAAGAGAAAGTAATGAAAAAAGGTTATCACAAAACTAAATCTGGTAAGATGGCTAAGAAGGGTCTTTACTATAACATCAATAAAAAAAAACGAGCTGGTACTTCAAACTCTAAAAAGAAGTCTACTATATCTGCGAAGGCTTATAAGAATATGAAGTCTGGATTTAAGAAGTAGTTATTGGCAACAACTCTGTTTTTAAATTTTCATACTCTTTCCAGATAGAATATTCGCTACCCCAATATCTAGATTTGTTTTGTTTATTGTTTAGTGAATGTAAAACTGTAGTGTGATCTTGACCAAACACTCTACCAATAGATGATATGCTTATATTATATTCTTCATGTAAAAGATTATAAAGTATACTTCTAGTTCTAACTATATCTCTAGTTCTACCTTTACCAAACACATCACGTTTACTTACAAGATATTTTGCACAAACTTTATCTACTATTGTATTAACAGTTTTTAAATTTGCGTTTTTGTAAACAACTCCAATTATTTTCTTATTACTATCATCAATTGGTTGGTGTCGTAAAAGTTTTGCAGCATATAAAAATCCTTCTGAGAACCCTACCTCATATAATCTTTCTTCTTGGTCCGTTAAAAGGTAAAATGCTTTCTTAACTTTGTATACAAATGTGTTTTGGTCTAGGTGTTTTATATGTTTATTATAGTGTATGCTTGTATTTATGGTCATAGATCCCCTACAGTTTATATTCGTTTTTTTTCAACCCTAAGTTAATAACTATTCTGCTGTCATTAACTGTTCTTGCGTCTTTTCTATTTTCCAAAACAATCTATAAGAATCTTTTTGATACTTATTTGCTTTGTGCTTTGCTTCCAGATACTTCTTGTGTTTCTTCTCTTGAAGATCTTTTAGCTTCTGCAGACGCATTTTGATGTTTTCCATCTTGCTCCTTTATCACTTTTGTAAAATCAATTTTTAAGTTACTGATTTTAATTTCTACAAATTCACCCTCGGTGCTAGGGTTTGCAGCTTTCTTCACGTCATCAAAGCGTTCTTCTAGTGTAAAACTAGCTTCACCATGCTTTAATCTTATAAATTTTGTCATACTTATTTACTTTTTTCAACTTCTTTTTTAATCAAAAAATCTATATACTGTCTAGCTTTTTTTAAATCTTCGATACCATTTTTTCTTTTATATCTAGAAATATACTTAATTACATTACCTTCACAAAAATCAAATTCATTTTTAATTATAAAATCTATTGGTTCAATCTTGTTTGCTATGTAGTGTGCTGGTTCTTTTATGTTGTCTGTCATGTTAAATCCTTTTTTAAGCAAGGTGGGGAAAACGATTAGAAAGGGAAAAAAACCCCACCCTGCCTTATACCTTTTGAGCTAAATTAAAAGGTATATTCGTTATTAACACCTTCACTTGGTTTTGCAAAGGCATTTTTATTTGCTCCTGCTCCACTTGGTGTTAAAATAATTGTCAGCTCTCCCTCTTTGGGATTTCCATCTTGATCTTTAGATATAAAAGCTGCTTGATTATACCACTTACCATCAATGTTGACTCCAATAGTCCAGTTCTTATCTGGATGTTTCATATTTTTTGGACCAACATAAACTGGAAGTTTATCTGCCGGTGACTTCCAATCTTTATTTTTGGCTAGGTTGATATATATTTTATCGGATTGATTATCCATGTTTACTCCTTAGTTATATCAATCTTATGATTGATTATTGTTTAGTGTTGCTTCATGCTTACTACTTACATCTCTGATCTGTTCGTAGGCTTTGAAGTTATTTTTCTTTAGATGATTAACAACTGATCTTACTTGATTCTTAACTGTAGTAAATTGCTTTTCAGTTTTACTTTGTAAGATTAGGTTAATGATCTCTTCTACATCCACTTCATCATCCATGTATGTAGGTTCTACAGATGGCTCTGAAGAATTTTGTTCAAATGGTTTGGCGTTATAACCATCTTCTAAATCCATTCCTGTCTTTAGATTAAGTGCATTTAAGAACGCATACTTTTTACTATACGACATGGCTTGACCCGTTCCGTATTTATCAAGACCACCCATTGCAGTACAACCATCAATCACAACAAAACTTGCTGGATCATCAATGTCAGTTATTCTCATGGTGCAAGTTACAATTACAAATTTATCTGTAACATCTGTTATGTAATTACAAGTTGGATATAAACCATTTTTTAATAAAGCATCCATTGCAACTCTTTGCACATCATCATGAAGTAAAGGATTAAAAGGCATACCTTTAACCTTACTTGCTTTCTTTACACTACTTGCATGATTACAAGCACTATGTAATTTCTTGTGTATGTTTGTCATATTTTTATTTCCCATTCTATATACGTTGTTTTCACTACTCATATTTTACTCCCCATAGTTTAGTTATTAATTGTTTTTGTTCATCTGCTAAATCTTTATAGTAAAAGAAATGATTAAGGTCTGGTGGCTCCATCATTAAAGCTAACTTCTCTATACTACCTTCACAAAACATAATCATCTTCTCCCACAACATAATCTTATCGATCATTTTATTATAAAGATGTTGCAAGTGATCTGCCTTCATTAACTCATGACTTTGATCAAAGATAATATAATCTTTATCATTAACATATACCAAGTGAGGTATCTTCTTTGTTGTCATGTAGTAGAACGAAGTCTGAGTTAAATTCTCAATCGTAGGCTCTGAAGGTAAATCTTGAGTGATCATGTTCCACTCCTCTTTACCTTTAACCTTTCTTAAATTAGGTGGCTTAGTTTTTAATTCTATAAATTTTGTTTTAGTTTCATAATCTATTCTGCCAATCACCGGCTTGATCATATCAAACTCTTTTAGCTCTACATATCTTTCGCAAACTAATTTATCTTTACCTATAATTTCTTGCACAACTTTTTTTGTAATTGGAATACAATCTTCCGCAAATCTAACCATAGCTTCTCTGCCAAACTTATCCTTTGCGTCAACCGGTGGATTTTTATTGATTGCTTCTTGCTCAGCTTTAAAACAAACATTATAATTTTTATCCCACTCTGTTTCTTTAATTGTTTTTGATTTATAAATTACATCTGCAATCATTCTCTGGACCACATTGTTTACTAGGTTGCCAAAGTTTGCTTTGTATCTAAATGGAAACTTCCTTCTAACTTCTTGAGGAAAAGTATAACCTAATAAATTTTTTGCAAAGGGTGTTGATGTAGATGAATAAGACCAATGATCTAATCCTTCACCACCATTAAATATTGAGAACGCTTTTTCTATTTTTTGTTTTTCCATTTATACCTTTCCGTTTTTATACTGTAATTACACCCGTTATTGTCTATTGTCAATAGCTATAAAAGATATATAAAAGACACTAAAATGACTAAGAAAAAACTACCATATAAAAAGGTGCGTGTTATCTGGCAGGATATTTGCTCATCTTCCCAATGGTATGACGATTTATCAGACGTTGATAAGTTTAGTTATTCTTGGTGCGAGGACATTGGTTATCTTTATTATAAAGATTCTAAAGTTCTAAAAATTTTTACTTCTTATTCTTATGATGAGGATAAGTTATCTATTGGAAACATAACTGCTTATCCAAGATCTGTAGTTAAAAAAATATTATATGAAAAATGACATACTCTGGAATATTTAAAGAAACTGAATGTGTAGAAGATTTAAAACGAGCTAAGAGATATATTGAAAAACAAGCTAGTATAATTTTTGCACTTGAGAGAGAGATAGAAGAAAAAAATAATGAGATAATAATAATAAGAGGTAAACTGAAAGAGGAAAAATGAAATGTTTTTTTTGCGACACCGAAGTTAGATGGAATTGTGATTATGATTCAGAAGATGTTAATCCAGATTCAAAATATACCATAACAAGTATGTATGAGTGCGACAATTGTAAGGCTTGGTATGAAGTGTCTACTGATAAAAAAGAAAAAAAATAATGGATAACACTCACAACAAAGTTGCTCATGGCTAGATACACCTACGCATTTAGCAATGGGGATTATAACGATTGGCATAGAAAATACGAGGGTATTGCTATGATTGATGTAGATAGTGTTGAGTGTTGTCAGTATTGTTATGAGCCTTTAGCTATTATTGAAACGTGTTATGATAAGGACCAGAAATATAAGGCTACAACCCTCTCAAAGATCATTGCTGAACGCCTAAACATACCCTGCTTTTTAGTATTCTATAAGGAAGTGAGTAAAGGTAGTCTAACTTTTAGAATCAAGCGTATACGGAGCTCTCAGACAGAGTTTCATTACATGAATGAGGATCAATGGGTAGACATCTTGCGAAACCTCCATATAAACCATAGTAAAAACTGTAAGAAAGGAAAAAAATGAATACATCTAGGGGATTTTTACATATTACCTATAAATTATATCATCACTTAAATATTATTGACGGAGAAAAAAAATCACATTGTTTAAATGTATTTTTATCTGTTATGAAATATGCTTGGAAAAAAAATGGCTACAAAGCTGATCTAAGGCATGAAACAATCCATAAAGACACCGGACTTTGCCGGACCACAATTAAATCTTGTTTGGAAACTCTTAATAAACTTAATGTTGTTAAATCTATTAGAGGTCGATCTGGTAAAACTTATATTGTTAATGAGGTATTTTTAAAAGCTGAAAAACTTTACGAGCCAACCCAGATAGCCGTTAAACCTACACAAGATAGCCGTTTTACGGCTACATTAGAAGAAGCATTATACATTAATAATATATCTAAAATAGTTAAAGGTTTTGCAGGGGATAGGGAGAAGATATTAGATGAATTATCCAAACTCCCTATTAACGAATTAAAAGAAGATAAAACTAATCCATACTATTCTAAATTAGCTATTGAGAGGAAGGAAGAACATAACAGATCGTATGTATCTCCGGATAAAATTGTAAGAGCATTGTCCAAATTAAAAAATGAGAGGAAACAAAACAATCCTTTTTACAAAGCTAAAAAAGAATACAACATAAGAAACAATTTGAATT
>Ga0208162_1000437_pt1 | contig 24244 bp, 15 predicted proteins | sample CB_VirMetaG_4_FD_184539 | JGI IMG/M metagenome (GOLD analysis project Ga0208162, IMG submission 184539) | Freshwater to marine saline gradient viral communities from Chesapeake Bay - CB_1508_1M Viral MetaG (SPAdes) (version 4) | ecosystem: Environmental > Aquatic > Marine > Coastal | place: USA... | reverse complement strand
ATAATTTCTTTAGTAAATCTATTTGCAGCATTTAAGTAATCTTTACTATAAAAATTAGCATTAAAAGTTACATTACCGTATTGGTCTTGGATAATTTGTCCTTTATCATCCATACCTCTAGCTTTATTTATATCGTATTTACCGTTTTTATCTAACGAACCTTTATACCATTTTAAAGCTTCAGTTTCATCAACACCTAATTCATTTAATTGTTTTATTAAATAATCTTTATTTTTATCAGTTAATTTTCTACCAACTAAAGTTTTACCATAATATAATTGTTCTGCATTTTGTTTTATTAATCTTTTACCTGTAGTAAATGCAGCAAGTTGAACAGCTTTTGTCCATTGTGTAAGTAAGTTTGTTTTAAAAAACATTTGTTGAAGGCTTCTAAGTTTTTTACTACCTAATGCTTCACCAGCTAATCCTTCAATCCTTTCTTGTACTGCTTGTTCTAAAGCTAATCCAGTTTGATAAAGCTCTGCCCATGTTTCATCATTAACATCTTCAAAACCTTTTATCTTTTTACCTTTTTTTAAACCACCAAAACTACTTCTTTCAAGATTTTGAAATAATCTTTTAAAAGTATTTTTACCTTCTGATACAATACTTGTACCTATACTTCTTGCAGTTTCTTTTACATCTCCGGGATTTGCACGACTTAATAAAATTAATGGTTCTGTTATACTAGAAATAGTTGCAAAAGGTAAATGAGCCATCTGTTGTATTAACTTAGTAGCATCACTAAATCCTCTACCCATTTTTGTATTTCTAAATACACTATTTTGATAAGTTTCTAATCCAGTAACTTTTTGAAATACATCTCCTATATTCTTTGCAATTTCTTCAGCTTCTTGTCTAGCTTCTGTTTTATTTAAACCTCTTTTTAAAGCTGATTCCATTAACTCATTTTTTATTAATTGTCTTTCAGTTTCAAATTCTCTTATAGTATTTCCAAAATATTTTTTACGTCCTTGAGATTGTGCCATATTAGTAAAATAATTTTCTAATACTTGTTGAACATCTGTTTCTAAAAATTCTGCAATATCACTATCTTTTATATTATTAAATCTTCTAGCTTGAAAAAATCCTAAAGAATTATTAGCACCTGCTTTTCTTAATTCATAAGGAGTATATCTTTCATCAATCATTCCTTGAACAATTTCTTTAGCTTTTAATTCTTTAGCTGTAGTTTCTAATTCTTTTTGAGTATAAGTTGTTCTTCTTCCAGCAGCTACATCTACGTCTAATTCTTTTTTAGCTAAGTCCTCAAAACTAGTTACTTGATATTTTTTACTTAACTGGAATATTTCATCATCCATAGTCTTAGCATCAGCAGGAGTACCTTTAGTTTTAGTTCCATCTTCTAATACTATATCAATTTCAATTAATGAATTATCAGGGTCTGCATGTCCTGCTCTAATTAACTTTTGTGCAAAAACATCTGGCTTTTTAGAAAGGACATCAAACTTATAAAGTCTTGGAAAGAATCCGCCTTTATTAATAGTACCTGTTTTAAATAAACCTAATGCCTGTGCTTCATCAAAAGACTTATCTAGTAATGCTCTAACACCTTTATAAGCATCAGCAACATCAGCATCAATTTTAAACACTTTAGGTACGTCATTAATTTTTGAAGTATATTCTCCTCTTTCTAAAAGAGTATCTATACTAACTTTACCTTCACCTCTTTTAATACCAATATTTTTATCAGATAATAAAGCATATAAAGTATCGTTTTGTTCTGTTACTATACGAGCAGACCAACCAGTTCTATATAAAGTATTTAAAGCTTTGTTTAATCCATAATGATATTTACCAAACTGTCTTCCAACAAATTCACCAAAAGACCATTTACTTTCAGTACCATCATTTAATTTAGCTTTTTTAACACTTCTTTCACCTTCAGTAATAAGACCAACATCATAGTCGTATCTTATTTTTCTTAAAAAGTTTTGTAATGCCGGTGAGTCTTTAGCGTATTCTAAAAATTCTGTAGTAGCTTTACCTGTTGTTTTAGCTATTAATACATTTAATTGATGTTGTCTTTTTCTTTTACTAGTATCAAATGGAACTTTCTTTTTTAATCGTTCTTTAAATCTTTGTGAAAAAGATGGTCTGTTTAAAAAATCTGTTTCTGGTAAAGGTCCAACAAATTCTTGTGTAGGTCCTACAAATTCTTCATCTAAGTTTAAAGGATTTTTAGAAGCTTGTTCAATCTCCCATTGTTCTAATTCTACTTTTCTTTGTTGTGGTCCTACAAATCCAAATGCATCTTCATTAGCATATCTAAATTCTTTTTCTGCTAATCTAGAATATTTTCTACCCATACCTACACCAACAGCTCCACCAATACCAGCACCTATTGTACCACCGATTAATGCGGAAGCACTTAGTTCAGATAAATCTATAGCATCAATTAAATCTAAATCGACATTCATGTCTTGCATAAAATAATTATGTAGACCTTCCCAAGCCATTCCTTCAGCAGCTCCGAATAAAGCAAAGTCTTTTGCAGTACCTTTAGTAATTGCTTTTTTTAATTTAGACTTAGTAAAAGCTTTCATGCTTTGTTGAGCTGCAGCACCTAAAGCAGCACGACTAGCTACACTAGCACCTGCAGTTGGTATTGCAAAAACAGCAGCTAAAATATTTAATGGGTCTAAAAGTAAATCACCTGCTAAATCTTTTACTAAACCAAAATGTTCTCTAAAGCCTTTAAGGTCTGCATTTCTAAATGCATTCTGTAAATAAACATAATCGTCTTTTTGTTCGTCAGTCCATTTACCTGTTTGAAAAGAACGAGTAGCTGCAGCACTTAAACTGTATTCAGCATCTCTAAGATATTCAAATATGTTTTCATTACTTTCAATACCTTCTAAGAATCTTTCAGCTCTCATGGAAAACTCTTCATCATTAGCTAACTCTGTTAAACTTTTTTTAGTTTTAACAGTACTTGGAGGTGTTACAGTTTCTTCAATTTGTTTTTGAATATTACCAACAATAGAATCTTTAGCCTGTTGTATTTCATCAGGTTTTACTTCAGGTATTTGTTGATAAAGAGGACTAACTCCCTCTTGCATTTCTTGAGGCTTTTGAGTCTCGTCTTGAGTTAGTTCGTTATATAAATCTACAATTGAACTTGTAGGTTGACCAAAGGGTATTCTCATTATTTTAAGTTTTAATTAAATTTTCGTATCCGTTCTTTTTTAAATATATATCTACAGTAGCATTCCCATCTCCTGTGTTATAATTTTTCAACCAATACTCTGCTTGTTTTACTTTATCAGTAGGAATAGGTTCTGGAAAAATCATATAATATCCTCTAGCTACTGCTACATTAACTAATGGTATTTCTAAATCTTTTGCAGTTACTGTGGTTAAATCAATATTAAAATTTGATTTTAATTTTTCATTATATTTTACCATTGTTGGATTATTAATATCTATTCTTCTTTGTAATTCTGCTAAAGATTGACTAGGTACTATTTGCATAATTCCTCTAGCACCTGATTTATTAGTAAAAGTATTACGATGCTTTCCATAACTAGATTCTATATTAGCAGTATCATTTAAAAAACCTATTATATTTTTTTTATCTTTTTCACTTTCTGAACCCATATTTACTATAGCATTTATAGCTTCTGAAGTTACTTTTTTACCTACAGCTTTATTTTTATAAACAGAATCACTTAGTTGATTATCGTCAACTACATTATTTTTTTTTTCAGGAATATTAACAGGAATCCTAGCTGTATATCCTCCAGTAGGTCCTGACATATAAACATATCTATATTGTGGCTTTCTACTTTCAGGTGGATAAGCTTCTAAATATTCTTGAGGTGTTGTAAATTCTGGTTGTCTTACATTTTCAAATAAATTTTCTATTAACTTCATTTTAGAAGTAGGGCTTAACTTACTTTGCTCAATAAATTTTAATTGATTATCGAATGCAATCTTTCTAGAGTCTTTATCCATTTTAGAATAACTAGCATCTTCTTGATAATTTCCTGTAGTAGTTTGAGATGGTACAGAAATACCTTCTCCTAATAATGTAGGTATGCTTCCTTTAAATCTATCGTATTTATATTTTTGAGCTACTGTATCAAAACTGTCTCTATAGTATTCAGGCTTTCTACCTAAAAATCCACCACCAGCAGCAAAGCCTTCATTAGCTGCTACAGCAATTGCAATATTTAACCTATAAGTTTCATTATCTGGACCTGTTATTTTTTGATAAAATTCTGCTAACATATCATCAGTAACTTCTTCTCCTCTATCTTTTAATGTAGAACTAAAAACAGCTAAAGCAAAATCTGTATCATCTTGAAATGAATTAGCTAAACCAGCTACATCTTCAGCAAATTTTTGTTTTTGAGAGTCAGTAAAATCTTCTATATGATTATTCCAGTTTCCTTCGCCACGTATTGACATTTTTAAAGTATTGTCAGAATTATATAATCTTTTATTACCTAAATTTCTACCATAAGTTTCTATAGCTGTATTAGCTCTTGATACTAAATCAGGGTCTGTTTTAGCACTAACTAAAGCTTGAGTAGCACTTCCTCTATATTGAGCTAATGATTTATCTATGGAAGTAATTAAAGGACCTTCAATATTTAAAGTTGTTAAAATATCATTTATATCAGAACCATATAAATCGGTTTGTTCTACATTTCTAAATAAATTAAAACGTCCTTGTTGTTCTTCTCTATTACCTATTTTTTTAAATATATCTTTAAAACTTTCAATATATCCTCTGTTAGCATATTCACTTTTTAATCTAGCATAATATCTTTTTTCAGCTTGATTTAAACGTCCCGGTGTAATAGCAATAGCTTGTTCAAATAATTTTGCAGAATCTAAATCTTTTTCATTGAGTAATTTTCTTAATTCAATTTCGTACATTTCAAAATTACGTTTACCTGTTTTATTACCTTTAGCATCAACATGAGGAGAAACATAATTACTAATTAAATTATGTAATCCAAGTTGAAAAGCTGTATCATATTCAGATGTTCCTGATTTAAACATAGCATATTCTTCTTCAGGTACACCTTGTTTAATAGCTGCATCAATAACAGGAGCTAAATTTTGTTGTAAGTTTTTACCATACCTATCATCATTTAATATTTCTTTAGTTATAGTATTTACATCTTTATCTTTTCTTTCTGCAAACCATTCTTGATTTGGCATGTTTGCACCTATTCTACCTAAAGTTTTTATTTGTTTAGATTGTTCAACATTATCTTGCATATTAAAAGCTTGAAGGTCATCTAATTCTTTTAATCTTTTTTGAGTAGCATTTTTAAATATGGCTTGACCTGCTGTTAATAAACCTATAGCTTGTTGAAATCTTCTATTCTTTTTAGCTTGTTTAGCTCTCTCTGCTGCTATATCTGACTGTCGTTGTAATAAAGAACTTCCGAGTTCTTCAATACTCATATCACCATAGTTACTGATTAAATTTTCCATACTATTATCAGCCATTTTTAAACTCCTGTTTTACCTAATAGACTTTCTTGTGATTGTAGTTCTGGTTTAGGTTTTTGTAAAATACTTTGTTGCATTTTTTCTACATCTAATTTATCTAATTGTTCTTTTATATCTGGACCAACTGAAGCAGGTTGAGGTCTTGCGACTCTAGCATCTTGGAATCTTTGACCACCGTCTTTCATAAATGTTTCGCTACTATCTTTTCTTACTTGTGCAGCTTCTTCTTCATCAAGGTCTTCATCATCTTCTTCACCTGCTGCATCTAATGTAGGCTCTATACCAGATTTTTCAGCAATAGCTAATAACATATACATAGTAGGTTCTAATAATTGTAAAGCTAAATCAGGATTAAATTTACCTTGTCTAAATCCTTCAACCAATACTGTTTGAGCTATAGCATCTACTGGAACTTCATTAATCATAAGCTTTTGAATTTCTTCTAGATTTTTAGGCTCTAATAAATTTAAAAATATCTTTTGTCTAGCTACATTTAAGTCTACCATTTCAGGTGGTTTTTCCCAAGCATAATTATTTTCAGGACTATTAGTTAAAGACTGTCCCGGTATTGGAGCTTCAAAAGCTGTTTGCTCTATTAATGGTGATATTGCTTTACTTTCCATGTTTTATCCTTTATGTTGTTGCGTAAAAATCTTCTAAGATAAGACCATAGCCTGAAGTCATTTGTGCTATTGCATTTGGATTATTATTTAAATTATTTATGTCAATAAAATCTTGAGGTGCATAAGCATATGTATTAGTAGGAACCATAGATAAAGATTCTTCTGCTAATAATCCAGCTCTTTGAGCATTTTCTTGTTTCATTAAATAATCAGCATAAGCTGCATCACTTTCATCTTGAAGTATTCCTTCACCTACTTTTGTAATAGGTTTTATATATGCATATTGTCCTTTAACTTCATCAAGATATTTTGTTGTTTCAGATTTTGCTGTTTTTATACTTGTATCTGGTTTAATAGTTGGTGCTTCTGCTTTAATTTGTTCTATTTTTTTATCCATTACTGCAACACTATCTTTAGCTTGTTGAGTTATTTCACTAGCACTTGAAACTTCAGGAACTTGAGTGTCTTTTCTAAAATCACTTGAACCTTCAATTATTTTAGTTTCTCCCGGAACTTTAATATCTTCAACACCTTGTGTAGATGGGTCAATAAATCCTTTAGTTTGTTCACTTACCCAGTTTCTAAAGTCACTACCTACTGTACCACCGCTTACTTTATTCATTCCAAATTCAATAGCATCTGTAACTCTGTTAAAAACTCTACCAACTCCATCTTTAACCCAGTTTGCACCGGTTTGAATTTTAGAACCAACATCTAAAATAAACTGACCGACAGGTCCCATATTACTTAGCCATCCCGTTAAAACATTACTGATACCCGGAAGTAAAAAAGAAAGTGCAATAGAACCTAAAGGACCTAACTTTCCAAAAGCTTTAGCTAGTTTACCAAAACCTTTTTTAAGTTTTTTACCTAATTTTTTAAATCCTCTTTTAATTTTTCTTCCAATTTTTCTTAATTTACCCATAATATTTCCTTTAGCTTAACCACCCGTCTAATAATCTAGCAATACTTGCTACGTTATTATCCCAATCATCTTTTCTATTAACAGCTTCAGTGTTTCCTAAAGCAGCTATAAGTAACGAAGCTTTACGTTGTTGTTCGTTATCCCATCGTTTAAAATCAAAGTCTGCTTCGTCTCTAAGCTCTTGCCATAAAAAATTATTAGCAGAAGCAGTAAGACCAAAAGCATTCTGTGCATTTTGTTGATTAACAGCATTAAAAGCAGCAGTGTCTGCAGTATTAGCTTTACGTCTCCACTCTACATTAGACTGTGCAATAACTGTTTCATTTTGTGTATTGAATTGTTCTTTTGCAAAATCTTGTTGTGCATTGAATTTAGACATATCACTTTGTAATTGTGCTTCTAGTTTTTCAACCTCAAACTCATTACCGACTCTTCTAGCTTCAGCAGCGTTTGTATTAGCTACGTTAAACTGTTCCATCGCATTTAATTGAGATGCATTAAACTGTTTATTTTGTTGTTCTAAGTTAGCCATAAACTGATTAACTTGATTTTCACTTGTAGCATTAAACTGTGCTTGAGCATTCATAGCAGACTGGTCTGATAATAATCTTTGTTGTTCTTGTTGACTTCTCATCATACTTGCTTGTTGCTCATTTGATAAGTTTGCCATATCCATTTGTAAAAAGTTTTGAGCATTACTAATAGCTAACTTTGTTCTTTGGTCTACAGCAGCCATATCAAGTGATGCTAAAGCTGTAGCTTGTTGCATTACCAGTTGTTGTTCTGCTGACATATTCTGTATAGCTACTGTTTGCATAAATTTACTATTAGCTAATACTCTTTGTTGGTCAGCATTAAAGTTTGCCATGTCCATATTTGCAACAATGTTTGCATTTTGCATAGCTCTTTGTTGGTCAACATTAAGTTGAGCTAATCCCATTGATTGAGCTAACTCACCATTCTTAATATTAACCTGCATTTGTTTGTTAAGATTTGCAAGTTCTGTCTGTTGAGCAGCAGTAAGATTTTCTGAACCAGCTTGATTAAGAGCTGACAAGTTTGCAAGTCTCATTTGCTGGTCATTAGATAAATTAGCTAAATCCATTTGCTGTTTAAATCCAGCATTTTTAGATAAAAAATCAGCAGCATTTTGCATTTCCAACATACGTTGTTGGTTAATTGCACTTTGATTAGCTCCTTGAACTTGTGCTTCTATTTGAAGCTCTGCCATGTTTACTTGTTGCTCATTACCAAGATTAGCCATGTTTGCTTGTTGTTGGTTTTGAGCATTAACTAATGCAGCTTGTTGTTGATTCTGCAAGTTAGCCATTCTTGTTTGTTGCTGTTGTTCAGCAGTAGTCATTACAGCTTGTTGTCTAAATTGACTTTGCATTGTTCTCATTTGTTGAGACATTTGTGCAGTCTGACTTGCAGCATCTTGACGATTAGCTAAGTTTTGCATTCTTAACTGTTGTTCTTGAGTAGCTTGTTGTAAGTTAGCTTGTTGCTCATTACTTAAATTTTGAGCTGCTCTAGTCTGTAATGCTTGTGCGTTGCTTTGAGCTATTGGCATAGCACTTTGAATAATAGCATTAAATAAACTATCTCTACCCACTGTAGAAACTGACATACCTCTTTGTGCCATTCTTGCATTGATAGCATCGACAGCAGGTTTAGCCCACATAGGAACTTCACCGTCTTCCATTCCACCTAATAAATTTTCCATTTGTGAAGATACTAAAGCTTCTGTAGGCAATGCAGCAATAGCAGCATTAACTTCTACAGGATTAGTATCTACTTGGGCTTCTACAGTTGCAGGGTCTTCTACAATAGCAGCAGCTATTTCTGGTGGTATATTACCAACTTCAGCTACCATAGATGCAGCAGCACCTTTAGCTTCAACACCTTTTACTGCTCTTTGTTGTGCAGCTTCATAACCTACTGTTCCTATAATTTGAGAAGCTTGTCCAGTATTAGCTGGTTGTCCTGTAATAGCTTCACGTTCTTTAGCTTCTGCATCGGCTGTTGCAGCTACTTGTACTTTAGCTCCTGTTACTTCTGGAGCAAATGCACCTGCAGATAAAACTCCATCTATATCTTCAGCTTTAGCAGCATTCATTATACTATCTTCAATTTGAGCAGCTACTGCGTTTCCAGATAGTTGTCTTATTTCGTCTACTGAAGCTTGTGCTTCTGGTGATAGTGTTCCTGTTGCAGCATCTACAGCTACTTGAGTTCCTGATACAGTTGTAGTAGGAGCTGTAACAGCTACACCGGGAGATGAATATATAGGCTTTCCTTCTGCATCTGTACCTATTTGAACTTGTGTTGTTGCTTCTGCTGTTTTAGCTGTTCCTGTTTTTACTTTTTCCGCACCAACATCATCTACATCTACAGCTACACCTCTTTCAGTTTCTCCCATTTGAGGTACATCTTCTTTTGCGATTTCCGTATCTTCTCTTGATATCTTTTCAGGTTCAGGTATTGTTGGCATATCTTCAGGCATTATTCCTGCAGCTATTTGTTCTGCACTTCTACCTGTTTCAATGACTCTTTGACCTCTTTCTTTTTCAGCTAATTGTTGTTTTTGAAACTCTGTCATTCCTTCAAATTCATCGACTTCAGTTTCTTCTTCATCACCACCATCGTCATTACCACCATCGTCACCATCACCGTTATCGTCATCATCACCACTTTCATAAGCTTGTCCTGTATTGACCCAATCATCTCCTGTCCATACATGCCAATATCCGTTTATAACTTTTCTAGCTCCTATAGCAACTCCTTGTTTATTTTCACCGTCATCTTTATCTTTTACATCAACTACAGTAGTAGAAGGTTGTGGCTGTGGTGTAGGCTGTGGTGTAGGCTGTGGTGTAGGTTGTGGTGTAGGCTGTGGTGTAGGTTGTGGTGGTGGTACTGGTCCTCCTACTTTTTTAGGTGGCTGTACAGGTTCACCTACCATAACAGGTGGTTCTTGTTCACCGGGTCTTTTAGGACCTCCTCTTTGAAAACCTACTCTACCACCTTTAGACATATCTACTCTACCACCTGTAACATAAGTAGGTCTATACTTTTTATTTCTTTTTTTCTTTTGTTTACCTTTTGCCATAATAATCTCTTATGTATATTTTACTTGACTTCGAACAATTTGTCAAGCTTTTCACCTATTTTATCTATCCTGTCCATCAAGACTTGCATATCATCTTTTAGTTCGTTTTTGGTTACATACTCTCTTGCCATCTCTTCACGAGTTTTATTTAAGAGTATATCAATTCTTTTAGCTTCTGAAGTATTACTACGAATACCATAAAGGATTGGTGCCAACACCAAGGTTATAAATATATTCCAAAATAAATAAGGTGTTAGCTCCATGATGTTTATGCTCCTATAGTTTTAGTAACAGATGTTGGATTGATTTTAGCTTCGATTTGAGCATCTAGACCAGCTTTTAAAGCTGTTATAGCTTCTTCACCCATAGCAGCTTCTACCCAGCCTTGAACGTCAGAGCTTGTTAAGTCTGCAAAGCTTGTGAAGTCTGTGATATCTGCTGTGTCTACAGATTGAGTTCCGTATACAGTAGCTGTCCAGTTGTTACCATCAGCATCCTGATTAGCATCATCTTCTGCGGTTAATCTCCAATGCACGTTATAAACAACGTCTGCATTACCATCTAGTGTTGGGTAAGTATCAACTGTTGAAACATCCCAAGTATATCCAATTGCCATTTTTATTCTCCTTTTGTTGTTAGCCTTCTAAAGCTTCTATTCTTGTTGTTAAATCTGCTAATGTACTTTGTATATCAGCTATTATGTTTTGATGTGTATGGTCATCCATATTAGAATTTTCTGTATAAACTAATTTTTCACCAACCAAATCTTCAACTTTTCTAGCAACTTTTGCCATGTCAACATTTATGCCTTGTAATTGTTCAGGATTATCTGGGTTAGGTCTTTGTGACCAATAAGTCCATGCTAATTCTTCTGAAGGTCCGTCAGGTATTAATGTCCAATTATGTGGCGTGAGCTGTGTATTATTATGAGAAGAATCTACAGCATATAATTCACCACCTCTGTTTAGTAAAACACAAGAACTTGTTAAACCTGATGTTACTGCTGTTGAACCTGATGGACCTATAACAAAACACGCAGAGGTTTGTGGATTATTTGATTGAGGATTTTCGTCAGAATTAAATTTAAACCTTGCATATGCAGCATCTATAAAAAACTGGTCAATTTGAGTATTAGAACTAATTGTAGTAAATTTAAACCCAATACTTGTTTGACCTGCAGTAGCACCACCACCTTGAAAATAACTTTTTATTTGTGCAGGTTGGTCAGTAGCTTGACCGGGTCTACCCATTCTAAAGTTAATGGATTGTGAAAAACCATCGCCACGACTACCAAAACCATCAAAATCAATACAAGCTACATCACCTGCTGCAGTATTACCATTAATAACTAACTTTGCATTACCTGCATCGGTTGTTCCAATTCCAACTTGCCCTGAAGAATTAATACGCATAACTTCACTTAATGCAGAACCAGTATTTGTACTAAATTGTAAATAACCTTGCATGTCTCCTGAAGTGCCATTAGTTTTTAAACCAGCTACTGAGCCAAGAACATCTGACCTATCAACACCATCATTAGTAACAGCACCAAGTTCTACTAATCCACCTTTGTCAGCACCTTGACCGCTTCTATTTATTACTCTTAGTTTTGCTACATCTCCTGTAGCACCACTATGTTTGGTTGTTGGAGTTATTGCATCACCGCCAGAAGTAATATGCACTTCACCAGTTCCTAATATTCGCATCAATTCAGCAGAACTAGCACCACCAGATGCTGTCCTAAAAGCTGTAATACCAGCAGTTCCACTAGCACCATAAGAAACTACTCTTGATACGCCACTTGAAAAGTCGATAGCAGCAGTAGATGTTCTATCATCTGATAAAGCACCTGTTATAGCTAAAGCACCATTGACTGTTAGTTTTTCAGTTGGACTAGTCGTTCCAATTCCAACATTGCCTGAATCTCTAGCAATTGTTAATCTAGTTGTATCTACACTAGAACCAACACCAATTTTAAATAAGTTATTTGCACCATCATATCTGATAGATGCACCATTGGCTGGACTTGATGAGCTTCCTTCATGTAATAATATTTTAGAATCAGCACCAGCTAGATTAGTATTAATATCTAATGTTGCACCTGAAGTATTTACAATATTTAAATCTGTTTGAGGTGAGGTTGTTCCGATTCCAACTCGTCCTGATGAATCAATACGCATGTGTTCACTAAATGTTTGTGCTGCACCTGCTGATACGGAAGCTGCTGAAAAGAATCTATGTTCTCCTGATTCTTGTGAATAAGCTGAAGAAACTCCTGTATTAACAGCAACAAAAGCTGAACCATTATGTGCTGAGTTTGTGATAATTAATCCTGATTTTCCTGAACCATTAAAAGCTAAGTTACCTTGTGTTGAACCGCCAATTTCAAGTGATGGTCTACCACTTGCTGAATATGATGGAGTAAGTCCTATTCCAAGATTTCCTGAACTATCAAGTCTCATTCTTTCTGTTGCAGATGTTTGGAAAATATGTTGTGCTGCATTTATATATGAGTCAGCCACCGCAGAACCAGCAGCGTTTAAAGATGTTTGTAAAGTATATGCATTATCAACATTAAATGTATAACGAGAAACATTTGATACATCTAATCTTTGTGTAGGACTAATTCCAATTCCAACATTTCCAGCATTATCTATTCTTACTTTTTCTGCTACAGTTCCGTTATTATTTGTATGGAAAGCAAGACCACCATAGTTAGTGCCTATATTAACTCCATACATAGCACCATGTACTTCTTCAGCTTGTAGTTTTACACCTGAAACAGAACCAGTATTACCTGCTAATGTTAGTGTATCTATAGAAGAGGTATTGGTTATTTGAGCTGTACCAGCTACTGTAAGACCGTCTGTTACTGCTGTACCTGTTACGTCTATGCCTGTTGAGGTTGTGGCTAGTTTTAAACCATTAGCATAGTATAAAGAAACTGCTCCACCGGGAGTAAACTGAGCCATATTAGAAGTACCTGCTACATTTCTTATATGTATAGTATTATCAGAATCAATAAATAAACTACCTGTTCCTGCCTCTGTTATAAAACTATTAGTTCCACTATGGTAAATTTGTAAATCTGAACCCGGTGAACCAAAAATAGCTTTGTCGGTATCAGCAAATACTATATCATTACCGTTAGTATCTAAATCACCACCTAGTTGTGGAGTTGTATCACTAACAACATCAGTACTTACAGCACCTACTTGTGAATCTACATAAGCTTTAATAGATTGTTGAGATGCTATACCTGTAGCACTATTAGATGCCATATTGTCTTCATCAAGAAAAGCTTTACCATCTAAAATGTTTAACTCTGCTGCAGTAGATGTAACACCGTCTAAAATATTTAATTCAGCAGTAGTTGATGTGACTCCATCTAAGATATTTAATTCTGCTGCTGTACTTGTGACTCCATCTAAGATATTTAATTCTGCTGCTGTACTTGTGACTCCATCAAGAATATTAAGCTCTGCAGTAGTTACTGTAGCACCATCAAGTATATTAAGTTCTGCAGCAGTTGAAGTTGTTGCTAAACTTACAGCTCCACTAGAAACTGTAAAGTCATCTGAACTAAATGAAGCTATACCTTTGTTAGTTGTTGAAGCATCTTCACCAGCAATAGTAATTGTATTTGTTGCAGCAGAAGTATCAATACCTTCACCACCTGCAATAGTTAATGTTTCACTATCTAAGTCTATTGCTATTGTACCACTATCTGTAGTAGCATCTAAATCTTGTGCTGTAACTTGACTATCTACATAAGCTTTTACAGATTGTTGAGTTGGCACAAGCGTTGCAGAGTCTGAAGACATATCATCTTCATCTGCAAAAGCTGTTATAGTTATTGTACCATCGTTAAGGCTACCAAAAGTTAAATCTGTTATAGTTGTTGCAGCTATTGTACCGCCTTCAACTTTATTACCTGATATTTGATTATCAGCAAGTGTTAAAGTTCCTGAAGATACATCTAAAGTTTTTCCAGTTCCAACTGTAATATCAGATGTAGCTATAGTTGAACCATCAATAGTTCCACCATTAATATCTGTTGTAGTTAGTACAGAACTTGCAAGTGTTACAACACCTGTAGAGTCTGCTATAGAACCTGCAGCAGTACCATCTTTAGCTTTTAAATTTGTAATTTCAAGATTTGTAGAATCTACTGTAGTAGCATTTACGTTAGTAATGTTACCAGTTGTTGAAGTTAATGTAGTGATAGTTGTTGCAGCTATTGTACCGCCTTCAACTTTATCACCAGAAATTTGGTCATCTGCTAAAGTTAATGTACCTGCTGAAACGTCTAAAGTTTTACCAGAACCTACAGTTATATCTGAAGTTGCTATGGTAGCACCATCAATTGTACCACCGTTTATGTCTGCTGTATCAGCTACAAGGCTATCTATGTTAGCTGTACCATCAATATAAAGGTCTTGCCATTCTTTTGTAGCACTTCCTAAGTCATATGTACCATCAGTATTAGGAATAATATCTGAATCAATTTCAGCAGCTAGATTAATACTATCAGTATCTGCATCACCAAATGTAAGATTACCTGAGATAGTAGCATTACCTGTTACTGTAAGATTACCACCAACAGATAAGTCATTGGTTGCAGTTACATTACCTGTAAGTGTTGATGTACCTGTAACAGCAAGTGTAGAACTTAATGTTGTAGCACCTGTAACACCTAATGTAGTTCCAACAGTAGCAGCTTCATCAATAGTTAATGTATCAATGGTGGCAGTTCCATCAATATAAATATCTTTAAACTCTAATGAACTTGTACCTAAATCTATATCGTTATCTGTGACAGGAATAATAGCTCCATCTGCAATATATAATTGTTGTACAGGTGCTGAAGATACTTCTACATAAAATTCTATGTAGTTATTTGTAGTATCTATTAATACTTTATTGTTTGGAGAAGTTTCACCAGCATCTCCAATTAGACCTATTACTGGTCCTTCTGCTGTTGTTCCATCATGTTTGTGACCACTTGTATTACTAAATGCATTAACTAATTGATTGTATTCATTATTAAATAATGCAGCAGTAATTGTATCTCCGTCTATGAAACTACTTTGTCTTATATAACCTGCCATTGTTTTTATCTCCTACCTGAAGGTATGTAATCTACATATAAACCGTTAATTTTATACGATGGTTTATTATCGTTTGAAATAAATGTAAAATTGTTTGAAGTCCCACTTCCTTGTAATGGTATTCTAATCATAGGGTCTGCTATTGCTCCAAAAATATTTGTTCCAAACACAGCTCGTCCAAAAAATGAAGGTGGATTTAATGTTCCAAGTGAAAAATTTTCTGCTGGTTGTGGTACATCTGAACTTCCATAATCAAATCTTATTTGAACTTCTGGAGTAGATAAACCTTCTGCACCTGCTGAAACTTTTAAATAATGTAAAGTTTTTAAAGTTCCTAAATCACCATAATCATAATCTGGCGTTGAGTATCTTGCTAATATAGCAGTCCCATCAAAGTCATCACCTGAATCATGTATATGCACATAACCTGTATTATTCCCGTGATAATATACTTCAACTCCATCTTTATCAAATCCTGAACCTATTTCAGTTACTTCTAGTCCTCTTGTTTCTGACCATTCAAAACCGTTTGCTCTGATGGTTCCTATAATTCCTCTTTGTCCTGCAGCTACTGCATTTACGTTACTATAAAATAATCTGTATTGTGATTTTTCTCTAATAACAACACTAGTAATTCTATATAAATTTATATTTTGAGTTATTGCTGTTAATACAGGTTGTATCGCTTTAGATAACGTACCTAACTCAACGTCACCAATTCTTGCAGTACCAGCAACTGTTCTTATTCCGTCTGGTGCTAAAAATAGTAAGTCACCAGCAATCTCTTGTATACTATAGCCGCTTAAACACCCTACGTTTTCGGTAATAGGGTCTATACGAATATTAGCACTATCATTTATGTTTATTAGTTTATGTATGCTGTTTTCAGCAAAAACTATTAAATCTGTTCTAAATCCTTTAACACCCTGTACTTGGTCTGATATAGTTACAGAACCTGCACCAGAACCTGTAAAGTTATCAGGGTCGTTATAAACACTGTAATAAACAGTATTTAAATTATTTTCTACTCCTGCTGCAATTAAATGATGGTCATGAATAGTAATATACTTTACACCGTTAGTACCATCTACAGTTATTTCATGAGTAAAAAATGTTCTAGTGTTTAAAGCTCCTGTGCCTTCCATTCTAAAAGCCCAAGGTTTGTTAGCACCATCAGCTATAATTACTTCACCGTAATTAAATGTTGCACCTTCAAAAAGTACAAATTGACATTGCCCTTGTCCAGTTCTTGCAGTTGCTGACTTACCTGTAAAAGTTGTATGGTCATCACCACCACCTGCAGATAATTTATTTATTTGTAACCATGTAGCTCCATCGTTACTAAAAAATATATCAGTTCCTGCAGTTACTATAACACCATCTGCATATGGAAATACTCCTTGTATGGTAGTAGCTCCTCCAGTTGGTTGAGTTGCACTACCTTCACCAAACTTAGTAAATCCACTAATTCTTCTATAACCACCTTCAATAGAAACTTCAAAGTTTTCTAACTCTGTAGCTACTCCGGGTCTTCGTAGCAAATCAATCTGATTAGAAGCAGTAACTAAACCGCCTTCACATGCTACTGTAAATGGTTGTGAACGTGCCATAATTTAAAAGTATCTTCTATCGTCTGTCATGTATTTAGGCGTTGGATTCATAAGATTAGACTTCATTTGTTTCATTCCTTTCTTATAATCATCCAATGCAAAAGCAGCCTGTTGTGGACTTTCTTTAAATTGCCACACATAGTATCTCATTCTAGCTGTTACAATATTACTGTATTGCTCTGGTAAAACCATTGTGTCATCGTAAGCTGACAAAGCAGTGGGTCTTACGAAAGCATAAAAGTGTATATTATAAACTTTATCAGGAATAGGACTTAATCCAAATTTCCTGCTATCTGGAGACTTAATTACAAATTTAGGTTCTCCATAGTTTTGTGAGTTAGCATCATCCTCGTTTTCGCTGTCTCTGTAGTATCTTTTCCAATCATCAAGTGTAAGGAATCTTAAACCTCTTGAAACATAAGGAGCTGTTTCTCCACTTACATTAATTGTAGTTACATAAAAATCATCCCAATCGATTGATGCGTAGTCTGTAGTGATACTAGAACTATCAGACTTTAACGTATAAAATCTTTGACCTGCTACTGTAGGTACTGTTACGTTCCCATAAAAGGGGTCAGTACTTCCACTAACTCCAGCAGAAAAGAAAGGTAATTGAGGTTCTTGGTTAGCTATATCAAATATAGATTTATTAACAGTATCTTTTACAAACTTCTGAAAGCCTGTAGCGTTTGCAAAGTTTGCAGCAGTTAATGGAAGTTCATTAAGTTCTCTTAATACTTCGTTAGTTAAATCTAGATATGTAGTAGCCATTATTTTTTATGTACCTTTTGAATTTTAAAGTTTGCTGTTTTACTTGCACCCTTATGAGGTTTGTATCCACCTGAAGGGTCTTTCATTAATTTATAAGACTTACCGGACTTCATCCAGTGATAGCCTTTAGGTGCTGCGACTTTCATGTTTAGTTAGCTGAAGCTTTAGGACATTCTCCATGACCATACATAGGTTGAGCTGAACCGCCTTTAGCATATTTCATTCTACCACCATCCATTTTTTTATCTCTAGGCTTCATGTCATATCCACCCATCATCATTTCTTTTCTTTTTTCTTTTCCGTGTTTCATTCCGTGTTTCATTTTTATCTCCTTGTTAAAAAGTGGAGGAGTCCGAAGACTCCCCCGAATTGATATTAGTCAATTGCATAAAAAGCTGATACTAAGGCATCATCTCTAAGTACTTTCGCACCGTAGACATGTAAACCTCTAACAATATCACCAAACGATGTTGGGTCTCTCAACACTTCTGTTGAAAGGATAGTGTTAGCAGTAGCAGTAGAACTCATATGTCCAGCCATAACTTTACCAGTAGCCGTTGTAGGCGTAGCGATATTGTTAGATTTGTACATATCAAATCCTCTTAGTTTTCCACTTGAAACTAAACCATTTCTGATTGAGCCTTGACCAGCGTTAAAGTCAACACTTAATAGCTTAGAACCAGATTGTGACAACTCTTCATAGAATGAAGGAGGTGCAACAAACCATCTACCTTCTTCAGGTACATTCTGGTCGTCTAAAAGTCTTGCCATTCTTGCCATAAGGTCAATAGCATCTACACCAGTTCCGTCTGAACCTAATAGGTCGACAGAAGCTGTAGTTTCTGCAACACCACCAGTACCGGCAGCAGCATCTGCTCCGATGATATGGTCAGGTGATGAAGCTGATACACCAGCAAACATAGTTGCTAAAACAGCAGCATCATATGAATCTTTCAATGCATATGCAGCAGAGCTTGAAGCAACTTCTTTGAAGTTCACATGTGACATATTTGTTTCAATATCATCTACGATGAATTTGAAAGCTTTAGCACTGTCAACAACCAAAGTTATTTCTTGGTCAGTTAGTTTTGTGTCAGTAGTATCGCTACCTCTTGTGTAGTCTGATACTGAAATGACAGGTTCTTTGATAATCTTTACAGAGTCTCCATAAGCAGATATTTCACCAGCATAGTCGGTGTTAGTAATAGCTTCTACCACTGAGGCTTTTCTAAAGAAGTTTAAAACCTTTTTAGAGTAAACCGAAGGTAAAAAGAAACTATTAGTTTGTCCACTTACGGAGTTAGCAAAGTTAGCATCGGTATCAGTTGCGGGTTCAAAATATTGAGCCATGATACATTCTCCTTTAAGTTAATTATAGTTTATTTAATGATTCTGCCTTCTTGCATTGCATCTGATATTTCTTTTTCAAATTTATCAAATTCAGCAACACTCATTGCAGCAATCTCCTTTTCTGACCATACTTTCTGTTGAGCTGGTTCTACACTAGTTGTTTTAGTAGAAACCATATCTGCAGCAGATTTTCTGGTCGGTTTAGAAGATGACTTAGTCTTTGTAGGTTCAATACCAAAATCTTTTTTAAACAAATCTAAAGCACGTGAAGCTAGGTCAGCATCGTCAGCATTTGAGTATATCCAATCTTGGATAGACTTAGGCTGTTCTTTTGCCCAACCATGAAAGTCATCACTATTTCTGATATCTTCAAAATCAGGATGTCTTTCCATTAACCTTTTTTCTGCATCTTGTCGTACTAGTTGATTTTCTCTTTCTTGGAGTTTACTAAGGCGTTCTTCTAGAACTTTTGCTTTAGACTCCGACTGTAGATGTGCAACTGTTTCTACAACTTCATAAACATCAGGATAATCATTTTTAAACTTTTCAAGTTCTTCTTCAGTTTTTGGAGCTTTATATTCAGGTTGTTGAACTTGATTTAATAACTCTTCTTCTCTGCTTTTAAACTCATTAAGTTTACTATCATAATGTTTTTTCAAATCATCGTATCTTTTTTTATAGTCTGGTTTTTTATAAGGTGTATCCTTTTTAGTTTCCAGTTCTTCAGTATTAACACTTCCTTCAGCTTCCACTTCAGTTATATCATTACTTTTAAAGAGTTTATTCTTTTCAGAAGGCTCTTCAAAAAACATACTTTGAGATGATACAAAAGGTTTATCGTCTCCTTTGTGCCAATCTTTCTTTGCGTTATAAGGGTTTGGCGTTTCTTCTTTTTGGACTGTATTAGTCATTTTCTTTTCTCCTACTCGGGGCTTCGTTTGACAAGGTAGCTCTATGTCGACTAGAGGGCTTGTTCTTGTAAAGGTAGCCTTTTGGTTTTAGTTTGATAAAGGGCTGATTAATTAATTCAGGTAGCTTTATCGTTTAAGTCCAGACCCATATATAGGTGGTTGTTCTAAAGGATTTGTATAATTAGGTTCTTCTTCTTCGATATCTTTTCTAGTATCTAAAATAGAACCTTTATTATTTTCTTCCTTCATAGTACCTCCATCTCGGGCTGGTTGTCTTTCATCTGCAGCAGCTTCAGCTTCTTTCATCATAGCCATTAAATTGTCAGCTCCGATTTCTTCTACAGCTTTTGCAGTAAAGACAAATTCTCCATCAGATAACCTTGCGGGTATGCTGTCAGAGACTCCTGAACCCGGACCTTCAACAGGACCAGACCCAGCAAATTCTTGAGCAACATCTATGACTTTATCAAATATCATAGCTAGTTCCTCATCTTGTTCTAGTTTGGACATAAGCATATCTTCTTCTTCTTCTGTCAATGCTTCTTCCATTATAAATCTTGTATATCCATCTTCCATATCATCATCAGATTCTATTTCAGATTCTTGTGGTGCTGTCATAACCATTAGCATTTGGTCATCCATAGACATTGGACCACCTTCATCCATTCCCACTTTTATTTTTAATGCATCTTGTAAAGCTTTTGTAGCTTCATCTGCAGATAATCCTTTATCTATTAATTCTTCGTATACTTTAATAGATTCATCTTGAAACTTTATAGCATCTTTAGGATTTTTTAAACTTCCATCTTCATCCATTTTGTTTGCTTTAGCTTTAAGATTTTTAAGTTTTTTAATTGTTGATTTAGATAATATTTTAGCTAGACCACCGATAACATATTGTTCTCTATCATCTTCAAGTAAACCACCCATAGATTTCATATCTCTTTCTTTAGCAGCCTTTTTCATAGGCTCAGTTGTATTACCATCGTTATCTATATCTATGTAATCAGGCTTTTGTAACATTATATCTCCTCTTTTCTTGTTATTGCTTCTTTAACCTGTAGGTCCAACTGCCCTAGGCGTTCCAGAAAATTCAGCTTCCCCTGCAACCGGTACATTTCCTGTTCCGATGTTGCCACCACCAGTGCCTGTAACTCCAAGTTCTTGAGGTTGTTCAGGTGTTCCTTGAAGGCTTCCCATTGGGGATTGTTGACCAAGGGATTGAGCTTCTTCGCCATTTGTTTGTCCAGCATTTTGCATTCCTATTATTTGTGCCATTAATGCAGCTTCTTCAGGGTCATTGAGTATTTCATCAGGGTCTAAGTCTAAGCTGTAGGCTAGTTCACTTACGAGTTTAGAAATCTTAACAAATGGAGCAACAGCAGGATTTTGTGCAGTTTGTAAGAACATAGTAAGTCTTTGACTTCGTACTTCTTTTTGCATCAAGCTATTTGTTCCAGTAGCTTTAACTTCTAAATCACCTTTGACATCCAACTCGTCCTCTAAAAATTGCATGTTCCACTGGAAATAAGCTTCTCCAAGTGGTTTTAATAAAAAGTCATCAAGGTTTTTAATAACTGTTTTAATATTTAAACTTGATGCTCCAAGTAACATGGACATACCTGAAGCAGTCCTTGTCATACTTTGAACACCTGTTTGTCCGTGTGAATAACTAGGTATACCTGTTTGTTCGTCTGCAAGTTGTCTAAACTTGTCAAACATCATTAAGTTTTCTTGTGATGTATTAGGAAACTTTAAGCCATGTATAGCTTGTCCCGGCATACCAGCTTGTCTTCTGAATATCTTACCCGGATATATTTCCATACTCTGTCCGCCAACTAAAGCAGACTCATCTACATCAAAAACTAATGAACCAGACATTGCTAAGTTATCTATAGCCATTCTTGCATGACCATTCATAATTTGTTGTGAGTCATCCATATTTTCTGCTACACCAATACCAAAGAAGTTATATGGATTTCTTTCGTATGGGAAAGCATGATAAGGTATTCTATATGGAGTAAATGGATTTAATACAGCTCTTAAAATGTAATGTCCACATGTCCATACATTAACTTGTACTTCATCTAAGTCATCAACACTTTTAGGTAAATCAATACCTACTTCTCTAGCGTATTCAGCATCCATGATTCCCCAGTATTCTAAAACTTCAAAGTTAGTTCCTACTTCTTCATCATATCTTGCATCATCTTTTAACTGACTTTCAAAATCTTTTTCTTCGTAGTTTGCACCCATTTGAATTGCACTACGTATTGCATCTTCATCAAAGTAAGGCATATTACGTAACTGCCTTAATTGACTTCTATTCATTTTATGTCTATGGATAACGTATTCACATTCTTCCATATTAGTTGCGTTAGGGTCTGGATAAAAATCCCAACAACTTACAAATTCTATTCTAGGTACTCTAACTTCTAAAGGGTTATATGTTCTATTTCCTGATTCATCTGTATCCCACTTGTGAAGTTTTTTATTATAATTAAATGGTCCTTTTACAATCCCTGTACCAAGTAAAGCAGATTCTAAAAGAGCATTTCTCATTTCAGCATTACCATTAGACTCTTCTATTTGGTCATGGATAAGCTTTTCCATTCTTCTTGCAGCTCTTTGTGCAGGAGATAATTCAAGTTTTTGTGGGTCAGGACTAGCACCATCTTTTAATATACCTAACTCTTCTGCTTGGTCTTCAAGACTATCTTCAAAAATACCGTTGTAGTAAGTGGCTCCGGGTTTTAAAGTTTTGCCATCTCCTTCGTAACCAACATCATAAGGATTTGTATTAGCACCTTCTCGATTACCAAAGTTATCAGGTAGTTCACCTTCAGTAGTTTCTAATCCGGGTGTAGGGTTTGAAGTATCTAAATGTGCGTAGTCTGTTTCACCTTCAGGTATTTTAGTTTCCGAAATTCCTATCGGAAATTTACCTGTACCAAAGATAACATCTACAAGTTGTCCAAATGCTGCAAGTACTTTAGTCTTAGTAACCTTTACAAATACTCGAGACTTTTCAGATTCTCTAAACTTAATATTTTTAGCGTATAAACCTCTATAGTTTTCATATGCTCTTAACCATCTACGTTCATCAGTTTGTCTAGCATCTTCAGCTATTTGAAATCTATCTTTAATAGTTCCAATTATATTTCTTTGTTGGTCTTCTTCAAGTGTAAGTTGAACTCCAGATTCACCTTCAACTTCTTCATAGATGTCGTTAGCTCTTAAGAATGTGTTGTCTTCTACCATATTAATAACCAAATCCTGTATCAGCAGGTTTATATAAATCTTCTTTTATTCTTAACATCCTATCATGAGGATGGTCCATTCTTGGTCTGCTCATAATTAAATACCTTAGAGCATCGTAAGCATGGTCAGCAGCATGAGTATCCACATCTTCTGGATTAGTTTTAGATAATGGTAAACCTTGAAGTTCTTTAATTAGATTGGGACATGTATTAAATATCTGCAATCTAGGTCTTCCAGTACCTTTATTTACTCGTAAATGCTCATGTATCTGAGCTTTACCTGCTACTCTATTTTTATCAGCTCGTCTTAGTTTATGTCCTTTATTAACTAAGATTTCACCTATGGTAGGACCAGTATAACCAGTCCTTGACCAAGCTGCTGTATCTAGTACACCAGTAATGGATTTTATTTCATTACCTTCCATTTCGGTAATTGCGTCTCCGAGTGCTTCGCCTGTTAGACCTTTCTTGTATAGTTCTCTATATATTATGATGGTCTTGTCTTCAGGGTCGATAGCAGCCCATAAACAGCAACTTTCAGCAGCATAACCATAGTCTACTGCTTTAACTCTTTCCCACCACCCCGGTAACTCGAAAGGTGGTATGACGTGAACCGGAGGTTCAAACTCAGCAAAGGCTGCTCCTTCATTTATGTCCCAGTTACCTTCTAGCAGTTGTTTTCTTTGAACTGCCGGTAAGGACTGTAGCATCCTTTCGTATTCACCGTCTTCTGCTAAGTATGGATTATCCTGTAACTTAGCTGGTATAAACTTTCTAGTGAGACCGTCTTTACCTATAAAACTTTTATTTTCTGTTGCAGGTTCTACGTATCTCTTTTTAACCCAAGCAGCACCAACACCACCGGGGTTAGCTGTACATCTTAGATATGTTTTAAGTTCTGGATTGGTAGTTCTTAAACGTGATGCTAAGTAGTTCCATCCAAACTCTGTAGGTAAATGAGTTATCTCATCAAACCCTATCCAACTGTACGCTTGTCCTTGATAACGATAAACATCTGCATCTCGTTCCAAGAACCCAAACTCAATCTTTGCTCCACTTGGGAACTGCCATAACTTTT